>Ga0114996_10001060_pt1 | contig 37582 bp, 38 predicted proteins | sample ArcticOcean_MG_C_4_FD_87039 | JGI IMG/M metagenome (GOLD analysis project Ga0114996, IMG submission 87039) | Marine microbial communities from western Arctic Ocean - ArcticOcean_MG_CB4_134 | ecosystem: Environmental > Aquatic > Marine > Oceanic | place: Arctic Ocean: Canada Basin | collected... | reverse complement strand
CGGTTATTGGCGACTACCTTACTGAAATCAATGTGACCAGCCCGACCGGCATTCGCGAATTGGACCGCGCGTTCGACATTAACATTGCAGGCAGTTTGTTTAACGCAATTGAGCGCAAACTCGGTTAAATCGCCCTTCCCCCAGGATCATGCTCATTTCGCAGTAACTGCAGGGAATTTTTGAGTCCACTGGGTGATCTGCGTCTCACTACGGTTAATCTCACCCGGTTAAACTAGACAATTAAACGGCAGCCTGTGCGAGAATGGGGCTATCAGGAGTTTTCTGGCGGACCGCCTGCTTAGAATTATGGCTGACAAAGCTAACAAATCTGATCATCGTGAAAACCATGCTGATGTCGATGTTGAATCGATAGATGACATGACGCTCGAATCGGCTCCGGTTCAGGACCGGTTGCCTCCTATGCTGTTCTTGGCCGCCCTTATTCACGGCATTTTGATTATCGGCATCACCTTCAATGCGGTCTTGAGTGACGAGTTTGCAGAAGCCATCTCGCTTGAAGTGACGATCGTTGCGGATCCTGATCCCAATACGCTCGAACCTGACCGTGCGGCATATCTCGCTCAGGCCAACCAGAATGGTGCTGGCAACACACAAGAGCAGGCACGACCGAGTGCGCGTGCCGAGAGCGTTGTCCCCGTTGATAATGTCGGCACTGAAGATGGCGACAGCCTGGACAAGTCGCTTGCCTTGGAACAATTCTCGGATGAAGTGCTAACCGCTAACGCGGATCTCGATTTTGAAGTTCCAAATGACCCGCGTAAGCATCCATCCCCGGATGAGACAAAAGCGGTAAATCTCGAATCCGGCATTGAGCTCACCATACCATTGCCTCAGGACGAGAAGTCGAACCCATTTATCACCGACGAGAATCCGCGCGAACTGGTCACCAGCGTCGATACGAAAGAATCCAAGATCGCTGGATACCTTAGCCGCTGGAAAACCAAAATCGAAACGGTGGGGGTCAAGTATTTCCCAAAAGAAGCGCTTGCGGACGGCTTTACGGGCAGTCCGACGTTGGAAGTCACTATCAATGCCTCCGGACAACTCAAACAAGTGTTGGTCCGTCGCTCCTCAGGATCTAAAGCACTCGATCAAATCGCGGTGAGCATTTTAAGACGCGCTGCGCCATTCGACCCGTTCCCAGAAGCCGTCAGACTGGATTATGACCAGCTGCGCTTCGCCTATAAGTGGCAGTTCAACCAACTCGGCGTGCAAACGACCGCCCAAACCAACTAGCAGCTGCTGAAGAAAGCCGCAGCCGCCTTTTCCCTGTATCGCGCGCACCCACCCGATTCCTGGACTATTGCTTGTCATTATAATTCTTGGTCTCCCTGCGGGACTTTTTCAACGTGCCGCTAGGAATACGCTAATTCTTCTAAAAAACGCGTTTCGCGGCATTTACTCGTGCGATAATTGACGCATGGATTCAAACGAATCACTAAGCAACCAATTCTTAATCGCTATGCCCGGCATGGCCGATCCGAATTTCAGTACGACGGTGACTTTGATCTGTGAGCACAATGCTGACGGCGCCCTCGGCATCGTCGTCAATCGTCCCCTTGAAATAAAGCTTGGCGGCCTATTTGAACAACTTGCACTCGAAAACGATGGCATTACGATCGCCGATTGTCCTGTTCTGAACGGCGGTCCGGTTTCCAGGGAACGTGGCTTCGTTCTGCATAACGATGGCAACAAGTACGAGAACACAGTTGACGTCTCGGCCGATATCCAACTAACTTGTTCACGCGATATTATTAATTCGATGGCCGCCGGTAGCGGACCGGATCGCTCACTCATCGCACTAGGTTATGCCGGCTGGGACTCCGGTCAACTGGAAAGCGAAATGTTAAACAACACATGGTTGACCGTGCCCGCATCCCCCGAAGTCATATTCGATGTGCCATTTGAAGACCGCTGGGCTGTCGCGGCGAGCACCATCGGCATTGATATCACCAGATTATCGCCCCATGCCGGACACGCCTGAAACCATTCTTCCTTTCGATTTCGGCGCTCGACGTATCGGTGTAGCCGTCGGGCAGCAGATAACTTCCTCGGCAAGTCCGCTCACCGTCATCGCCAATGGCGCGCAGCGCTCCGTTTGGGCCGCTATCGCCAAGCTGATCGATGAATGGCGACCCGCCCGTCTGATCGTCGGCATGCCGTCGAATGCGGACGGCACACCCGCGGCCATAGGTGCTGCCGTGACCGCGTTTATGGCAGAGCTGAAACAGTTTTCCCTGCCAATCGATTCGGTCGATGAACGTTACACCTCTATTGAAGCGGAAGGCTTACTAAAAGCGCAACGACAATCAGGGCAACAACGTCGGATCTCCAAGGAAAAAATAGATGCTGCTGCGGCCGTTCTTATTGCCGAACGTTGGCTGAAAAAAGAATTTTAATCAGAGTAGAATGCGGGCGCCATGTCAGTATCAAGTTCATTAAAAATCGACTCAGACTTGCACGACCTACAATTCTTTGCAGATGGTCGCATGCGACATCTCTTAAGTTTGCGGTCGTTTTCGGCTCAGCAACTGACCGACATCCTGGATCGCGCTGACAATTTCATCGATGCCGCAGGCAACGCGACGGGACGCAGTAACAAGTTAGCCGGAGTTACGGTCGCGAACCTGTTTTTCGAAGCAAGTACCCGATCTCGAATATCATTTGAACTCGCCGCCAGGCGCGTCGGTGCGGAAGTGGTTAATTTGGATCTACAAACCTCGTCGCGGAACAAAGGCGAGACCGTCATGGATACGGTACACACGCTGCAATCCATGGACGTGGGCATTTTCGTGGTACGAGACTCAGAAACCGGCACACAGACTACGATCGCGCGCAACGTAAATGCGGGCGTCTCCGTTTTAAATGCGGGAGAGTCAATTGTCTCCCATCCGACTCAAGGACTGCTCGACCTTCTGACCATTCGTCGCCACAAAGGCACATTCGATCAATTGACCGTCGCAATCGTGGGCGATGTCGCGCATTCTCGGGTGGCTCGTTCAGCAGCTGAAGGGCTGTCCACCCTAGGCGTCCGCGAATTGCGGCTGGTGTCGCCGCCCTCGCTCGTACCGCAGCATGAATTCGTGCCTTCAGCGAAGATAATGACGGACGTTGACGAAGGAATAGCGGGTGCTGATGTTGTCATGGCACTGCGCATCCAGAAAGAACGCTTTGAAAACGAAGATGGCATCCCCGACGAGACAGCATATTTTCGTGAATACGGCATCACTAGTGATCGTCTCAAGAATGCTGCACCCGGTGCGATTGTCATGCACCCGGGTCCATTGAATCGGGGCGTTGAAATTTCGTCGACTGTGGCAGACGGACCGTCCTCTGTTATTACCAATCAGGTCGCTAATGGAGTAGCAATCCGTATGGCGATACTAGAAGCGGTCGTGAGCTGAAATGATGACGTCTGCGGAGCAAATACAGAACGCACAACAAAATCGTGACACGATCTTCGTTGAGGCATCGCGCGTTATCAGCGTCGACGAGTTCCCCGGCGAACAATTTGTGATTCGTTTACACGCACCGGAATGCGCGGCCAATGCTACGGCAGGTAGTTTCGCCCACATTCAGTGCGACACCGGGATACCGATGCGTCGGCCCTTGTCGATCATGCGCGCGAATGCTCACGGCGGCTGGATAGAGGTGCTCTTCAAAACGATTGGCAATGGCTTGCGCGCCCTGGCACAAAAGCAAGCCGACGATATTGTCAGCGTCATCGGCCCTATCGGGCGCGGCTTTCTGCCAAGCAGCGACAGATCAAAGCCATTGCTTATCGGTGGCGGTGTTGGCATACCGCCGATGGTTTTTCTGGCGGAAGTCTTACGGGACGACGAGCGGCGGCACCCCTTGGTCATCATGGGATCCGAAATTCCGTTTCCTTTTGCGACGGCTGAATCGACGTTACCCGCAGCTTGGCTCGATGACTCGATAAACCAAACGATGCGGCTGCTGGAGGAATGGAACATTCCAACGCGTCTGGCGAGTTTGCAAGGATACGACGGCTGCTTCCAGGGCTACGTAACAGATTTAGCTCGAGAGTGGCTAAACTCACTTTCGCCTGATGAACTTCAGGAAGTGGAAATTTTTTCCTGCGGCCCGACGCCCATGTTGAAGGCTGTCGCAAGCTTGGCGCGTGAGTTCGATTTACCATGCCAGGTATCTTTGGAAGAGTTTATGGCCTGCGCGGTAGGCGGTTGTGCAGGGTGCTGCGTATCTGTGCAAACCGAGCAAGGCAAAGCGATGAAAAGAGTGTGTGTTGACGGTCCAGTTTTTGACGCTGCCGCCGTATTTTCGAAGTAAAAACTGTGCTCGAAAAATTCGAACGTTATCCTCTAACTTTTGGTCCTTCGCCAATTGAAAAACTGGAACGTCTTTCAGCTCACCTCGGCGGTGGGGTTGAACTGTATGCAAAACGTGAAGACTGCAATTCCGGACTCGCGTTTGGCGGCAATAAAATACGCAAGCTCGAGTACATAGTGCCTGATGCGATCGCTAGCGGTGCCGACACGCTTGTCACGATCGGCGGCGTGCAATCTAACCACACGCGCCAGGTCGCCGCAGTCGCCGCAAAAATCGGCATGAAATGCCGTCTGGTTCAGGAAAGCTGGGTGCCATTCCAGGATGCGGTATACGACCGCGTGGGCAATATACTGTTGTCACGGGTTATGGGCGCGGAGATTGAACTGGTCGATGAAGGTTTCGACATCGGGATTCGCAAGAGCTGGGAAGCCGCGTTGCAAGACGTAGAAGATAAAGGCGGTAAGCCCTACCCTATCCCGGCGGGCGCGTCTGTCCATAAATATGGCGGGCTCGGATTTGTCGGTTTCGCCGAAGAAGTTCGCGCGCAAGAAGCCGAGCTTGGCTTTGGTTTTGATTACATTGTCGTCTGCACGGTCACAGGATCAACTCATGCAGGCATGGTGGTCGGCTTCGCTAAGGACGATCGACAAAAGAACGTCATCGGCATTGATGCGTCAGGAACACCTGAGCAAACGCACGCACAGGTTCTCGACATCGCCCAGAAAACGGCGGCCCTGGTTGAACTAGATAGAGACATCACAGCAGAGGATGTTGTTCTGAAAACGGAGTACGCCTATCCAGAATATGGCGTACCTTCTGATGAAACGAACGACGCTATTCGCATGTCGGCCCGTCTCGAGGGCATGATGACTGACCCGGTTTACGAAGGTAAATCGATGCAAGGCATGATTGACCTGGTACGCACCGGCTTTTTCCCCAGCGGATCAAAGGTGCTTTACGCGCATCTTGGTGGTGTTCCGGCTATCAACGGTTACAGCTACATGTACCGCAACGGCTAGATTAGCGGCGATATTTATCGTGCAACCCACTGCCGACAACGGTTAACGGCAGAATTTTTTTCACGCGAGCAAGCTTCGTTTCCTCGCGCTTGGCCTCCGCGAGGTATTCCGCGTACTCGCGTTGTCTGCCGGGTGTCAGTGCGGCAAATTTCTTTGCTGCGGTTTTGCTTTTTTATAACGCATCGCCTAGCTCGGATGGCATTAGCAATTTCTTTGCCCGTGAAGGCGCAATCTGTTTGCCATCCTCGACCATTTGGACGGCCTCTTTCACATATTGCCGCATCAATGCTGGCTGAACATCTCGTGCCGCTCGCATACGCCACTGGCGCAGCGCCTTGGTTTTGCCTTGCTGTACATTGATCAAAACCTTGTTCTTATCGATCAGCAACGCGCCTTGGTGAAACCAAAGTCCACCGTAGGCTTTGTATGCGCCCACGCCAACGATGTTTTGCCTTTGTACATGTTGTCACAAGACTCGCCCCACTTCATTTCTTCTGTGAGCGCTGTGCGCAAAGAATTTCCCGCAGCTGACGCAGCTCAGCCTGCCAGTTTTCTGCCTTGACGACGTAATCGTCGACCGAAGTTGCGCGCTGCATGAGCTAATCGTAACCAGCGATTATCGATTGATTGACGAGAATTGGCTCTGATTTGGTATAGTTTTCGAAACCAACAAGAACATTGATAGTGGGGAATTCCATGAAACGACTAACACTCAATTTTCTGCTCGTCGTATGCGCACCGCTAGTTTCGATTGCCGCTGACGACAGCGAAGCACCAGGGTTCAACGAGTCGACCTTTGCTGGTCTCGAAATGCGCAGCATCGGCCCGGCCATGATGTCCGGGAGAATCGCCGACATAGCCATCGATCCCAACGACCCAAGTACGTGGTATGTCGGCGTCGGTAGCGGCGGCGTGTGGAAGACCGACAATGGCGGAACCACCTGGGCGACCATTTTTGACGACCAGGACTCATACTCTATCGGCAGCATCACGATAGATCCGAATCATGCGGATACGATTTGGGTCGGTACGGGCGAAAATGTCAGCGGTCGCCATGTTGCATATGGTTCGGGCGTTTTTCGCAGCCGAGACGGCGGCACGACATGGGAAAACATGGGCCTTCCGGCATCCGAACACATCGGCATGATTCGGGTTGATCCGCGTGACTCAAATGTTGTCTACGTCGCGGCTCAAGGCCCGTTGTGGTCGGGTGGCGGCGAACGCGGGTTATACAAATCGACCAACGGCGGTCAGACCTGGAACAAGCTACTTGGCGACGGTCTTGGCAATACAGAAAATGACGACCAATACACGGGCGTATCGGAAGTTCATCTCGATCCACGCAATCCCGACGTGGTCTATGCCATCTCATGGCAACGCATTCGCAGCGTAGCAGCGCTGATAGACGGTGGTCCGGGATCGGGCATTCATAAATCGACCGACGGCGGCGCAACCTGGCGGGAACTAAGCGAAGGTCTGCCTAAAGAAGACTTCGGCAAAGTTGGCTTCGCTATTTCGCCGCAGCAACCAGACGTTGTTTACGCCACGATAGAACTGGCCCACAAGAAAGGCGGCTTTTATCGTTCAGAAAATGGCGGTGAGTCGTGGGAAAAACGCAATGATTACTTATCAGGCGGCACCGGTCCTCATTACTACCAAGAAATATTTGCGGACCCACACACGTTTGATCGGATATACCAAATGGACGTGCGGCTGCATGTGACACATGACGGCGGAACGACTTTCGTCACCATGGCATCAGAAACTAAACACGTCGACCACCATGCACTGGCTTTTCATCCAACAGACGCTGACTACTTGTTAGTCGGAAACGATGGTGGCGTCTACGAAAGCTTAGACCTCGGCACAACGTGGCGCTACATGGCCAACATGCCAATCAGCCAGTTCTACAAAGTCGCGGTGGACTACGACCTCCCGTTCTATAACGTGTATGGCGGCACGCAGGACAATTCTAGTTTGGGTGGTCCGCATCGCACGGACAACAACGTCGGCATTCGCAATTCGGATTGGTACCTGACACTCGGCGCTGATGGTCACCAATCGGCAGCGGACCCGACCAATCCCAACATCATTTACGCGAATTGGCAGGAAGGAAATCTGACTCGCTACGATCGGGCAACTGGCGAAAGTGTTTACATTCGGCCACAGCCAGCGGAGGATGAGATTGAAGAGCGCTTCAATTGGGATGCTCCGATTCTAATCAGCCCGCACAATCCCGAAACTCTCTACTTCGCGAGCTATCGAGTTTGGCGAAGTGATAATCGTGGCGATTCATGGCGGACGATTTCCTCTGATCTAACGCGCGATGAAGATCGCTTACAAGCACCTATGATGGGACGGCGCTGGAGTGTTGATTCGAATTGGGACGTCTCAGCGATGTCGCAATACAACACCATCACCTCCCTGTCTGAATCGCCTCTAGTAGAAGGATTAATTTATGCTGGGACCGATGACGGTCTGGTGCAGATCAGTGAGGACAGTGGTGCGACCTGGCGGGAAGTTGATTCACTACCGGGCGTTCCCGACCGATTTTTTGTAAACGACATCAAAGCGGACCTGCATGATGCAGATAGTGTTTATGTTGTTGTAGATGATCATAAGTCCGGCGACTACGCGCCATACATTCTGAAAAGCCAGAACCGCGGCCGTACCTGGCGCAGCATCTCGTCCAATATTCCGGATCGACACCTTTTATGGCGGGTCGTGCAAGACCACGTCAACCCTGAATTGTTATTCGCAGCAACCGAATTCGGGGTGTTTTTTACCGTAGACAGTGGCGGTAGCTGGACCAAGTTGAGTGGGGGTGTTCCCAATATCGCGTTTCGCGATCTCGCGATTCAGACACGCGAAAACGATTTGGTTGGTGCGACCTTTGGTAGAAGCTTCTACGTCCTGGATGACTACTCCCCGTTACGCGACGTTACGGCAGAGGCTTTGAGCTCGGGCTCGATATTATTCCCCGTGCGCCGGACGCATTGGTATGTGCCAAAGCGACCGCACTCCTGCACAACGCCTGGGTGTGTAGACAGTCAGGGTGACGCTTATTTTGTTGCGCCAAACCCACCATTTGGCGCAGTGTTTACCTACTATTTGGCAGAGGAACGAAAAAGCAGCAAAGCAAGACGCGGGGCTATCGAGAAAGAGCTGGCGGAAGCCAATGAAGATGTGAATTTTCCGGATTGGGATTCACTTGATGCAGAAGCCCTTGAAGATGAGGCTGCGATCGTTTTTGTCGTTGCGGACGAAGACGGAACTGTCATAAGACAGATCGAAGCACCGGCTGGCGCTGGCTTTCAACGCGTGAACTGGGACTTACGCTTTCCCGCAGTCGATCCGTGGGTACCCGAAGACGAGCGCAATCCGAACAGATCGCCAGTCGGCGTTCTCGCCGCGCCCGGCACGTATCGTGTCTCGATGCACGAACGAATCGATGGCCAACTGAATGACCTCAATCAACAACAGTCATTTGAAGTGGTATCGATTCGAGCACCCACTTTGCCGGGCGGGACACAAGCGCAGCGCATCGCATTCCAGGCACAAGTATCCGAAATTCGTCGCGCGGTCGGTGGAACGTTGAAGTCGCTTGAGGAAACGCTCGCAGAAATTGGTGCGATAAAAGACACGTTGCAGCACTCGACAGCAAACATGAGTTTGTATTCAGATGCGCTCTCAATCGAAAGAGGCATCATTGGACAGCGAGATCGACTCTCGGGCAATCAAACGCGGGGCGAATTTTCAGTCAATCGTCCGGTTTCGATAAACAGCCGGCTTAGCCATGCTGCCTACAATCCCAACACGAGCGCTCATGCTCCTACGGAAACGCAACGTAATTCGCTAAGAATCGCACAAGACATCTACGCTGAAATCAGCCAGGAATTGACTCGCTTAGTCGATGTTGAATACGCGGCATTACGTCGGTCGCTGGATGACGCCGGCGTTCCGTGGACGCCGGGTCGAGGCATCGTTAGCCCGAACTAATCAGAGGTTTTTTTCAAAAAAATGGCGGTGGTCGATGACCACCGCCAAAGAAACCTGAGTCTTAGGAGATTCGCGGTTTCGCTAAACAAGGTTTCGCGAGACGACGCTGCTTTAAAGGGTCTCGTCGTCTGGCGTAAATATCTGCTCGATTGTCATATCGAACAATTTGGCGACTTTGAAGGCCAACGGTAATGCCGGGTCATACTTGCCGGCCTCAATCGGGTTGACGGTTTGTCTGGAGACTTGAAGCCGATTGGCGAACGTCGCTTGCGTCCAATCCCTCTCGGCCCGAAGCACATGCAATTGGTTTTTCATCGATAACGCCATACGCCAGCGATCTGACCGGCCATCCAGCCAATAGTCATTACAACCACCAAATCACTTGCCGACATCTCCGGTGCCCCTACCCGCTCAAGAATTCGATAGCCAATACCGAATACGACGCCTGTTCCAAATCCGACGGCAAGCCCCTCAATTTGAATTTTCCGAATGAACTCATCTGCGTTACGCAAGAACCGCAGAAAGGCGAATACGATGCCAATGGACAGAACAATTGGAATCGATGCGACGGCCCAGGCTGCCGGGTCTTGAAATTCGGGGTTGTTTTCCAGGTAAAAAACTGCCGCCGCCAACGTCAGAACCCAAACGACGGACCAGCACACAAAGGCTAGTTGATTCTTACGGTCTTCAGGCGTTCCGCAACCGGCGCTCAATGCTGCCCAAAAGGACATGCGCGCTTCAGCGCCCTCTTTCAAGTCATTCATCATGTCAATTCTCTTTGTCTAAATGTAAAGTAAGCTTGATATATCGAAATGTACGCCTTACTTGACACATTATCAATGATGCTTGATACGACTATTGAGATCTATCGAAGCGCTGACCGCGATCGCGGTCTGGCTTGTTACTGCTTTCATCACCCAGGGCCGAGAACAGTCGGCAAGAACAAACATTCGGAAACGCAAACTGATGTTGCTACGACCGCCTACGGAAAGTTTGAACGTGAACCTCTGCTTTCATTGAGAGTGCATATTCAGATGGGCGAATCATCTCAAAACCATAGGTCCGCTAACGGGCATGAGCAGGCGTAGACGAATCGCAACGAGGGCGTTGCTCCTACGACAAATTTGATCAATCGTTACTGGCGGGTTTTTTCTTCGGTGTCGGGACGAGATGGACGCGACCGTGTTTGCCTCTGTGCCGTTCGTTCAATTGAGTAACAATCTCCTCCACCGCCTTGGTGACAACGCTGAGACTCCCTTGCCGGCAGCCCTGAATGCAGTTGCTGCCTTCAAAGGCGATCGAATAGCGATGCCAATTGTCACCTTCCGTGCCGGGCGGAGGCTCTGCTCGCTCAACGGATAACATTTCGTAGGATTGTCGCACTTCTGAGGATTCTTCAGTCATTCCTGCCTACTATAGACCTAGTTAACCTTTGACGCCTGAAAATGCCCGCTTCACGCCCTGAGTCGGTCCGTCAAGGTATTAAGCGATTTCTGCGAGGTACTTTAACGAGGTCATTAACGGGCAATTAGCATCATCTTAGCGCGCTGTCCGGTTTCCGAGGTAAAGCGGCTCGGGTAGCAGGCGTTGCTGACCCAGTCACGCACATCTGGCTTCGTTGCCAGAGCGATAGTGTGTAATGGATCGCCGCGTCGCTCCTCGCGATGACGTTAGTGTTTTGATGAGATAGCGGAGTGTTTAAACGAAATCATGAGCATTTGGAGGCGACGCTCAACGTCGTATCGCGATGCCTGAGCACTCTCAACCGCCGAAATTGACTTTGGCTTTCAGATTGGATCGCGGGTGTTCCAATCATGATTTCGTGCGCAGCAATTCGTCCACCACCGACTTTCTTGAGTAGCGTTTGCGAAATAACGGCACGCAGAGATTCCGATAACATTGCTCGTACCATTTCTTTTTCCGCCGCTGGGAATACGTCGACAATTCTGTCAATAGTTTTTGCGGCTGAACTGGTGTGCAAGGTGCCAAATACTAAGTGACCGGTTTCAGCGCCGGTCAGTGCCAAGCGAATTGTTTCGAGGTCACGCAACTCACCGACGAGAATCACATCCGGATCTTCGCGTAACGCCGAGCGTAACGCCTCATTGAATCCGAGCGTGTCGCGATGCGACTTCGCGCTGGTTAATCAGCGACTTCTTGGGCTCGTGAACAAACTCGATCGGATCCTCAATGGTCAATATGTGGTCGGGCTTGTTGTCGTTGATGTAATCCACCATCGCCGCAAGCGTTGTACTCTTACCTGAACCTGTTGGTCCGGTTACCAGTACGAGCCCTCGAGGGTGCATCGAGATATCCTTGAATATTCCCGGCGCGCCCAAGTCTTCGAGCGATAGAATCTCTGATGGGATGGTTCTAAATACCGCTGCAGAACTACGATTTTGATTAAAAGCATTGACGCGAAATCTGGCAAACTTTGGAATTTCGAAGGAAAAGTCTGTTTCCAGAAATTCCTCGTAATCCTTGCGTTGCTTGTCATTCATGATGTCGTACACCATGCTATTGACGTCTTTGTGAGTCAGCGCGGGCATGTTGATTCGTTTGATGTCACCATCAACTCGAATCATGGGTGGAACTCCACCAGATAGGTGAAGATCGGATGCGTTGTTCTTTACCGCGAACGACAACAACTGGGCAACATCAACGGCCATGCTTCTCTTCGGAATTTAGCTGGTCCGACTTACCATAACCCGGACCTCATGTCTGCCTAGTATAGCGAAGCACCCGGAGCAAAACGTGATTAGAGTCACGGAAAACTTTCGAAAAATCCAAGATTTTCTGGCGATTGCGACCTCAGAGGCTAAGCGTCCTCCGGGCTCTGTCCGGCTGCTCTCTGTGAGCAAGAAAAAGCCGCTTACGGCCATTCTGGAGGTCGCCGACGCAGGTCAACGCGACTTTGGCGAGAATTTTGTCCAGGAGGCTGTGGAAAAGATCAAAAACTCAGGCCGAGATGACCTGATTTGGCACTTCATTGGTCACCTCCAATCAAACAAAACCCGCGACGTGGCGGAGCATTTCCAGTGGGTCCACACCATTGATCGGCTCAAAATTGCAAAACGCCTATCGGCCCAGCGGCCGCACGATGCAGGTGACCTGAATGTATGCCTCGAAGTAAACATCGACGATGAGCCGCAGAAATCCGGAATCTCGCCTGGCGAGGTGCCAAAACTAGCCGCAGAGATCGCAGCTCTCCCCCGCCTCAAACTTCGCGGCTTGATGTGCTTGCCGATAATTGAGACTGATCCAGAACAGCAACTAATTCCGTTCGCCAAAATGCGCGCATTACACGAAAAATTGCGCGCAGAGGGACTGGATGTCGATACGCTTTCAATGGGCATGTCGGCAGACTATGCTGCGGCCATCAAAGAAGGTGCAACAATTGTGCGGGTCGGCACCGCCATATTCGGGAAACGAGAATGATCAATCACAAAGTCGGGCTCATTGGCGGCGGCAATATGGCACGTGCAATTGGCGGCGGCCTTTTACGAGGTGGCATGCATGCGACAAATTTGTCGATCGCCGAACCCAACACCGACCAATGCGACCGTTTACGGCAGGAGCTCTACGGCGCGATGGTGACGGATAATAATTCCAGCGTTGCAAAAAACTCTGATGTCTTGCTCTTTGCCGTTAAGCCGCAAATTCTTCGGGCAGTTTGTGAACACGTTGCTGCGGAAGTACAGCAATCACGACCACTGATCATGTCGATAGCCGCCGGGCCGCGAATAGATGATATCGATGCCTGGCTTGGTGGCGGTTTGTCGGTTGTACGCGTGATGCCGAATCAGCCTGCCCTGATAGATCAAGGGGTTTCCGCGCTCTATGCAAACGAACGCACGTCCGACGAGCGAAGAGAACTCGCGGAAAAAATCATGACGGCGGTTGGTCACTCAGTGTGGCTGGATTCTGAATCTAAGATGGATGCCGTTACGGCAGTATCCGGAACCGGCCCAGCGTACTTTTATCTACTAATCGACATCATGATTGAGTCCGCCAAAAAATACGGCATCGATGAGGTTACTGCTCGTACGCTCGCTGTTGAAACAGCTCGTGGGGCGACAGCACTTGCGGCTGCAGAAACTGAATCAATGGCGTTATTGATCGACAGAGTTCGTTCGCCCGGTGGAACAACCACCGCTGCATTTGAATACCTCGATCACAAAGATGCTCGTGGTATCTTTGCGACTGCCATCGATGCGGCTGAAAAACGTGCCGCTGAGCTTGCTCGCGAAGCGAGCAACGAGAGTTGATCCCTAAAATTTGAGAACCGAACTTTATGAAAGACGCACTTGTATTCCTGATCGATACATTCGCCCGGCTTTATCTTCTGATATTGCTCCTGCGACTATGGCTCCCGCTATTGCGAGCGAATTTTCGTAACCCGGTTGCGCAGGGTGTGCTGCGCTATACCTCGCCGCTCGTTGTTCCAGTGCGTCGATTCGTACCTTCAATCGGAAGAGTTGATGCTGCAACCATTCTGGTTACGCTCGTTCTTCAAATGCTGGCCAACGCGGTGGTGATGCTTATTCATGTTGGCGTTGGTGCTATCGACAGAATCTCGACCAATTTTCTCGCATTTACGGGCTCGGCACTTGTCCACCTTGCCTTGTTGAGTGTCTGGTTGTTTATTATCGCATTAGTCATCCGTGTCATATTCAGCTACATGGGCCGCAGTTTTGGGCCGCCCGCCGAACTGCTCAATGAATTGACGGAACCATTGATACGACCTATTCGACGCGTTATTCCCCCGTTGGGCGTCATCGATTTGTCCACCTACATTACGTTTGTGCTTCTGATCGCCTTGTCGATGGCCCTCGGTGATTTACGACCCGTCTATTGAGCTTGCCGAACGCCGCAAAGCGCCAGACGAATAACGGTTAAGCAGCCGGCGTTACGACTCTCGGTGCGCGTGCAGACGCGCGGGCGAAAGAGTGAAATCGTCGGCGTTGAAAATGGTCAACTCAAGGTAAAGACAAACTCCCCGCCTACGGACGGATGCGCCACCGGGATGTTACGAAGCAGCTTGCGGAAGCCTTTGGCGTGCCACCGACCAACGTCCGGCTAAAATCTGGTGCTAAAAGCTGCGACAAAACCTTCCTCATTGAGGATCCCTGTCGTGTACCCGCCTGGCTTAGCGCAGTCGCCTTCAGGTAAGGCAGGCAATCGGCTATAGTTGATTGGCAGGACCGTCTAAATCAGGGAGAAGAAAACGAATGAGAGCCTCGAGAACCTTATTCACGCTTGCATCAGTGGCCCTATTGGCTGCCTGCGGGGGCCCAGGTGAAAATGCCACTGTTCCCGTCGCCGAACCGGCCGGCGCATCGTTCGTCAATATTGGCGACCATGTCGTCCATTTCAGCGCGCAATCTACCGACAAGCTTCCGCCTGATGCAGCACGTGAATATCAAATTGTGCGTAGCAAAAATCGCGCAATGCTTAACGTTTCGGTGCTGCTTGCCGAGACGAATGTAGCGGTAACGGCAATTGTGACGGTTAAGACCGTCAATCTGACCGGCCAATTGAAGAACGTCACGATGCGCAAGATCGAAGAGGGAGAAGCGATCTATTACATCGGTGAAACGCCGGTGGCGAATCAGGAAACCCTAATTTTTGACATTCGCGTACAACCGGATGGCGTTGAGGCTGCTTCCGATATGCGCTTCAAACGGCAGTTTTATACCGACTGAACCATCTCCTGGCGCGTGACGTAGACAACCGCAAAGGAAGGTCCTTTTGCGGCTGAAAGCTCAACTCTGATTTTTTTTGCTTAAAAATGCCGTTAAATTCGCAATTCGGGTTAACGCCCAACCGTACATGTGATATCGTCGCGCCGCTTTGGTACGGGCGGGATACGTTCTTTTACGAGAGAATTCAGGCCCGTTTTTGTTTTTCTACAGGAGTTACTTTTTCATGGCAGTAAAAAAGAACGCCGGCGCTGCTAAGAAGCCGCCGACAAAATCCGAAATTTATAGCACCATCGCTGACGACACAGGCCTCACCAAGAAGGATGTCGCTGCAGTGTTTGATTCACTTTCTGCGCAGATCAAGAAAAATCTGGGTGGCCGCGGTGGACCGGGTCTGTTTACAGTTCCAGGTCTGATGAAAATGAAAGTCGTGAAGAAGCCAGCCAGGGAGGCGCGCATGGGTATCAACCCATTCACCAAGGAAGAAGTCATGTTTAAGGCAAAGCCTGCTTCCAAATCCGTTAAGGTTTTGGCACTGAAGGGTTTGAAAGACATGGTGTGATCTTTAACGAGATCAGTACTAAAAAAGCCGGAGCTAGTCTCCGTCTTTTTTGTGGTCGATACTAAAGATCAGCCTTCAGCTGGCTCTCGCGCCAATTTGCGCATTGCAGCAGGATTGAGCTGTTTTATTTCCGCCATAAAGGTCATCCCTCACCGGTCGCGCCCGCGATGACTATCTATGCCTGAGGGCTGGGGCCTTTTTTGGGGTCATTACTAAAGATCAATTCGCGATAATCAGCTCGCTGATTTCGTCTTCGCGGGCGAATTGGGCGCAAATTTGGACAGGCTTGCTCAAAAAGCCTGCGACCAGATGTTGCCGGTCAACCAATCAGACCTGGATCGCCGCGTCGCTGCACGCATCACGAAGACACAAAATCGGGAAAGGCGTCAAAACTCACACAGCGTCTTTGCGAGCGCAGCGAAGCAATCCATATCAAGCCTACCCAAATGATCGCTTCGTCGGCATCGACCGATGGCAAGGACTCACAGTCGGAAAAGGCGCCAGTCCTCACCCATTGGCTGCAAAGTTCGGTGTGACCGCGAGCAACGCGACACAATCCATCGCTAGCTCGAGACGTGCTTCTCTATGAATGCTTCAACAGCATTTCTCAATAACACGAGCTTCCCGTGAAAAAAATGTTCCGTCTCCGGAAAAACGTCAAGTTCCGGGCCTGGATTCAGCTCATTGACCCACGCGATGGTCTCATCAATATCAACCAATTCGTCCTGATCACCCTGGACGATCAGCCACGAGCACTCAGGCTGCAGATCCAGGTTATTCGCGAATCGTGAAACCGCAGGCGCAACGCTTATGAGCCCGTCGACGCCAGGTGATACAGCTGCGCGCACGGCCATTGCGGCGCCAAAAGAAAAGCCTGCTATCCATAACGGTTTTTCCGGAAACTCGGTTCGCAACCAATCGATGGCTGCTAACACGTCGTCAAGTTCGCCGTCACCGTTATCGAAGGTACCGGCACTCTTCCCTACGCCACGAAAATTGAACCGCAAAGCCACAAAATCCTGACCCAGGAATCCTCGCGCCAACGTGTGTACAACTTTATTTTGCATGGTTCCGCCGTGCACCGGGTGCGGGTGGCAGACGACGACGCAACCGGCCAAATTGGCCGCCGGCGGACTTTCCAGCATGGCCTCGAGATCCCCAGCAGGGCCATCAATTAGAAATTCGCGCTTTTTCGGGGGTTTTCGCATTGGAAGTGTCTAGCCTGTCTACCTGTTATTACTGTAAAATTATGGCCTTATGAATGCCCAATCACATCTGTATTGGGCCTACTTTATTAAGAAGTGAATTCTATGTCATCCGGATCAGACCTCGAAAATCGCTATTGCGCACAAAACTACCATCCTCTGCCCGTCGTGCTGTCACGCGGCGAAGGCGTCTACGTCTGGGACGAGGAAGGCAATAAGTATCTCGACATGATGAGCGCATATTCCGCTGTTAGCCATGGCCATGCCAATCCACGTCTGGTCGCCGCGTTGAAAGCGCAAGCTGAAAAGTTGTGTATCGTTTCGCGCGCCTTCTACACGGACAAACTCGGCCCCTTTTTAGAACGCGCCTGCGAACTTACAGGGCAAGATGCTGCCTTGCCGATGAATACGGGTGCCGAAGCGGTTGAAACAGCGGTAAAAGCCGCACGACGATGGGGCTACGAGGTCAAAGGAATTACCGAGAACCAGGCGGAGATCATTGTTTGCAGCGGCAATTTCCATGGGCGGACGACTACCATCATCTCGTTTTCCGACGAAGCCGAATATCAAAAGAATTTCGGCCCGCTAACACCCGGTTTTAAGATTGCCCAATACGGCGACATCGATTCGCTCAAGGCGTTGATCACACCAAACACGGCTGCGTTCCTGATTGAACCCATTCAGGGAGAGGGCGGCATCGTCATTCCGCCTGCGGGCTATTTGAAAGCGTGCGAAACGCTGTGCCGCGAGCACAACGTGCTACTCATTGCGGATGAAATTCAATGCGGCCTGGGCCGAACAGGCAAAATGCTGGCATGCAATCATGAAGATGTCGTTCCCGATGGATTGATTCTCGGCAAAGCCCTCGGTGGCGGCATCATGCCGGTATCGATGTTTCTCGCCAAAAAAGAAGTGATGGATGTATTCGTGCCTGGCACTCATGGCAGTACGTTCGGCGGCAATCCGCTCGCCGCCGCGATCGGCCTTGAAGCGCTCAATATTCTGGTAGATGAAAACCTAGCGGAACGAAGCATGGAAATGGGCAACTACATGATGGGCGAGCTCAATAAGCTGGACAGCGCCATGATTAGCACGATTCGCGGCAGCGGCCTGTTTATCGGCATTGAAATTGATCCGGCACTCGGTAGCGCTCGCGAAATTTGCGAACGACTCATGACGAGAGGCCTGTTGAGCAAAGAGACGCATGAAACTGTCGTGCGGCTTGCACCACCCCTGGTTATTACTAAAGAACAAATCGACTGGGCAGTCGATCAAATCGGTCAGGTTCTGCAAGAACTGGATTCGATTCGTTTAGCGTCCTAACGCGCTGACCAGTTTTGAGCAGCGGCCGTTTGTGCAGCAAATTTTGATATTGTAGGTGGATTGGGCCAAGGAAAAGAGCGATGCCTGAATTAACTGCCATACATTTTGGCCTGCTGGCACTGATGTTAATCATCGGTGCTGTGGTCGGCTGGATGATGCGTGCAGATCGGTGTGTAAAAGAAAAGATTGCTGTAAGCGCAAGCTGGCAAGATCAGATGGAGTCGCAACAATCGGAACACAATCGGCTGGCCGAACAAAACAAAAGTCTGATGGAGAAAATTGGTCAGTATCAGACATCCCAAAAGGACTACAGCAATCGCGCTAGAGAACTCTCTGATTCACTGAAGGAAGCATTTGCCCGCCGCGACGACTTGCAACGGCAAATGAAGGAAGTACGCGGAAAACTCGACGTCTCAGTCGCGCAGCGGGAGAAGCTGCAGGTTAAATTATCAGATGGCCAGTCGGCCGCAGTGAAAGAAAAAGATGACAAGATTTTTCATCTAAGCAGAGAATTAACCAGTTGGCAAAACCGCGTGCCGCCACTGGTCGATCGATTTCGTGAGCGCGATGCAGAAGCAAAAGCGCTGGAAGATGAACTCAATAAAGCACGATTTCGACTGCGGGATTTAGAAGAGATTGTAAAATCCGATCACACTAGAATCGAACCGCTAGACGCCGATTCGCTGCCGGATGGCGGTAATGCATCAAATGAGTCAATCGCCATGACCGGTCTTTCCGACGCGTCCGATTTACAGGATCAGATCGACGGTGAATCATCGCTTCATGAGATCTTCCAAAAGGATTCCGCTGCCTCAGCTGATGAAAGTGTGTCATTGGATGACGACTCATTCGCGGCTGTTTTCGACGAAGACAGCATCACAGCTGACACTAATGCAGAGAATGATGCCGCCGCAGAAGCTGACTCGCTCGCGGCCGACAATAACGACGATCTGCAAATGATCAAAGGCATTGGCCCATCAATTGAGAAGACCCTCCATCGTCTCGGCATTGTTCGCTTTCACCAGATTGCAGAAATGAGCGAATATGATATTGACCAAGTTGCTCAACAACTCCGCGGCTTCCGTAGTCGAATTTACCGTGAAGACTGGATTGGCCAGGCGCGAGATTTGCAGTATCGAAAGAACAACGGCAAACATTAAGCTTCGACCCGCGGCTAAAAACGGACTGAATTTTAATCGTGTCGACCCGTCGTAAATTATCTGGCGTTTTGCTTAGTGCCTTTATTGGTCAAGTCTTGCTGTTCGTTTACAGTGCGAACGCACAGTCGACGGTCATTAATTCCAATTTGATATTCGAAATTGGCAAGTCAAACATCTCTATTCGCGGCAACGTCAGTTCCGCAGCCCATGGTTCTATTTTGCGGCAACGAACGTTGGAATTGTTTCCGGAAAAAACAAAGACTTTCGATCTAGTGGAGAACCCGGCACTACCGGCTGGCTGGGCATTGATTAGCGAAATAACCTTGCAAGCGATTGCGCCTACTTACGCTTCAATTACCGAGATCACGTCAACCTCTATCTCGATCAGCGGCATAACCGGAAACCAAAACGAATGGCGGCAAAGCATCGCGCAGGTCGAAAAAAATCTCCTGCCAGGCATGCGGCTAAGCCAAAACGTTTCAGCTGTTGGACTACCCATTGCGCAACCTCAACTTTGCGAGCGCATTCTCGTCAATGCGACGCAACACTCCAAGATTGAGTTCTTAAGATCGGGCGCTACGCTGCGATCCAGCACATTTCCAGCCTTAGACAAATTGATTCAATTGCTGACCGATTGTTCGCTTACATCGATTCGGATCATTGGTCATACCGACAGCATCGGCGAACCAGCCAGCAATGCAATCGTCAGCCTGGCTCGCGCTGAGTCAGTGTCTGCGTACCTGGTTGACCATGGCATACGCGCCAATCGAATCTCAGTTCATGGCGCGGGTTATTCAGAACCTCTCGATCCTGCAGATTCCTACCGCGCCCATAAAATTAATCGACGCATTGAAATTCAAATTGAATCCCCGAACAATTAGCAGGCGGCTAGGGTGCGTCTGTATCCAGTCCCTTTAGGCCGGCCAGCTCAACGACAAACACCAACGTCGCATTCGGCGGAATAGCGCCCCCAGCACCCCGTTCGCCATAGCCCATTTCCGGCGCAATGGTCAGTTCGCGCACCTCACCGACGTGCATACCGACAACGCCTTCATCCCAGCCTCGAATGACTCGCCGAGCACCTAATGGGAATTCAAAATGGGCGCCACGATCAACCGAACTATCGAATTTGGAGCCGCGAAATTTATCGGCTTCCGGGTCATACAGCCAGCCCGTATAGTGCACCACTGCTGTGTGGCCAACTTCTGCAACAGCGCCATCGCCCTGCAATAGAGTCCGCTGTGACAAGCCTGGAACGATCTCAACGGACTCAATACCGGCAATTGCGATATCGGCCGGGTTTTCAGGGATTGGTACTTCGTTGTTGCCGCAAGCTGAAATAAGGCTTATCGCTGCCAAAATGCCGATCGTAGTGTTTGCTCTCATGAGATTAATCCGTTTATTTGTAAAAGCCAGTTAGCCGTCCGATTTCTCGAAATCAAGTGACGCGGAATTAATGCAATAGCGAAGACCGGTCGGTTGTGGACCATCTTCGAAAATGTGCCCGAGATGGGCCTCACAATTGTTGCACACCACTTCACTACGAATCATACCGTGACTGGTATCGCGAATTGTTCGCACATTGTCTCCGGCCAATGGCAACCAAAAACTCGGCCACCCAGATCCCGAATCAAATTTGTGCTCCGAGCTGAACAACTCGTTACCGCAACACACACAGGCATAGGTACCGTCGTCTTTGTTGTCGACATAATGGCCCGTGAACGGTCGCTCAGTGCCTCCATTCTGGGTGACCGAATATTGCTCATCACTCAAACGCGCCTTCAGATCATCCTTATTTGCACTCATAGTCGAATCCTCAATTTCTTAACCAAGCACTCGTCAATTATTTCACAACTGCGTTGCGCATTCATTCCGTCGCAGCGCCAGCCTCAACATCAAGCAGATATTGATTCATCCGGCGCACGTATTCGGCAGGATTGTCGAGTTGCGCGCCCTCAGCCAATAAGGCGTGATCCAGCACGATGTGCGACAGCTCTCCGAATCGAGCGTCATCTGTCTCAGCGGACAGACGGGTCACCAGAGGATGGTCAATGTTGATCTCCAGCACCGGCTTCGTCTCCGGAAGTTCCTGGCCGGAAGCCTCTAGCATGCGTCGAAGTTGTGGCCCAAGGTCCTTATCTGACGTCACCACACAGGCCGGTGAATCAACCAATCGCTGACTAACATTGACCGTCTCAACTTTATCGTTGAGCGATTTGCGAATCTTTTCCAGCAGTGGCCCGTGCTCATCGTTGATGGCATCCTGAGCGATTTCACCCTCGCCTTCCGGTAATGAGAGCTGGCCGCGACCAACATCCTGGAACTCCTTGCCTTCAAACTCCCGCAGGTGATCAACAACCCATGGGTCGATACGGTCGTGCAACAACAACACCTCCAGACCCTTTTCGCGCAATTGTTCAAGGTGTGGGCTGGATTTCACATTTTCGTAGTTGTCACCGACGAGATAGTAGATTTTGTCCTGGCCGTCGGCGGCGCGAGACAGATAATCCGCCAACGATTGATCTTGTGCCTCAGATTCCGATTTGGTGGTCGAAAAACGCAATAACTGCATGAGCTTTTTATTGTTCTGCTGATCCTCGATGATGCCCTCTTTAATCGTCGTGCCAAACTCACGCCAAAAACTCGCGTACTCGTCAGTATCAGACTTGGCCAGCTTGCCCAACATGTCAACGACGCGACGGGTCAGCGCACTGCGCATCGCATCGAGATCAGGGTTCTGTTGCAGCAATTCCCGGGAAACGTTTAACGGCAGATCTGTGGAATCAACGACTCCCTTGACGAAGCGCAAATAGAGCGGCAAGAACTGCTCCGCATCATCCATGATGAAAACTCTTTGCACGTACAATTTGAGCCCTTTAGGCGCCTCACGATTCCATAGGTCGTAGGGAGCTGCGGATGGTATGAACAGGAGGCTCGTGTACTCACGCTTTCCCTCGACACGATTGTGACTCCAGGCCAAAGGGTCCGTGAAGTCGTGGGCCAGATGCTTGTAGAACTCTTTGTACTCATCGTCACTAACATCGGTTCTCGAGCGCGTCCACAAAGCAGTCGCAGAATTCACCGCACTCTCTTCCGTGCCACCCTCCTCCGTCTCTTTTTCCAGTAAAACCGGAAAGGCAATGTGATCCGAGTACTTTCGAATCAATGCTTCGAGCCGAAACGAATCCAAAAATTCTTTTTCATCATCTTTCAGATGCAGGGTAACGGTTGTGCCGCGCGCGGCACTATCGGCATTTTCGATGGTGAATTCGCCCTGACCTTCTGACTCCCAGCGCACGGCATCAGTCGAATCGAGGCCTGCCTTTCGAGAAATTACCTCTACGCGATCGGCAACGATAAAGGCTGAATAAAATCCGACACCGAATTGCCCAATGAGCTGGGCGTCCTTCTTGTCATCGCCGGTCATCTGTTGCAGAAATTCCGCAGTACCGGAGCGCGCGATCGTGCCAAGATTATCGATCAACTCTTCTCGGGACATGCCTATTCCATTGTCCGAAATAGACAATGTGCCCGCTTCTTTATCGCTGCTAATGCGGATGCGAAGCTCGGGATCGTCTTTTTGCAAATCCGGCGCCTCCAATGCCTCAAAGCGCAGCTTATCTGCCGCATCAGAAGCGTTGGAAATTAACTCGCGTAGAAATATCTCTTTGTTGCTATACAGAGAATGGATCATCAACTGAAGCAGTTGACGGACCTCCGTCTGGAAGCCCATGGTCTCGCGACCGGCCGGTTCACTCACGTATCTTTACTCCCTGGAATATGACGTTGTCGGTGCAGCAGATGATGCACCGCGCGGTCACACACGATAGGGGTTAAGACAGATTTTTCAAGCTTTTCCGATCAGGCGAACGGAAGATATTCAGATTCGCTCGTTGTCGCCCCGCGATACAAGAGCCCGACCAGCAACAAGGCAAGAGTGGCGAACGCAATCGGGGGATGGTAGAACGCCAAGATTATCGCGATGGTTTGTAACAACATGGCAGCGGCCATGAAAACGGTGAAACGGCACGCACGGCGGATACGCTCCCATTTCAAGGCAAACGCATAGGCCAGGTCATCCAGAGTTTGTACAATTATTTCCATAAGATCAGGACGATCAGCTCAGCGTACAATCGAGAGGACTGGGCCCGATCGCTTTGGTTTTCCGGCCGGCGCCTCAGCTTCTTGCAACGCCGCTGTGTTGGACTGTTTCGCGTGCGCAATCGCTCGGTGAAACATGTCCCAGCGCTGTCGAGTCGCGTCTGTCTTCAACGTTGCCGTTGGAGATTCATTTTCCAAAAAGTCGTTTGACATACTTCCATGTTCGCTTTCAGTGTCCTTGAGCGTGACTATAGTCAGCTCGATTTGACGTCACCGTGAGACAGATCACAGCTTGCGGTAGACAGGCATTCGAACCCTCACTAATGTCTGAAACAGAGAACCCGGTCAGACTTTATTCCGGGCTTTTGAACGAACTGCTGGCGGGCTACCAATACAAGAAAAGCCTCCGTGAAACGGAGGCTTTAGTGGAGAAAATTACTTCGAATCCGAGCGCTAAGAAGACAACACACTAATCGGAATTCGTGAGCAAGAATTTATCGGTCAGGTTTCTCGCCAGTTTCGTTTTACCTGTTCCGACCAACTGCGATATCCCTTCCAGGTATACAGTGACGGATCTAATCCAGCCCGGCGTCCACGGGGAGTCGGCGCTTTCGATATCCAGCGTCGATACTGTTGCCATCCGTCCGGGTCTGATTCGTTTACCGCATCAAGACCAGCGTTTTGGTCTTCGTTGGCAACTTCGGCAGCCGGCGCGTCGTAGTCGCGGGCCCAAGCCATGTCCTTGCTATCCTGCATATGAACGTACTCGTAAATCCTTTGACAAAATCGTATGTCGAAGGGGCGCGAATTCACAGGAACTACATCACAGTGTAAGTTGTGACTTTTTAAATAAATATCAGCTAATTACAGGCGCTTTTAACTTAATAAAAGGCTGGGCGCGGCGGATCTACTGGCGGTTTAACAAAATACGGCCGAGAAATAAGAATTACGCAATTACCCGATAACAGGGTTTGTATTCGTCGCGCGCGAGCTTCATTCGACCTTGCTCAACAAACGAACACAACAGGTCATCGAGCAAGCGCATGATCTCAACTGATCCACTAATGTCGAATGGTCCGGATTGCTCGATCGCGGCGATTGTATCTTCGCGAACGTTCCCCGAAACGATGCCTGAAAACACCCGCCGTAAGTTTCCGGCCAAGACATGGGCAGGCAGATCTTCACGAAGGTCCAATTCACGCATCGAATCATGCGTCGCTTGAAACGGCATTTGAAAGTCGTGATCGATCTTTAGTCGCCAATTGAAATAGTAAGCGTCGCCGTGATCACGCCTAAATTCTCTCACTTTTTCAAGCCCGTTAGACAATTTTTGGGCAACCTGCTCCGGGTCATCAATAATGATTTCATAGCGGCTCCGTGCATCTGGTCCGAGCGTCGCCCCGATGAACGAATCTATCTTTCGAAAGTATTCCTCGCTTTCAGGGGGACCCGTCATGATCAGCGGTAACGGCAATGCTTGATTGTCGGGATGCAGAAGAATGCCAAGTACGTAAAGGATTTCCTCTGCGGTGCCAACACCACCGGGAAAAACGATGATCCCATGCGCCGTTCTGACAAATGCTTCAAGGCGTTTTTCCATGTCAGGCATGATGACCAACGCGTTGACGATTGGGTTAGGTGACTCCGCAGCGATGATGCCGGGTTCAGTAATGCCAATGTAGCGCCCGTCACGAATCCGTTGCTTGGCATGACCGATCGTCGCGCCCTTCATGGGTCCTTTCATGGCCCCGGGACCACAACCGGTACAGACGTTCAGACTGCGCAGACCAAGTTCGTAGCCAACTTTCTTAGAATAATCGTATTCTTTTCGCCCTATTGCGTGCCCGCCCCAACAGACCACCAAATCCGGCCTGGCTGCCGATTGCAGCAAGCGCGCGTTACGCAAAATATGGAACACCGCATTGGTTATGTTTTCCGATGTTGCGAGGTCGAAGCGGCCGCTGGCACGAATCTCCGAATCTATGAACACGAGATCCCGCAATACAGCAAATAACAGCTCACGGGTGCCGAGAATCATTTTTCCGTCGACAAATGCCGCCGCGGGAGCTGACTTCAACGTGACCTTGAGGCCCCTGTCCTGCTGAATAAAACCAACTTCAAAGTCCTTAAACTGTTCCTGGACAGCCAGTGCGTCATCTGTCTCGGCACCCGAATTCAATACAGCCAAAATACAACGACGCAACAGTGCGCTCTGTCCGCCCGCACTCTCAGAGCGAAGTTGGTCCACTTCGTCCTGCGACAATACCTCGAGGCTGCCTTCGGGCCAGACTTCCGCATCGACGACCTTACCGGTGTTTGGACGAAGGTCGATCCCGGTCAATTTCTCATTAGACAAAGCGTTAAATTCCCAACAGACATAAATTATTCAAGGCTTGTTAGCCTTACGGAATGATTTCAATCGGCACATTGTTCGGGGTCATCAGCCAAATATCGATCATATCGGAATCCGAAACAGCGATGCATCCATTGGTCCAATCTTCACGCGCATAGTAGGCCGCTGAGTACGTGGGCGAGTTCGGTTGACCGTGAATCATTATCTGTCCGCCAGGTTTGACACCTTTTGTCCTGGCGACCGATCGATCGGAGTTGTTTGGATAGGAGACGTGAATGGATAGGAAAAAGTCGCTATTCGGATTCCTCCCGTCAAGCAAATAGTTGCCTTCCGGCGTTTTCTGATCGCCCTCTTGCTCCTTGTCCCCATCTGGCACAAGTCCCAGAGCGATTTTGAATGTCCGAAAAGCCACGCCCTCGTCCATCAAGTGCAAAACCCGATTACCCTTGTCAATGACCACCTTATCGGCGATTGGAAAGTCGCTGGCGTGAACGGTTGCGACAGGCGGAATTAGCAGCGCAAGCGCCACAAGGGCGTACGCAATCCAAGACGCAGAATTTTTCTGAGCTATCGTCACTCTTGCTCCGGTCATCAATATTGACCCTGCCAGAATACCAAAGAGACCGATAGGTGAATACGTACCGTCCCACGGTAATGACCAATCATTACGAAAACTGGCTTACACATTTCGGCCCACGATCCAGCCTATTGCAAAACCGATACCACCAGCAACGCAGGTATAGAAAGGTAGGAAGCGAAAGAGCTCGCGAGGATAAATAGATTCGCTAACCATCCCGTTGAGATCAACCGAATACCCGTAATGCAGATATATGGACAAGCCAACTGCCGGAATTGCGAAGCCGATCGTCCCCAATGGCCAGCGCCATCCTACTCCCGTCCAAGTTCCAGCACCCCGAGCAAGGGTCGCTAATGCCAGACCGACCACCACAAGCATTGGCAGGGTATTTCTAATCGGATAAGCACCGTCACCCTCAACATAGAACACATAGAACATCGCCGCCACAATGACGAAAATGACCGGCAGCATACGGAACGCAATAAGCGCGGCTGCACTTTTCATTAACGCTGTTCGTTCTTCACGAGAATTGGAAAATTGAGACGTGTTCCGACTCGAACATTGTGCAAATCGAGCTCCGGGTTGTACTGGCGAAATAACCAAACCGGCACATCGTATTGTCTAAGCGCTAAGATCCAAACGGACTCGCCGTTTCTCACCACATGTTCCTGCACGCCCGTTATGGTGTTGTTGCGAAAAAACGTGTCTTGCAACTGGCGATGATATTGGGTGCGAGATGACTCAAAAACACCCGCATCGACAGTGCCAAAATCCAGTTTTATTCGCTGTCCGACTTCGACCTGCGTACGAAATGCGAGTCCATTGATATCACGCACACGCTGCGTTTTGATACCGAGCCAATCCGCATAATGCCCCAACGTTTCTAACGGGTGAATCTCGATGGTGTTTTCCGCGTCGACAGTGTAGTCGCTTGGATCGGAGAGCAATGACGATTGCAACGTTCCGATGAGGTCACTCAACTGATCTGTGAGCGCGCTGGGCCGTTCGCCTTCATTGTCGGATGCTTCAACCACAGCCGGCACCTGAGCCGGCGCATTCGCGATGACCGTCTCTTCGGGCGTGAGCCGACGATTGTCGGCCACAACGACAGGTGGCGGCGGCGCGGCGGCGACAACGGTCGGAACCGGTTCAGCGGGTGCCGGACCAGCGGCTGGTAGACGGATTTGTTGTCCGATTCGAATACGATTGCCGCTCGAAAGACTGTTAAGCGCCACAAGCGTAGATACGCGTGTGCTATAGGTATCGGCGATTTCGGACAATGTATCGCCACGCGCGACGGCATGGAAAAGATCCGGCAATTGTTCGTCGAAAACGTCATCCGCAGAAAGTTTGGCGATTAGTTCACTCAATTCACCATCGACCATGCTCGTCGGCATTCGAATTTCCAAATCCCGGGGCAAGTGTTTGCTCCCCTGCCAAACGGTGGCCTGGATGGACATATTGTGGCGCGCGATATCACGCTCGCGTACCTGCAAAACCTCGAGCAGTTTGTCTGCAGGTACATAGCCTGTGAGTCGATGCGTGGTGTAGTCAACCGGATCATCCGGAACCAAACCAGGAAAGTATTTCTGTTGATTCAGGTCAACTTCCTTCGCAGCAAGAAACGCGACGTAGAAATTGCGCGACGCGAAGCCAAAGGTCCTACCGTTGTACTTGCGGAGTATCTCCGCGTACGCGTTATCGCCAAACTGGCGCATCGCGCGCCGCGCGCCGGCGAGACCATGATTGTAAGCCGTTATGGCCATCGGCCAATTACCCGCGATGGAATAATTGTAGGCCAGCAGTTTTCCGGCAGCCGTCGTCGCTAAAAACGGGTCGTTTCGTTCATCCAACACATGATCAACCTGCATGAAGCGACGCCCGGTACCACGCGTAAATTGCCATACTCCTGAGGCCCCGACGTGCGAGCGAGCTTCGGGATTATAGGAAGACTCTACGTGCGGCAGTGCTGCCAATTCAATCGGGACACCAAGGCGCGTCAATTCTGCTTCGACGTGATAGCGCCAACGGCCAGCACGTTGTAATCCTTCTTTAAACCGATCCGATAGGCCCAGCTGCAATCGAATTCTACCGGCTGCCCGGCCAAGCTCTGCATCGCTTACGTCTGCAGGCCACAGATCAAGTACGCGCTTTTGTTCGGCATTCAAGTTATCTCGATTGCCGCCCGCGAGTGCCTGCAGAATTCCTTTGTAATAGTCGCGACGTCGATTCGCGATGCGCTGTCTTTCGCGACGATTTACGTTCTCCGGAAGCGGTACGCGTTCGTAGACGACGCCAAGGAAACGGTTGTCATGCAAAACGCCCTCGCGCGTACTGTAGTCGGTAAAAACCGAGAGCCAAAAATTAACGTCCGGTTCGAGACCCACGGGTACCGGGAACAAATCTTCATCAGGGTCTTGTGCTGATGCTGTCACCGATGCGAATACGATGAGGCAGCCTATGAGGACGGATGTGCGCAATTCCCTAAAAGTATTATTGATGGTCGCCCCGTTTGGCATCGTCTGCCTGTTAACTAAAGTTCTCGTTCAAATTGGGATTCTGAATAAGCATGAGACACCCAGCAAGCCGCAATAGTTGCAAACGTGTCTGATGCGCGCAGCAATCTGCTCTCAAGAAACAGCGAAACGGGTCGCGTTGTTCATCTCATGCCGATAAACTCGCGTCGCAGGCGATTCAGGATCACCGTAAAATAGCGCTTTGATGGAAAAACTCGTACGTCAGCCACTCCATTACTATTGGAGCCCAAAATACTGGCCTATGTGGGCCGGTCTTGGCTTTCTGCGCGTCGTTTTCATGTTGCCACTATCCTGGCAATTCGGAATTGGCCGAACGATCGGCAGAATCGCGCATCGAATAGGTGCGGAGCGTCGCGCGATCGCGCGCCGCAACATCGAATTGTGTTTTCCGGAAATGTCCGCAGACGCCCGAAATAAGTTGGTCCACGAGCATTTTGAAGCACTCGGCATATCCCTTATCGAGCTAGGTCTCGGCCGCTGGGCATCGGACGACTATCTGGAATCGATCACGACGATTATCGGCGCTGAGCATATACAACATGCGATCGATGCGGGCTATGGAGTCATTTTGCTGAGCGCCCACTTCACTACCCTAGAATTAAGCGGTCGTGTCCTCGCGCTGCATTGCCCACCGTTCGATGCCGTCTACCGGCGTTTTCGGAGTGACTTTACGACAGAAATCATGGTCAGCAACAGAGAAGTCGCAGCGCGACGCGTGATCGAAAAGAACGACATCAAGAGCATGGTTCGAAGTCTGCGCGAAGGCGTGCCCGTCTGGTATGCGCCTGACCAGAGCTACAACTTAAAACAGTCTGCGTTACTTCCTTTTTTCGGCGTACCGTCGATGACCAATACGGCGACGGGAACGTTGGCAAAATTGGGTAAGGCTAAAGCGGTGCCTTTTTTCCCACGCAGGCTTGCCAATGGTCGTTATGAGCTGACTTTGTTGCCGGCCATTGCCGACTTACCGAGCGGCGACGCAGAAGAAGACACCAGGCAATACACCGCTTTGCTGGAGCAACACATCAAAAGTTGTCCGGAACAATATTATTGGGTTCACAGAAAATTTAAAAATCGACCGGGTTTACTTGCCAATGTTTATGCCGACTTCACTTCTGTAAAGTAGCCCTCCAGCAGCAATTCCCAGTTTTCGCTGGAAAAGTTGACGCGCTTGTCCGCACGCTTAATCTTTTTTAAGGAACGATGCAGACGAGCGAGATTTTTTTGTTGCCAAACGCCAGCAGCTAATATTTTACCGCGATCGAAATCGAGTAGATGTAGCTGATCCGCTATGTTGACTTGCACGTTGTAAGCATTCAGATCGGCATGATACGCGCCTTCGTCGTGAAACTTCCGCAATCCCCGACCAAGACCAAGCCAAAACGGCGGATCGCCTGGATGTTCGATTATTCGATCCGCAAGAGACCGAATGGCGGGAACGCGTACGGTAAGCAAATCAGCACGATAAATCGGCCCGCTGCGACAATATCGAGCCGCAGCCGGCTGCGGCACGGGCAATCCCTTCGCCGCTAGTTTTGCCAATAAGTACCATTCGGTGAATGCGCGTGTTTGCCGCTCACCAGTCCACAGATACGTATCTCGTACAAATTTACCGGGAAGTCCACCCCGCCAGTAATGGCGCAGGACAAATTCACTCGACCCCTCGCCGACAATCATTGTCGCACCGCGACCGCCCGAACGCAGTGCACCTTCGACGGGCTCAGCGCGCGCCCAGCTTGCAGCATCAAACGCCGCATCCGAAATCTGGTTGATAATGTCCGTATCGTATACGATGGCGCCGCTCTTCGTTTTCTGGATGGTGTCTGTGTTGCTCAAGCCTGTTTTTCTCCTTGCGGTATGGTCCACATTGTTGGGCCACTAGTGATTGAGCCTACACAAGCAAACAGAATCTGCGTCGTGCGTCTCTCGGCAATCGGCGATACTTGCCATGCCCTAGCAGTTGTGCGGGCGATTCAAGACTTCTGGCCCGCAGCAAAACTAACCTGGATCATTGGCAAAACTGAGGCTGGCTTGTTGGCTGATATTCCGGACATCGAGTTTATCATTTTCGACAAGCAGGCAGGCCTCGGCGCGTATGCCGATATTCGCTCTCAGCTAAGTGGGCGCCACTTCGATATAGCGCTCTGCATGCACGCGTCCATGCGCGCAAATTTCTTGAGCCGCTTAATTCCATCATTTTATCGGCTCGGCTTTGATCGCCAGCGAGCCAGAGACTTTCAGTGGCTGTTCACCAATCAGCGTATAGCGGCGGCAACCAACCAACATGTTCTGGACGGCATGATGGGTTTCGCGAAGCACATTGGTGTACCGGGTACGCCGCTACGTTGGGATATACCGTTGTCTGCAGAGGACCAATCATTTGCGACCGATGTGACCGCTGGTGACAAACCCGTAATGTTGATTAGCCCTTGCAGCAGCCAACGTAGTCGAAACTTTCGCAACTGGGGTGCCGCAGACTATACCGCAGCGGCAAAGCATGCGGTAGAAAAGCATGGCTGCAAAGTCATTCTGACCGGTGGTCCAACAGAGCTCGAACGGGAATACGGGCAACAGATACAGCAATTGAGTGGTCCGCATGTCACTAATCAGATCGGCAAGACATCGCTAAAACAGTTGCTTGCGCTCATTGCGGCGAGTGACCTGCTTGTTTGCCCAGATTCCGGACCCGTGCATATGGCTACCGCTGTTGGAACACCCGTCATTGGCCTATATGCCACGTCCAATCCTGCCCGCAGCGGACCGTATCTGAATTCAGACCTAACCGTCGACGCCTACGGCGAAGCCGCCCAGCGCTACCTAGGCAAATCTATTGACCAGCTGCGATGGGGACAACGAGTGCGAAGCCCTGACGCGATGGAGTTAATCCACTTACAGGATGTTAATCGAAAAATAGATGATTTTTTTAGTAGATAGGGACCTTAAGGCGAATTCTTCGAATGTACATTGCGTTGAACTGAACCACAATGTGCGATTTCGCACCGAAACGATCCGAGTTTGAGTTAAATACGGATGAGCTGGAGAATTAAAAAATCACTTTTTAAGGATTTATCACATTTTAGCGATATTTACTCGATTTAGCAGTATTTTTATAGAAGTTATTTTTTATTTTTTAATAAATTTCTCGAACAAAATTCGACAATATATCTATAAATTTACATTTTTTAGGATGTTTTTGATTTATTGGGTATTTAGAAGTTATTTATCCGGCTTTTCATCGCTTTTGAGAAAATAGTCCGCGCCGCAATACGGGCACCTCGCTTCACCGGCCTCCTCGACGGGCAAATAGACTTTTGGGTGAGAATTCCACAAATACATGCCAGGCATCGGACACGACAACGGCAAATCATGCGCGCGCACCTCATACCGGTGTTGCGCATTTGCGGTGATCAAATCTTGATCGACTGTTCCTGCTCTATCTGCCACTTCGTTCACCTTTTTCGTTGTCACTTGGCCGTTCCTCAGCGAGGGATTATAACAACGACCCGTTCATTACCAACACTACGAAATAACAAGTCGTCGTTATTTGTCCATTTCTCTTCGCCACACAGAATTTACGAATCCGCGCTCCACTGTGAACTCATCACTGGGAATCAGCGCTGCCCGGTCATTCAACGCCAGGCGATGACTTCGCAGGCGGTAGGCCCGGTAGATCTCTTGCAGTCGTAAAACATCACTTGCCGACAAGACACCCACGGCCTCTAAGGTACCTAACTGCCGAATATTGTCGGAGAAATGAATGAGCGCTGGTGCAGTCCGAGCATTTTTTAAAATTAAGAATTGAACTAGAAATTCGATATCGCCAATTCCACCTTCGCCCTGCTTTAGATCAAATAAGTCGGGGCTACTCTTATCCAATTGCTTGCGCATTTTACCGCGCATATTGACGACTTCCGTCTGCAAGTCATCCACGTTAACTCTGTTCTGCAAAGTATCCGCGCGGATACGCTCAAACTCGCGCGCAACCTTCGCACTGCCCGCGACGGGTCGACTTCGCAGCAATGCCTGGTGCTCCCACGTCCAGGCGTTGTCTTCCTGATAACGCTCAAAGCCTTCGGTATTAATCACCAACAAACCGGAACGACCGCTTGGCCGTAATCGCGTATCAACCTCGTAGAGCGCGCCCGAAATCGTCCGGGCCGTGAGGAAATGCACTAGCCGTCTAACCAGACGCCCGAAGTACATACTAATTTCCAGTGGTTTTTTTCCATTTGTCTGCTGGCCATCGACACTGGAATCATGCAGAAAGACCAAATCCAGGTCCGATCGATAGGAGAGTTCCATCCCGCCCAGTTTTCCATAGGCTATCACACCGAATCCTGCCTCTCGTTCGCCGTTGTCCGTTTTAACCATCGGCACGCCATGTCGGCGGTTAAGGTCCGCCGCAGCGACCTCCAGGGCTTTTTTCAATACAATTTCAGCTAGATCGGTAAGACAATCGCTAACCTGCATGATTGGCAGGTTGCCACTCACATCTGCTACCGCAATACGAAAGAGCGTCGCACGTTTAAATTGCGCGAGAGCTTCTATCGTTTTCTCGCTATCACCTTCGATTACTACGAGGCGCTCATCAATATCTCTAAGCATTGTCGCGTGTGTTTTCTTCGCGGTGTAAAGGCGCGGATCGAGTAATTCGTCGAGCAAGAGCGGGAAGCTCGCGATCTCGCCAGCAAGATATGCGCTTTGTTCACACAAACTAACGAGCCGCATTAGGACCGCGGGATTTTCGTTCAATAATGCAACGTAGGCGCTGCGCCTAAGAATTTTCGATACGATATCAAGCACGCGATTCGCCACAACTGATGGCTTACGCTTATCTTTGAGCAATTTCAAAAACGTCGAAATAAATCGCCCAACACGACGCTCGGCAGTCGCGTCTATCTGCAACTGATGAACCGTTCGCGTGAACCGGGTGATGGCTTCATTGAGTTCCGCACTTTCAGCATAATCTTTCTGTTGTAGAAACTCAGTCCAATCGCTGCTCGCACTGGAAGCATTCCATTGCGCTAGCAAGCTATCGGTTAGTTCACTTTCCTGATCGCTATCCGCACCCCGAAATGCTACCGCAGAGAAATGCTCGCTGACACTAGTACGATGTTGATTCAGGCTATCTTTCAACTCGCCCCAGGATGCACTCCCCATCACGACGACTAGACGAGCCTGGTCGAGGTCGTTATCAGGCAAGTCATGCGTTTGCTGGTCACGAATCGCCTGGATGCCATTTTCAAGTCTACGCAAGAAGTCATATGACGTTAGGAGCGATTCTGCGGTGCTGCGATCCAGACCCTTACCCTGTGCTAATCGGGTAAGTGCGACGCGTAACTCGCGACAACGCAATTGTTGGTCGCCCCCTGCTCGCACGAGTTGCAAAGATTGGACGATGAATTCAATCTCGCGAATTCCCCCAGGACCGAGTTTGACATTGTCTTTTAACTCACGCTTCCGCACTTCAGCTGCAATCAATACCTGCATGTCTCGCAGTGCTTCAAAAACACCGAAATCGAGATAGCGTCGATATACGAAGGGTTCAATTACATTCTGTCGCAATCCATCGATGTCGTCTGCCGACGCGAAGTCACCGATGACGCGCGCTTTGACATAGGCATAACGCTCCCAACTTCTTCCATGTTGTAGGAGATAGTTCTCGAATGCGGTAAAGCTCACGACCGGCGGCCCGCTGTCACCAAACGGACGTAATCGAGTATCAACCCGATAGACAAACCCATCTGCCGTGACCTCCTCCAGGAGGGCAATTACTTGTCTAGTCAGTCGAGCGAAATATTCGGATGCCGAAAGCGCTCGCGCTCCCTGAGTTTCGCCGTCTTCGGTGTACAGAAACACAAGGTCGACGTCCGACGAGAAATTCAATTCCCTGCCACCCAGCTTTCCCATGGCAAGGGTCACCAATTTGACGGCCTTACCCTCGGTGTTTATCGGTGGGCCAAATCGATCTTCCATTTGGCGCTCGGCAAAGTGCAAACTTGCAATGATTAAGGCGTCGGCGAGACTCGATAGCGCGTCGAGGTTTTGTTCGACAGAATCAGATCTGTTAGTAGACCGCCAGAGAATATGCAGTAGTTGTCTATTCCGCAGGCGCCGCAAACGCGACTTAGCTTTGTCGACAGTGTCGTTATCGGAACCAATCGCATTACAGGTATCGCTGAAGGCAGTGGTGTTGGCCGGTGCGTCGAAAGTACGCTCTGCTATCGCCCGCAAGAACCAGGCACGCTCCTTTAGCAGGGTTTTACCCGCAAAATCGCTGCTAGCCACCAAACGAAGTAATGTGCCCCTATCTTCTGCCGCTACAACAATTTCCGTAAATTGGATTCCGTCAGGCCGGCAAAACTCATCCTTCCAGCCGCCGACTGTCAGCTCAAGTAAGTCCGGAAGATCACCCAATCCAGTTGGGTTTTTTGGGTCTTCGGATGCGCTCATTTGAGCAAGTCTACTGAAATATGACTAACAAAGAGAAGATTGCCGCGACCACCCACCGTGCCAAACACATTCCGGCGGGCGCCGGATTGCCGAATTAAGCAGTCGAAGACTGCGAGTTGCTGCCGATCTGAGCGAGAAGGTCCTCAAGTGGCGCGGGCTTACCAACGGCGTGCCCTTGAGCAAAGTCCACGCCAATCTTGGCCAAAAGGTTTTTCGAATTTTCTGTTTCGACGTATTCGGCTACCGTGCTTAAATTCATAACCCTGGCAACCTGGGTAATCGCCACCACCATTGACTTCGAGATCTGATTTTCGCTGATGTCACGGATGAAACCGCCATCTATTTTGAGCGTATCCACTTTGAATTTCTTAAGATAGGCAAAGGAGCTAAGGCCAGCGCCGAAATGATCCAGGGAGAATTTACAGCCCCGCTTGCGAAGTGCGTCGATGAAGGTCTGAGCCTTGTTATGGCTGGACACGGCCGCAGATTCCGTCACTTCGAAACAAATCGAGGTCGAGGGGACGCCGCTTCGATCAATCTCTTCTTCAATAAAATTCAATATGTCGTCGTCGCCCAATGATTGTCCCGACAAATTGATTGCGAAAATAGCGCCGCTAGATTTGAGATAATCGACCTTCTCCGCCAACCGCGCGAGGGTATTCGAGACGACCCAGCGGTCAATTTGCGGCATCAACTGGTAACGTTCGGCAGCAGAGAAAAATGCGGCCGACGACACTCGGTTGCCCTTGTTATCGCTCATGCGTAGAAGAATTTCATAGTATTCGTCGGTCGCGCCTTTAGCGAGCGGAACGATCGCTTGGGCGAGCAAACGGAATTCGTCCGCATCCAATGTGTTTTGAATTTCCGCAACCAAATACATGTCGTCATACCGTTGCACGATACTTAGGTCGTTTTGGTCGTAGATCTCGATTCGATCGCGACCATGGTCCTTTGCGCTATCACACGCAATACGTGCCGTTGTCAGCGCGTCACCTTCCGAAGTACTAGCGTTCAACGGGGCAATTCCTACACTAAAGGTCACCTGCAAAGATCGGTCACCCTGCAGGTAGCGCAACACATGTCCGTTTTTCTTTACCGTCGTGGCCAAATTTAATGCGTCGTCAGTGGATCTGTGCGTTAACAAGATAACGAAGTCATCTTCTGCAAGGCGGGTCGCCACCGCGTTCTTTAGTAAGTATCCTTCGATCAGCTGACCGAAACGGGTGATAACGTCACCTCCGGCTTTGCGTTCGAAGGTGTCGTTGACCAGTTGTAGATTATCCAAATCGAAATATATGAGTTGATGGCATCGTCAGGGCCATCCAGTGCTCACATCGACTCAGTGAGCTGTGCTTCGAATCCGGCATGGTTCATCAATCCCGTCATCGCATCGAACGACTGCTCGATAACGTACTCAACCTTGCGCACAATGTGCGTCATGAAGCGCATATGCGATGCGTCGAAAGGAGTCCCGTCAACCCGGCCCAACTGGGCAAGCGCGCCCTCAACATTTCCTGCTTTATCCACGAGAGGACATAGCATGGCCTGGTAACCCTTTTCAGCCGGGTTTTTCGAGCTCTCAATACGCGGGACGGCAAAAATAATTAGCCCGCGCTGACCCTCAAGATTGCTAAAAAGGGTATCTATAAGATACTTATCTACCGATTTCCGATTGACGCTTTTCCAAGTAGAGTGTGTTGCGCTGATGCGAATTCTCTTCGCGGGAAGCAGCAGTACGCTATACAAAATTCCGAGAAAACGACCGCTTTGACCGATGAGCTGAGCAAGACTCGAATGACTTCGCGACGTGCCGTGAATTTTCTCATCAATATTGTAGATAAGTTTGAGTTCTTTTTCCGCGTTCGCAGCAAGATCATCGTTTGATGCGATCTGGCCGTTGAGCTGCATTATTTCAGCAATTATCTGTACTGCGGGCTCCAGAATGTTGCTTAGGAGGCTCGGATTGAACCAAGACGACTTGCCGTCGTTCTTTGAAAACACAGACACGAGCACTCCCAACGGCTCATCATTGCTTGCGTAAACAGGCAACAAAAGGAGAGTTCTACCGGAGGTTAGGGTACGCTTGATGCGTTCGTCGTCGCGATTCTCGCCAAACAACAATTCACGTGGTAATTCGACAATGAAATTGTCGATTTCGTAGTCGTCAACGCCATCACTGCTCCAGCAACACCCTCGATCAAGACCGTAAAAGCAAAAGCATTGGGCGCGGGGCGCGGGGCACGAGGGACTGCAATAACGTTT
>Ga0114996_10001059_pt1 | contig 37583 bp, 36 predicted proteins | sample ArcticOcean_MG_C_4_FD_87039 | JGI IMG/M metagenome (GOLD analysis project Ga0114996, IMG submission 87039) | Marine microbial communities from western Arctic Ocean - ArcticOcean_MG_CB4_134 | ecosystem: Environmental > Aquatic > Marine > Oceanic | place: Arctic Ocean: Canada Basin | collected... | reverse complement strand
TCTTTCTCGCGCCCGCGACTAGCGCCTTCGAGACTGACCCGTCGAGCCTCCCTAGGCCGCCCCTAGACATGAGCCAGAACTCTCCCCTAGCATCGAACTGCCTGACCAGCCCCGCGAAGACGTCCTGCGGGATCCTATCCACCATAGGGGCCCTCTCGACGAGCCCTGCAGCCCTCATCCTGTCCATCACGGTGCTGACCCTGCCACGGCTCTCCGACAGCCTCTCGGAGAGTGCGAGGAGTGTGATTGGGTAGTGGCTCGAGCAGAGCTCGGCTAGGAGGTCGCGGGCGAGTTTGCCCCGGGCCCGTTGGCTGTCGCCAGCCAGCCCCAGGTCCCGCACTAGGGCCGTAGCCCCGTCGCCCCCATCCTCAATGGGCCCTGGCTCGGCGATCCTGATCGAGAAGGGTTCGTCTCCCTCCTCTGCCTCGATGACCATCCTAGTTTCCGACGGTTCGACCATCTGGGCCAGCTCCGAGAGCCTCAGACCGAGTACGGTCACGGCCTGGGACTCGACCAGGCTGGTCGCAGCGGACATGGACCCGCCTCGGAGTATGTGCCGGTGCCACTTGCCGTCGACCTGCGCAGTGACGAGCCCGCAGTCTCGCAGCTTGACCATCTGATGGTGGATTCCGGTATTGGAGAGGCCGGTCTGGTCCCCGAGCTCCTTGGAGTCCCAGCCTCTCAGAGGGTCTGGAAGGAGGGACTCTCTCATGATTCGGTGCATGGACCCTGACTCGTCCCCTCCTGACCTCCTGACCAGGCCCATCGAGTCCAGGAGCCAATCCAGTAGAACCCCTGCGTCCCTGCTGCCGGTGGGCATGGGACGCTCGGTTAGCCTGAGGGAGAACACAGCGTCAGCGCGGATTCCGAGGCTCAAGAGCCTTGGCTAGTCTAGAACCAAGAATCAGACGTATTCCTGGCGGATCTCGAGCCACGGGTAGACGACCTTGGACATCCCGAGGCCGTCGAGGTGCGGTGCTAGCGAGAGAGTTTTCTGGTTGACTATCCCTCTCTTGCGGAGAATCCCTAGTGCGCTGTTGACCGTGGTCCTCGACTTGCCCAGATCCCTTGCCAGCTGGGCCTGCGAAGGTGGGTTCGGAGAGATTGAGAGGCTGGACACGATCTTCCGCTGGACGCCTGAGAGGCCGACAGGGAGCATGGCAGCCGCGGTCGCCTGGTCGGTGACGCCTGTCCCCTCGAGTATCTCGACTTGCGCGGGCGCGCCTGCGTAGTAGCATGTCCTCCCGTTCACCGGGACGATCGTGACCGAGCGCTCGTTCACGAGCACCCTGAGATGATGTCGAAGGGTCCCGTTGGCCGCGTCCAGCTGCCTCTGGAGCTCCCTGAAGTGGATTCCTGGTGACCTCTCCAGTGTCCGCAGTATGCTCCCTCTGAGAGGGTGCTCCCAGGAGTGCTCGCTGGGTGCGGAGAGCGCGCCGGGAGCGAATGGGGCGAAGGGGATGAGGGCTGAGATTCCTGTTGCGCCCGCGACCATGGCAGTCAGAGAATCCGCTATCCACGGATAGGACTCTCTTAGCTGACGCACTATGGGCATGAGTCGAATCTTGAAAATGCAGGCTTTAACCTTGCAGGGTCAGATGAGTCGTCGATTCTCGACTCAGACGCTGTGCCTGATCACGAGTCCCTGGTAGATCTTCATGTACGCCACGAGCGGGCCGAGAAGCCTGCCTGCGTCCCTGCCGTGCTCGGTGAGCTGGTAGGTGACCTTCACCGGTGACGACGTCTCCACAACCCTGTCGACCAGACCTGTCTTGACGCACCTGGTCAGCTTGTCTGAGAGGGTCCTAGAGGAGATCCCGCGAAGCAGCTTCCTCAGCTCGTTGAACCTCCTGTCACCCGCGATGTAGAGTGTGGCTAGGATCTCCACTGTCCACCTTGAAGAGAAGATGGATAAGGCGTCAACCGCCGCGTCGACCTCCCAGTCTATTTCGATTTCGTCCTCGTAGTAAGACTCGAAGAGTCCCCTTATCGCCTTGCCATCGTCCTTGACCGCGTTAATCGCCTCGTTTACTTTCTTGTAGTCCTCATCTGATATCGACATGGGTTGCCTCGACATGTTATCAGGTATGCACAATGGTATTAGGTGTATAAAATGCACCATAGTGTGTTCAGCAATACTTCAGGGTTAATATCTGACAACATACACCGTCAGTGTGAAAACCACACTAGGTTGAAAGGGGAAACTAATAATGGACAGATGGCTAGAAGAATGGATGAACGAAGTGATGACTGCTTGGGACGAGAATGATCCGAAGAACCGTGACACTGCATTTGAGAGGGAACTCTGATGACTCTCATGGGTAAGATTGTGAAGGCGATGGCGGATTGCCGCTGGGGGCTACCCAGAAGGTGATCCCATGGTGATGACAGGCTTGCAGTCGATATCTGCGTGCCCGAGCTGCGGATCGCCCTGTCTGGTTTACCGGGAGTACCTTACTCCCGAACTGAGCACCACTTCATGCATGACCTGTGGAGTGGTATCACTATCTGTGAACTAGGATCCAATATACTCCGGCCGACGACCCTCAACCAAAGCGGATAGTCCCTCACAGGCGTCCTTGGTTGCGAATATCGCCTCCAGAGCATCCAGCTCCAGCTGCAGGCCTGCTTCGAGGTCCGTCACCAGAGCCTTGTCGAGGAGATCGCTGGCGAGTCGAACGGAGACCGGGGCGGCCCTCGAAAGGGACTTCATCTGCCTCGCGACGTTCCGTTCCACGGGATCGAAGCCCTCCGGAGTCTCCCCTGAGAGGATTGCCTCCATGTTGGAGTCGGAGTAGAACGCCTTGGACATGACTGCCACCGGGTGGCTCGGGTCGGAGGGTTCTCCGGGGTACTTGTTTGCGGGCTTGCCGTTGGAGGAGATCTCTCGGACCGTCCCTGTGACATCCGAGGCATCCACTAGGTGGGTGATCAGACCCAGGGCGCTGGCTGCACCGGCATCCATGAAGTTGCCAGCTAGCACAGCGAACCTAGCCGCCTCTATCCCGCAGACCCTCGTGGTCCTCTGAGTTCCCCCCAGACCGGGGTATATCCCGATTGAAGTCTCGGGGAACCTGAGCATCGTCTTCTCGGTGCCTACTCGGTAGTCGCATGAGAGCGCCAGCTCGAGGCCACCGCCCAGTGCGAGCCCGGTCGTGAGGGCGATGGTCGTGTGTGGCGAGCCCTCGATTAGGTTGAGCATCCTGTGCCCGTCCTTTGTGAAGTCCTCGATCTCGGAGAACGAGTCCTCCCCGATTTTGTCTACGAAGAACTTGACGTCAGCGCCTGCGACGAAGGCCTTGCCAGCACCCTCGAGCACGATGGTGCTCACGTCGGAGCGGGAGTTGAGGTCCTCGATCGCATCGCCCAACTGGCTCACGACCGTGACGTTGAGCGCGTTCATCGCCTCGGGTCTGTTGATCAGGACGGTCGCGATGCCCCTCTCGTCGACGTTGACGTCGACGTAACTGAACTCGAACGGCTCGGTCCTGCCGGAGAACCACTTTGGGATCTCCAGACCTGCCAGTTCGGCGTACTCTCGCGCCATCCTCGACGCCTCGGAGACGCCGATTCTATTGGCGAGCTCGAAGGGGCCGCTGGTCCATCTGAGGCCGACCTTGGCCCCTCGGTCCACGTCCTCCATGCTGCATATCTCCTCCTCGACTATCTGGGAGCAGACTGCGAAGGCCTGCCCCATCAGCCTCTCCTTGATCTGCCTGGCTGCCTCGTCATCGCAGTCATCGTCCTCGTTGATCTCCCACATCTCGCCCCTCTCGACAAGTGCGCGCATGTTGTCGGCACCGCCGAAGCGGGGGACAGAGAGCTGCTCGGAGAGGTAGTCGCTGCTGTGGAGGGCGATGGTAGGACCTGTTAGGTTCATGAGTCCGAATGGCCCAAGGCCGATTCGGAACTCCCGGCATGCGACAGCGTCTATCTGCGCCGCGGTCGCGATCCCCTCCTCGAGGAGCCTACATGCCTCGTTTATCCAGGGCACGAAGAAGCGGTTGACGACAAACCCGGGCCTGTCCTTGCAGACGATGATGACCTTACCCATCGTCTTGCAGTACTGCTCCACGGCGTCCATGGTCTCCTGAGAGGTGGTCTCGGCAGGAATTATCTCCACGAGCCTGTTCTTAGCCGGGTGGTAGAACCAGTGCATTCCTACGAAGCGATCCTTCCTGCCGACCTGCTCGGCCAGCTCGTTCACAGAGAGAGACGATGTGTTCGTGGCGAGAATGGTGTGTTCGCCACAGGTGCTGTCCAGGCTAGAGAATATCTCCTGCTTGAGGTCGAAATCCTCGAAGACTGCCTCGATTACTAGGTCGGTGTCTGGGGAGACGTTCTCGTGACCGACGACTCCCGTGATGCTGCTCTTGATTCGCTCGGCCTGCTCGGGACGGAAGATTCTCCTCTCCAGTGCCTCCTGCAGGAACTTGTCTATCGTGGCATGGCCCTTGTCCACCCACTGCTCCTCCCTGTCCACCATCTGGACTGAGAATCCCTCCGTAGCGCTCTTCTGGGCTATGCCGGAGCCCATGTTGCCTGCTCCGATTATCGCGACCGATTGTACCATGGTCCGTCGGGTGAAATGTCAGACATAACTCCAACGGAGGGGCGCTCAATCAACCGCAGAGCAAATCCCAGATCCTGCGAGCATGGGCATCCGGGGTCAGATCGAGCTCGGAGATCCTCTCCTTCCCCCTTGTTGCCCACCCTTCGCGAGTGTTGGAATCGGATGCCTGCTCGAGCGCTGAGTGCCATGATGCTATGTCCTCCCTATCCAGGAGTCTCCCATTCTCCCCATCGACGATCGTGTCCCTGAAGCCACCCTCGTCCACGAAGAGCGGAGGTGCCCCTACCGCGAAGGACTCGATTGGATTCAGTCCGAATGACTCCTTGTGGGCCATGCTCACAATCGCCCTCGCCCCCCTCATCAGGCTAACGAGTTCTGGAGATGGTAGCCTGGGTGCAATCCAGAGTCCGACGCCGCACGTCCCCGCGTGCGTCCTCAGCATCTCCAAGGATGGCTCGTCCCCGCCTCCGACATGGGCGAGCGATAGCCCCGTTCCTGAGAGCATGGAGATCGTCTCCCACGTACCCTTGGCATACGATGCCCGTCCCACTGAGACGACGTATTCGTCGTTCTCTGGGTAGGGATTCTCGGGATCTTTGGAGGGGTCCCCGGGGAACTCCTCGGTGTCCACGCAGGGCCACAGCACTCCGGCTTCTATCCCGTAGACCTCATGGGCCCGCTGGGTTGAGAAGATCGAGTTGCAGCTAACGATTGCTCCCTGCCTCGACATCAGCGACATCATCAGCGACTGATCTCTCCTCCTCGCCCACGACAGGGCGGCCTTGGTCAGGGCGAGGTTTCTCCGTGGGGAGCCGTCGACCCTTCGATGGAGGGTCTCCTCATACAGACCTCTGTGTGGTTCGAGGAGATGGAGGTGGACTCTGAGCCCCGGTGGGACGTGATCTAGTATGGGCAAACTGCCGTCCCCGCTCACTAGGTGGATGGCCATTGCGGAGGCCATCGCATCATCTAGCCCGGAGCAGGATGCCCATGCCTTCGACGCAGTCCCCCTACCGGAGTCCAGGACGACTGAGATTGGGTCCGTTGAGAGCTCCCACTTGGACTCGGGGTGGATAAGAGCGATTCCGTTCTCCGAGCAGACTTCCTCCAGCTCCGGTGATGGTTGGATGGTGGCCATCGTGACTTCGAAAAGGCGGTTGATCGCCGGGAGCACTCGTATCAGGTCTCGTTCACCACCGCCCATCGAGTCGAACGACCCCTTGGCGACTAGGAGCCTGGGCCTGCTTGCTTCGGTCATTCTCCGACTACCCTCCTGTAGACCTCGAGGACCCGGTCGGTGACCCTGTCCCACTGGTATTCCCTGGATGCATCCTTCCCCGAGAAGCCCCATTGGGACGTAGTCGTGGAATCTGCGTGAATCACCTCGGACATTGCCGCTGCCAGCGAGGAGGGATTCTCGCACGGGACTGAGAGACCGCTACCGCATCCTTCCACCATCTGCCCCAGACCGTTCACGTCTGCCATGATCACCGGAGCACCAGAGTGCATGGCCTCGAGGAGAACGGTTGGCAGTCCCTCGAACCTGGAGGGTATCACGATGCAGTCTGAGTTCTCGTACAGCCACCTCTTCTCGGAGTCGGAGACCAGCCCCAGAACAGAGATGTGCTGCTTCGAGCTCGACTCTGTATGCCTCTCGTCGAGCCAGTCCGAGAGCTCTCCCTTGCCTGCGATGGCGAGGTCGAACCCCGGGTCCCCGTCGTAGGACTCCATGGCGTCCATCAGCACGTCCAGTCCCTTCTGGAAGCTCATCCTACCTACGAAGGAGATCAGTGGCCTTGTTTGATCCCTCGGCAAGAGCCCGGACGGCGCCTCTGCCGAGTTCTCTACTGGTGAGAATCCGTTCGGGATGACGTCCAGTTCACCTCGGACTCCCTTCTTACGAAGTAGATCCTCGAAGAAGGGAGTCAGCACGATCCGAGCATCGGATGAGTGCAGCGTCCTCCTTCCCTGTATGATCCACCTGAGCTGCTTGATCATCCTCCCGATTGTAGTGGTCTTGACGTAGTCGTTGTGAAATGTCGTGACGATGGGCTTACCGGCGCCCCTAGCCTTAGAGAGAGTGCGCCGGATCAGAACTGGGAGGGTGTCATGGAGGTGTACGACGTCGACGTCGCTCAGGTCTAGATCACTCACTGAGACCATGGGGTCGACTCCTCCAAGGACCCTGCTTGGAGGGATCCGGATGACTTCGACGCCCCCCCTGGTGAATCTCTTCTCCTCGTGAGCAGGCACGTCAGCGCACCAGATGGTAACCCTGTGCCCCCTCCTAACCAGCTCCCTGCCGATCTGCTCGACGTGCTGGTTGCCGCCACCGACGTGTGGCCAGTACCACACGTGGACGAGGAGGACGTGCAACGGGCGGGACGTGTCCATCAGTCGCCGACTGGGCCCCCTGTTTGAAAACACCCGTTGTTGTGGGCCTAGCCAGCATCCTGATTTTAGCCCGGATGCGACCTCTCGAGCACGTGTTCAGGCGCGTTGTGCTTGCGAGAACGTCGACAGACCCATCCGGATACGGGGCAAACCACACTGTAGTGGAGGCCCTGCTCGACCGAGCTAAGGTCAGTGGGTGGACCAGAGCGACCACCGTGGATGGAGAGGGGCAGTCTCGTTCGAACCAGAGGATGCTCGCGAATGCGCTTGAGGAGTATGGCGCCGACCTGCTTCACATCACCAGCCAACATGACGCTCACATGGTCCCCAAGAAGGGAGCAGTGGTCCCGATTGTGGTTTCCGTTCACGACCTGTACGACCACCGCCCGAGAGCGATTGATGCGGGAGACGTACCAGTCCCACTTGGGGACAGGTTTCCCCCTTCCGCCAAGGCCCGGCTTCTGGCTTCATGCAGGGAGGGCATGGCACGGGCCGACCTCCTCCTCTGTGCCTCGGAGAGGACCCTGGAGGAGGCAAGAGAAATGTTCCCGGAGACGAGGTGCGTGCTCGTCAGGGACTCGGTCGATGACGAGTTCTGGGATCCAAACAGGAACCCGAGACCCCGGAGAATGCTGGGTGAGTCGGGTGACGAGAAGAAGTGCCTGTTGGTCTCCGTCGGGGAGAAGGATCCGAGATGGAGAGCCCAGTTCGTAAACGAGGTGTTTTCGTTGGTCCCCGAGGAAGTGCGCGAGGACCTGCTTCTGTTCCGAATCGGGGCAGGCAGGATAGACTGGGAGCAGGTGGCTGCTGCATTCCAGCATGCCGAGGCGGTTCTGTACCCCGGGGTGTCCGTCGGCTTCCGCAGCCCCCCTCTGGAGGCGATGGCCTCTGGTTGCCCCGTGCTCGCTTCCGATCTCCCCATGCATGACGAGGTTCTTCCCCCCAGGTGCCTGCTCCCAGCCACTGATTCTGACCATTGGGTGTCGGCCATCGTTGAGATTCACTCGAAATGGATGCGCGCGGGTGGAGTCCCGAGATACGTGGATGACGAGCTTCTCTCAATGGCGAAGGAATCCTTCGGGAGATCTGCGCATGGGGAGACTCTTGCCGGAGCCTACGATATCGCCTGTGCGAAGTGAGAAAGCAGAGAGCAAGGGGTCAGCGTCATGCAAGGGAGAGTGTCACCTGCAAAGACTCGTCGGTATGACGTGGATTGGCTTCGAGTGATACTCTTCGCACTCTTGATCTGGTTCCACTACGCGGTCTTCTCACTGTGGCAGCTTGAGGGAGAGGAGAGTGGCTTCGAGGGCTTCAACGTGATTCTCTTCTTCGTGATAGGGGTGATGCACCAATGGCGTCTGGCTGCTCTGTTCGTGATATCGGGGATGGGGACTGCCTTCGCCTTCAGGAGGAGATCGTGGCAGACATACCTGGGGGAGCGGGGGACTCGCCTGGGCATACCATTGCTGTTCGGGACCTACGTCCTTTGGTTCGGGATCTTCGATCCGATAGACAAGACTAGGCTCCTGTTCACGATATTCCCGGGCAGCGAAGACATGCCTTACGGCCACCTCTGGTTCATCTACAACCTACTGATCTACTCGATACTACTCACGCCCCTTTTCGCGTACATCCGCGAGAATCCGGACAGTAGGATAGTCAAAGCTGTCAGGGGGGTGCTGGAAATGCCAGGAGGGATTGGGATCATGCTGATCCCCGCACTTGTCCTATCGGCGAACGCCATTCTGTTCAAGCCATGGGGCTTCGGAGAGGTAGGTATGTGGTGGGAGTTCCCCCACTACCTGCTCTACTTCCTGTTCGGCTACCTGATGATCACCGCCAAAGAGGAGTACTTCTCGGTGCTCGATAGGATCAGGATACCGGTGACTATCCTCACCCCCATCCTCGCAGTCGTCTGGTTTCTTTGTAGCCAGGCGGGGGATATACCGAATATTATGGAGGGAGGATGGGTCGACAAGGGGTATTCGGCCTTCTCATCATGGGCTGTCGTGGCGACCCTGGTCCAGTCGTTCCACTCCTGGTTCTGGTGCCTGTTCGTCTTCACCTGGGCGTCCAAGCTACTGAACCGCCCCAGCAAGTGGCTGTCCTACCTCAACGAGGCCGTCTATCCGACCTACATCGTTCACATGCACCTGACATTCCTGCCAATCATGATCCTCTACTTCATCGGGACCGGTTACTACCTGGGGATGGCACTGGGTACGGTTCTGGTGATGGCTGGTGTGATGGTCTGCTTCGAGGTAGTAAGGAGAGCCCGTTTCGCCAGGCCACTATTCGGCATTAAGGGCGGTCGCAACGAAGTCGTTAGACTGTGGCCCTACAACCAGACCAGCGACGAGAATCTCAGGAAGGTGATCTCGCTCGCCTTCCACGGACTGGCCTTCCTGGTTGTTCTGATCATGTACGTCTTCCTGATTTCAGCCGAGTGGATTGGCGGGTGATGGGGATACTTCTCCGCGATACTTCCACTCAATGTTGGAACCGGGGAAAGAATGGGAAATAATTCGAACGAGGATTCCGATAGAAGCACTCGAGATACAAATGGTAATATACGCTCCAATTTCGGCCGGAACTCGAGGAAATTCAGGTGATGGAAGCATTGCTTGGGCGCACATTGCGCCTAATCCTCGATACTAACAACGACCTGCCAGTGAAAAATTAGTAAAACAGGCATTGAAATATAGAATTAAATTAGTGGTGGAGTCTCATGCTTAAAGTCGACAATCTCAGGAAGGGTTTCGGCTCTGGTCGGAGGAGATTGGAGGTCCTGAAGGGGATCAACATGGAGGTCCAGAAGGGGGAGCTGGTCAGCCTCATGGGACCAAGCGGATGTGGGAAGAGCACGCTCCTGAACATCATTGGAGGGCTCTTGCAGGCTGATTCCGGCAACATCTCACTTAGTTCATTCAATTACGGCACGAAGCCACCAAGCAAGGTGGTGGACGTCAGGAGGAACGGTGTGGGCTGGATCTTCCAGGACTTCCACCTCGTCGATAGGCTGGATGCGCTGGACAACGTGGCATTCAGCCTGGAGCTCTCAGGGGTGCCGTCCTCGGAGGCCGAGCAGAGGGCTAAGGACGCGCTGGAAAGAGTTGGACTGGGGGACAGAATGGACTTCATCCCCGATCAGCTATCCGGAGGACAGCAGCAAAGGGTCGCAGTCGCGAGAGCGATATCCGGTTCCAGACCCCTCATACTAGCCGACGAGCCTACAGGCAATCTAGACGTGAAGAGCGGCGAAGAGGTGATCAAACTCTTCAAGGACCTATGCGCGAATGACGGCCTCTCGGTTCTGATGGTCACACACGACCCTCTCCTAGCATCCATGGCAGACAGGATGCTGCTACTCAAGGATGGGCTCACCGCAGCATCGGATATACGATCAGCTTGGGGAATAGAGGGAGTGTAATATGAACATCGACTCATTGCTATCCAAGGTCCTCCCGACAATGTTCCAAGCGTGGATAGCCCTGGCGTTTTTCATCATCTTCGCCATCTCCATGAATAGGTTCGGGAGTCTTCTCTACAACCTAATCAAACCCATCATAGAGCCCAGTAAGGGACAGAAGAGGAAGAAGATGGAGGTAAATCTGTATGAGATGGCGTCAAACTGGTATCAGTCTTTCCAGACAAGGTGGCTAGCGGCTCCGAGTAACATCTCCATGGCGATGAGCAGTGCGTGGAGGGGTCGTGAGAGGGGTCTGGCGATATTCGCCGGGGTCTTCCTCTCATCTCTGGTCATCACGACAGTCCTCGCCTACGCAGTGGGTCTCAATCAGGCCTTCTTCGCATTCAGCCTCGAAGGGGACGAGTTCGACGCGAAGGTCGACTTCCAATCTGAACCGGAAGGTGACTGGTATGGGAGGACCAACGACTCCGTTGTCTGGGAGTCACTCTGCGACGATCTGGTTGAGATGGATGAGTTCGCCGACTGCGGCTTGGTCTATGGCAGGCAAGGCCTCAGGGTACAGGGATTCTTCGACTCTAGCTTCCTCACTCCCCAACCCCTCAATGTGGAAGCGGTAAGCAGCGAATCGGGCAATTGGGGCAATGTAAGCTGGGACTATCCAGAGGCAGCCGAGAAAGGGCCGGAAATAAACACGAAGAGGATAATCAGGTTCTACGGGGATGGCGTATGGGACGGCGAGCTGGGAGAAAGGCACGCGAAGTCGGTCATCTTCGGAGAGTGGCCTGCCACCGCTGAGGATGCAGTCGCAAACAGGACGGTCGTCCTACCCTCTAAGATAGCCAGCCAAGCAGGAGTGGAAGTGAACGACACCATCGACTCACTAACATTCTCCTTAGTCACCGCGACTTACGAGGGTTTGGACATAGCCTCGGGATACCAAGAGTGCCAGACGGAAGTCGACCTCGTATTCGTCGAGGATTTCGCAGTCCTATTCTGCAAGGAGAACATGACTGTCAACAACCTGAAGGTGTCGGCGATATACGAGGAAGGGGAGTCCGGTAACCCAACCCTCCTGTTCGACCCGGTCATAGTCTCAGACTCCGTCCTTAGCGATACTCAGAAGACCTCGCTGATGCAGAACGACCACGGTTACCTAGGAATCGCAGTCGATAGAACTGCCATACCCACCTCATCGACAAGAGCCGCCACAACGTGGCTGAGCGACCTAAAGGACTCCTTGGAAGGCGTCCCGACCGATGTCGACGTGATCAATCCGGTGACGGGACTGTTCGGGGCCGGGGAAACCGAGGCCGGGGAAACCGAGAGAATCTCACTCCCTCGAGAGTTCACCGTCGGACAAGGCGTCAACGTAGTCATCCTCACTATCGAGTACAACGACATCATCTCCGGGACCATCACATTCCTGAACATCTTCCTGGGCATCATCCAGGTCTTCGACTACATCCTAGTGATACCCATAGTTGCCCTCTCGTTCGTAGTGCTGATCTACGGACTGGTACTCTCTCTCGAGCAGAGAAGGAGAGAGGTAGCCATCCACAGAGTCATCGGTGGAACCGAGGCGACGCTGTCCAGGATGATGGTGCTCGAGATCTACGCAATCGGGACGGTCGCTTGGATACTAGGTTTCGCCCTCGCCTCCGGAGCTGTGGAGGTAGTCCTTAGAGCGGTCGGCTTCCTCAGGTTCACCGACTCTGGGGACATTGACGTAGACCCAGTCCTCAGCTTCTGGTCGACCTTCATAGTCACAGCGCTTACAGTTGGCCTGGCCTACTACTACGGCAAGAATAAGACGGCCGACTTCCTAAGCATCGAGATCGACGAGGGAGTCAGGAGGGTAAGGAAGGAGAAGGAGCCGAACTACCTCCTGCACTGGGTCATCTTCGGAATCGGCCTGCTCTCCTACATCGAAAGCTGGATACAAAACCGCGGTGGTTTGACACTGACGGCGACCCTGTCATGGGACGGCGGTAGATCGGGAGGAATCATAGAGTCATTCATCCCGAACGCAATCCTACAGCTCCTCGGACCGTTCTTCCTGTGGATAGGGGGTGCACTAGTCCTGTCAAGGATCGGTGCCGCTGGCCCCCAGATACTGAATCGCCTGATGGGTTGGTCTCCGGCTATATCCGACATCAGGAGGGGGTTGAGTGGATCTGGGTCCGGGCAATCCGTGAACCGTCTATCCCTGATCATGCTCCTCACACTCTCCATAGTCACCCTCGCCGCGGTTCAGGGCCACACAGGGACCCAAGTCGACGAGAGGACCACGGATGCGCAGAACGGCGCCGACCTGATGGTCCAATTCGACTCCGGTTACACCGAGCAGGAAGCGATGGCTTTCGTAATGCAATCCATCTCCAACGTCAATGACGCCGACATCGACGGAATCGACTCCATGACCTCTGTCGGTAGCATACTCGTCACGAACAAGGAGGATGGCTCGTTTTATCCGGTCTGGGTGGTCTTCGACGGGCACGAAGACACGCTCCTGTGGGACGAGCAGGCCATCCCCGGGGATGACATCGACGACATCTCCGAGAAGTGGAGCCAGGGTGCCTACACCGCGGGACCGGGAGCGAGGACCCAACTGAACAGCCTATCCACTGGAAGCCCACTAATCCTTCAATACAGCTACTTCACGGAGAACCAGTTTGGAATTCCCGAGATCGTCGGGCCCTCAGAGGCGACTGTGAACTACGCAGGAAGGATCGAATGGATCCCTGGAATCTCCGCACCCGAGGTGGACAGCGCTCTCGTAGTCGGCGAGATCACCTACAACGAGCTGGTCAGGAACCTGACCTCCGAGACTTACAAGTCGGCAACTTGGATGTTCGAACTGTGCGACCAGTCCACCGAGGGCTGCTCAGACGCACTCGAAGTTCTGAGTGCCGACCTGAGGAGCGTGGAGGGAGTGATATCATCCCAGGACTGGTCGAGCACCCACGAGGGCAACGAGAGGAACGGTGGCCTGATATTCGGAACTCCGGGACTTCTGAGCATGATGTTCGTGGTTGCAGCCCTAGCATCGATCTCGTCTGCATTCGTGTTCCTATCCCTGGTCCTGACCCAGAGGAAGAGGGAGCTCGCCATTCTGCAGGCGATCGGGGCCAGCCCGAACCAGGTCATCCGGCTGGTCCTGTTCGAGATCATGTCCATCCTGCTGGTGAGCATGGTGCTGGGAGTCGCGCTCGGACTGGCGGTCGCTGAGTCATTCAACGGCTTCTTCGGCGTCTTCGGGTACATTTTCCAGCTGTTCCTGGGGCAGAGTGCCCCGATAGACCGAGACCTGGTTTGGCCATGGTTCGAGCTGGTGCTGATCAACGGACTGGTGCTCGTCGCAGTTGTACTGGCCCTGCTTTTCACCACAAGGAGGGCACTAGGGGCAGACCTGGCCACAGTGCTGAAGGGGGAGTGATGTAATGAGCAGCAATGGTGAGATCCTGAGAGCCGACTCGCTCTACCACATCTACGAGTCGAACGCGGAGGACGGGAACGTCGTGGCCCTTAGGGGGCTTAGCGTCTCGATAGCCGAAGGGGAGGCAGTCGCCGTGGTCGGCCCCAGCGGATCGGGCAAGTCCACCCTCCTCAAATGCCTCGGGGCACTGATGAAGCCATCCGCAGGAGCGGTGGAGCTGGCAGGAAGGAGGGTGACGAGGATGACGGGGCCAGAGCTGGTTGAGCTCAGGCAGCAGACTGTCTCCTTCATCTTCCAGGATGCCAACCTCCTCCCTCACCTGAACGCCCTCAACAACGTGGCCCAGCCTCTCCTGCACCAGGGCGTACTGGCCAGACCGGCCCGCAAGAAGGCCCAGGACCTGCTGGACAGGCTAGGAGTGGGGGAAAGGGCGTATGGAATGCCCGAGGAGCTCTCAGGAGGAGAGCAGCAGAGGGTGGCGATAGCCAGGGCCCTGATTACAGAACCCAAGCTCATACTCGCGGACGAGCCGACTGGCGCGCTCGACCCAATCACCAGCAGGGAGGTCCTAGCACTGTTCGAACGGTTGCACAAGGAAGACGACGTTGCGTTCCTCCTGGTGACGCACAGCAGGGAGGTCGCTGCCTTCTGTGAGCGCTCACTCGAGCTCAGAGAGGGGAGGTTCATCGCACAGCACGGGGTAGATGTGGACATAGGCGAACTATCCGGCTCCAGGGAGCTCATTGTCGATGACTCGGGCACTGTGACCTTGCCACCCGACGTGCTGCTAGAGATCGGTGGCCCGGGGAGGTTCGAGCTTCCGGAGATTGACCGTGACACACTCCACCTCGAGAGAGTCGCCGAAGACAGGGTGGATGTCGAAGGTTCAGAGAAGATGGCCCTGTCTCCGTCGTGCCCCGCATGCTTCCATAGCTACGAGGAGAGCGAAGAGCAACTCTGCCCCGAATGCGGTTCAAGCAGACCGATGGTTCAGGCTTGAGGCAGAGAGAAGTTCTGCGGCTTGGCGATTCCCAAGTCTTTTGGCAACTCCATGGTCTTCTCCGGGAGGGTGATGGGGATCATCTCACGTCCGATTAAGGCGACTCTGCTCTCTCTCCTCTCTGACAGAACCTCCCTTCCGACCATCGGTGCTAGCTTCTCTGAGAACTCCATCACTTCAGCATGGCTCGGCATGTTGTCGATCGAGAGGTTCTTGCGACTGTTTCCGACGAAGATGAATCCCTTGGCCTCGATGAAGTCGGGATCTGCGATATTGTCCAGACGGGCGTAGTCCTCGTAGTGCCCAAGCGACTCGTGCTTGATCAGGGTGTGGCGGCAGACCGTCCGAGTGTCCAGGCTAGGGAGGATTGAGAGGGTCTCCTCCAGCTTGTGGAAGGCATTCTGATCGAACTTCGGCTTGCAGATACGATCGAATATCTCCTTGTTCGGGGCGTCCACGCTAACATAGAGCTGGGTGGGGAGGGGGTCGAGGTTCTCAATCACCTTCGGGAGGCTGCCGTTGGTGACGAGGAATGTGCTCGTCCCATGCTGGTGGCAGATGTCTAGGAACTCGCCAAGCCTGGAGTACAGTGTAGGCTCGCCGTTAAGGGAGATTGCAACGTGCTTTGGGTTCTGGGCCTCGAGCCATTTCTCGCGGTCGGCCTTCGGATTCCCTCCGTAACCAGTCAGGAGCCTCCTGTGACCTCGCACTGACTCTAGATACAGCTCGTAGGGGTCGTCGTCTATCTTGTGTAGGGTGTCCGAGTGAGGTTCCCTCCAGCAGTATGTGCAGCCAAGGTTGCAGGTGTCCACATTGGGAGCCATTTGCATGCAACCGTGGCTCTCTATCCCGTAGAAAGTACCCTTGTAGCATGAGCGGTCTGCGATTAGTGACTGCTTGGTCCAGTGGCAGACCTTGACTCCTCCATGCTCACCCACTAGCTGATATTTCTGCTTGGAGAGCCTGCCTGCAATGCGCGGCTCGATTTTCGTGACTGGGCCCTGGACCATCTTCCTCGACTCTCTGAGTCGATTACTACCCTTGAATGATTCCTTAAACTCACAGTCCTACTCCCCCCTGATGGCAAGGGTTGCAGCACTGTGCGTTTCTCTGGTGATTCTGCTTGCACCGGTCACCGGGTGCTTCTCTGATTCAGAGGGAATCTCTCGCATCCCATCTGGAGATCTGCAGGTCAACCCCTCTCCACTGGTTGGTGCCTTACTTCAAGAGGTTCATTTCACCGCCTCCAGCTCGATGAGCGTGCATGTTCCTTACCTGGTTAGGGAGGATGGTTCCGAGTTCTTCACCAATGGGACGACTCTCGTTTTCGATGCTCCGGGAAGCCTGACCATCGAGATGATCGCACCATCGAACATCGGGAGTGCGTACTTCATTCTCGGAGGGACGGAGGGATTCCAGGACTCCGGGATGATGTATATCAGGGACTCGAACCAGTCGTGGAGCGAGCTTTTCGAGACCGATGATTTCATGCAGGGACCGTACTCCTGGTTGGAGCTCCCTGTTGTCAGGGAGAACCGGTCCGGTTTCTCCGTAGAAGAGGGGTCGTTGCATGGTACTGGAATCATCGATGGTTTGAGTGCCTTCGAGTGGCTGGAGTCCTTCGCTGACCCCGACTCGGGATACAACGAGCGATGGGGGCCGTTCACCCTGAATGATCCGAATTACATGCGGGCCGCAGAGTACGTCCAGGGATACCTTAGCGGGATGGGCTGGGATGCGGAGATCCATCGATACTGGATCTCTGACTTCTCCTATGCGGTGAATGTCTGCGGCTACAAGACCGGGACGGTTTTTCCAAACGAGTGGCTTGTCCTAGGAGCCCACCTCGATGTGGCCGAGCCCGGCAGCCCACCAGGAGGTGGGACTAGGATTGGGGCCCATGACAACGGGGCCGGAGTCGCGCTGGTCCTAGAGGCAGCAAGGGGACTGATCCAGTTCGATCACAGGAGGACAGTGGCAGTGTGCCTCTGGTCCAACGAGGAGAACGGATACGATGGGGTCGACAGGTGGATTGACAACATACCCCAGGGAGTGACGATCACCAATTACCTCAACTCCGATGCTGTGGGAACCAACTGGCCCGGCTACTACACCCTGGTAGTGGATTGTATTCCCAACAACGAGGACGAGCTAGGAGACCAGTGGGAGATGATACGTATGCTCGAGTGGGTAGGCACCCAGAACAACGACATCTCCGCGGCACTGCAGCTCGGGAGGGAGATTTTCCACGAGGAGGGATACGCCTCGATGAAGGACGTGGACTCCTCGGACCAGAAACGACAGACTATCTCGGTCCATGACAGCGACAGGGGGAGATCCGACTACGAGAGGTTCGCAGACCAGCTTGGGGTGGTCAGCGTTGACTGGGGAAGTCTGACTGGTGGGTCGGACTGCTACCATGGCAACTGCGACACTTTGGATACCATGATTGACATGATGGTGACCGACAACGGCACCGGGCGTCAGAACCTGGTTGAGTCCTTCGACCTAGTATCATGGTGGATTTTCTCGGCTGCGATGGTGCTGGACGAGACTCCCATCCACGACGGCTAGCTGTACTTCACGCCTGTCCCGTATGCGAAGACCTCGACTGCTTTGGTGCCCTTCGGGTTGGAGGCGGAGGTCATCTCCGCAGTATCGATACGGACGTTCAGGACTTCTTCCCAACCATCTGCCTGTGCCTGCTCTCTCAACCTCTGCGTGGCCTCTGCCCTGCCAACTGAGATGACCCGATGAATGATGTCGATCCTCCCGCCGAAGAGTCCGTTGATCCAAGCGATCATCAATTGCCAATGGCTAGGGGAGTAAACTACGCTGGAATAGACAAGCCCAGACTTGCGGACGCCCCCTACTATGTGTGTTCCCTTGAGGGTCGAGAGTGGATCTTTTCCGAAGTGCTCTATCGAGGTCTTCTCCCTAAACACAATTTTGTTCATACTCTTGTCTAGGTTTCTTCCACTGAATACTGCTCCGTAGAGGAATAAAAACGGGTAGGCAATAGTCCAAATAATCCCGAAAATTGAGAATAAAAACGCAATCAGCAGGAAAGGACCCCAGCAAATTACACTTGCATCAACCATGGACTGACCCCGACTACTCGACTATGACTGCGGTACCGTATGCGAACAGCTCGGATGCACCTGCAGTGACTGCGCTTGTGGCGAACCTGACATTCACGACCGCGTTGGCGCCTCGGGCTGCGGCGTCCGCAACCATCCTGGCGACGGCTTCGCTTCTGGACTCCTCCAATAGCTCGGTGTAAGCAGTCAATTCCCCTCCGACGAGGTTCTTCAGTCCGGCGAAAATGTCCTTGCCAACGTGCTTGGCTCTAACCGTCGACCCACCGACAACTCCGAGATTCTGGGTGATGACCTTGCCTGCTATGGTCTCGGTGTTGACGACCATTATTCCATCTCTTATGTGCTGCATATTCGACGCTGATGAGGCATGAACTTGAACTTCACTCATCGCTAATGTGGAACGCAGAGGGCATTTCCAATGCGGTCGGAGGGCGGGTCTTGTACGAGATCAGGACGAGCCCGGCTGCCATTGTGAGCTCGCACATCAGGACGCCGCCATACGATGCTATCGCTGTGAAGAGGCTGACCCAGGCCATGTCATCGATTGGGATAGAGTCGTAGAAGTCGTCTATCCAAGACATGTAGGAGTGTACGAGGTAGAATTGGGAGGTCGCGTGGATGGCGACCCACGTCCATGCCAGCTTGAGTGCGGTGTCTCTGTCCTCCCCATTCCACAAGATAATGGTCGTTGGTATGGATAGGAGGAAGAGGAGGGCCGAGAATGCCGCTCCGACATCCCATAGGGGCATATCGGACATCTCCGAAATGGATTCGATGAATGCCTCGCATTCCTCCCTCTCGGGGTCATCTGCGCACAGCTCCTCGGGGTCGAGTTCGGCCATCATAGAATCCATCATAATCCCGGAGAACGCTAGGGAGACGGCCCCGAGCAGAGACGAGAGGCCTAGGACCCCGATGAAGATAGCAGCACCCTTCAACCACCATGGAGAGGGGATCTCTGGCCCGGTCTGAGCCACTCTAATGCTGTCGATCACGCATCTCGGATAGGGTCAACACACAAAAGGGATGTTAGTCCATGTATCCTATCTCGGCCCTGTCCTCTGACCGGACCATTGTGTGGATGCATTGCCTTGACGGATTTATGATGAATCCTAACCTGAGGAAGTTCCTACCTAGTATCATCCGGTGCTTGAGTTGGGAGCGGTCTGCTAGGCACACCTCGACGTCGAAGTCTCTGGATGCAATCTCGATAGTCGTCCTGATTACGGGTCGCATGGTCTCCTGGCCACTCGTGTCCCTGATCCTCCGCCATCTGTGTAGGGGCCTCTCAGTCCATCTGCCGTCTTCCTCCAATCGAAACCTGATTCTGGTCTCCGGGTTGGACTCGACAATCTCTATGTCAGCCGCATGAAGTGTGTTTGACCATGCCCCCGTGTCTATCTTGGCTAGGATAGGTTTCCTCTGGATCTCGGGCAGTCCTACCCATTCCCTCCATCCTACTATAGCCGGCCTAATCACGTTACCACCACGTCCTGGGCCAACCGGGGTTTCTTGAAACCAGCGGAAGCAACCATCAAAGATTCGGGTCGGAATCGGGACTCAATGTCCTTACATGGAATCGTTGAAGTACAAGTCTCCACGCGTATCCCTAATGGCGCAGTTAGAGACCGCACTGAGCTACGACGACGTTCTCCTACTGCCAGCAGAGTCGGCCGTACTCCCAGCTGAGGTTGACCTGTCCGCCAAACTCACTACCGATATCGAGCTCAACGCACCCATAGTGTCTGCAGCGATGGACACGGTTACAGAGGCAGAGATGGCCATCGCAATGGCCCAGAGCGGAGGGATCGGGGTTGTCCACAGGAACATGCCCATCGAGGAACAGGCGGGAGAGGTGAGCAAGGTCAAGAGGTTTGAGTCAGGCTTGGTTCTTGAGCCGGTGACGGTGGGGCCAACAATGACCGTTGGAGAGCTGCGAACGATGAAGGCTCAGTATGGCTTCTCCGGCTTCCCGGTCATCAATGGTGACGGGGGAATCGTTGGGATGGTGACAAACAGAGACATCAGGTTCGTCGAGGACGAGGGGACTGCGATATCCGAGGTAATGACAACCGATTTGGTTACCGTACCAGAGCAAGTAGACCTAGAAGAAGCGAAGAGGCTACTCCACCGGCACAGGATAGAGAAGTTGGTAGTTGTCAATTCAGAGGGGGGCTTCTCTGGCCTGATCACGGTTCGTGACATTAATCGATCTAGAGACAATCCGCTATCTTGCAAAGACGAGCATGGCAGGCTTCGCGTAGTCGCTGCCACTGGAACGGGCGAGAATGGGATACTAAGGGCACTAGCCATGTTTGAAGCAGGGGCTGATGCAGTGGCCGTGGATACCGCTCATGGGCACTCTCATGGAGTACTGGAAACGGTTCGTACAATCAGGGACCAGGCTGGTCCCAATGCGCAGATCATTGCCGGCAACGTCGGTACCGGAGAAGCAGCAGCAGCACTCATCGAAAGCGGTGCGAATGCAATCAAGGTCGGCATAGGGCCCGGATCAATTTGCACCACCAGAATTGTCACTGGTGTTGGGGTACCGCAATTCACTGCTGTAATGAGTGCAGTCGAGGCGTGTTCCAAGAGAGACGTCCCGGTAATCGCTGATGGGGGAATCAAGTACAGCGGGGACATCGCCAAGGCAATCGCCTCTGGTGCAGATTGTGTAATGGTTGGATCGCTACTTGCAGGAACCGATGAGTCTCCGGGAGAGACTATCCTCTACCGAGGTAGGACATACAAGCAGTATCGTGGCATGGGGTCACTGGGTGCAATGAGCAAGGGATCTTCTGATCGATACTTTCAGTCATCCCAGGGAGACGCCAAGAAGTACGTTCCAGAGGGGATTGAAGGACGAGTGCCTACCAGGGGTCCCGTCGACCAAGTCCTATACCAGCTGATGGGAGGTCTTAGGAGCTCGATGGGTTATACTGGAAATCCTACGATACAGGCCATGCAGTCCGGCTGTAAATTCATTCGAATCACGAATGCTGGGCTCTCCGAGAGCCATGTCCATGATGTGGAGATAACGCAAGAGGCCCCCAACTACAGGAGATAGCCCGATGGAAGAACTGCATCTCGGAGGCGGGTGCTTCTGGTGTGTAGAAGGAGGGTTGCTAGGACTCAGGGGAGTTCACGAGGTAGTCCCTGGATACAGCGGCGGTCATGTAGAGAACCCGACTTACGAGCAGGTGTGCGGGAAGAATACCGGTCATGCCGAGGTCGTCAGAGTGACCTTCGACCCAGAAGTGATTCCTCGGATGACGCTGCTAAGGGTGTTCCACACTCTATTCGATCCCACCCAATTGAATCGCCAGGGCAACGACGTCGGTCCACAGTATCGAAGCATGGTCCTGTACACGAACGAAGGTCAGAGAAAAGACGCGGAGGAAGCTATCGAGGAGGTCTCCCGGTACTACGATGACCCCGTGGTCACTGAAGTTGCGCAATTGGAGAAGTTCTGGGAGGCCGAGGAGTATCATCATGACTACTTCGCTAGGAACGGATCATCCAATCCATACTGCGTTTCGGTGGTAGCACCGAAAATCGCTAAGGTCAGGTCACTCCACACCGAATTGTATGAGTGAGCCTGATATTGTCACCCAACCTTGGACTTTCCTGATTCCACCGATTTGGAAGAGGGCGATGCGAAGCAGGCTACCAGATAACCGGCAGTAATACAGACGATACCATCGCAATTCTCAATAGTGCCTCAATGAGCAACTCATACGTGGTACCAGAATCGTCAGAGGTCGGATCTCCTAATACAACCTCTGCGCTGATTCACACTGGCCTGCTTTCGGTTGGCCTGAGCAACTTGTTCTGGAAGGGTGGTGAGATCAGCACAAACCCAGACGAGAAGGCCCTGGTACTAGCCATGGGGCTTTTTTGCCTGGCAATTCCATTCCAAGGTCTGTACATTCTCCTATCGAGGATGATCAGGGAGTACGACTCCTCGGAGAAGTTGGTAATGCCCGACTCGATTCTACGATTGGCATCGATTTGCGAGATGGTCAGTTACGGATGTGGAATCACAGGGTTCTGCCTCATGCTGGTGAGGACTTCCCCGCTCCTCGGTGGCATTCTCTTCTCGTCAGCAGTGCTAGTCATCCTCCTAGCAAGGATTGCTATGGTGAAGGCGTACGAAGCTAACCAAACCTCCTACTAGAAGGATATATTCAGGGGTAAAGGCGCTGCTCCGACCACGAGTCGGCATCCCTAGTTAGAACGATTCTCTCGTGCAATCTGCTTGGCCTTCCCGACCAGTACTCGACGCGGTCGAGAGTGATTCTGAATCCTCCCCAGAATGGTGGCAGTGGGACCTCCTTTCCTTCGAACTCGGATTCGATCTCCTCGAACTTCCTCAGCAGCTCTTCTCGGGTTTCTAACGTGCGACTCTGATCCGATGCCCATGCTGCAATCCTGCTCTTCCTCGGCCTAGATGAGTGGTATTCCTCGACTTTCGACCTGTCCATTTCCGAGGCCTTGCCCTCGATCCTTACCTGCCTCTCCATCTCCGGCCACCAGATTGTTGCGGAAACGGAAGGGAGTGCATGTATCTCGACTGACTTGTCGCTTTCCATGTTTGTGAAGAAGCCTATCTCGTCCTCCTCTAGGAACTTTAGCAGAACCATCCGATTGCGAGGGGCTCCCGATGCATCGACCGTAGCTAGACTCATGGAATTGGGTTCAATGACACCATTTTCTCTTGCTTCCTGAATCCATTTAGAGAGCAAGTCGAGAGGATCATTTGGGTCATCGATGGAAATCTCCCCTCCATCACGATACTCTCGGCGATCGACCATCATCTGATATCTCGAGTGGATGCCCATATGTATTGGTATGCAGGTGAAGCTCATCGTGCGGAATCTCACCAGCTCCAGGAACACGTTGCTTTCTCAAGAGGGTTAAGATAAAGAGCACCTCCATCGCTTGATGATTGATGACAGGGAAGACTACGATTGGTCATCGATTGTTTAGATTCGCCGAGAGTGTGGTCAATAGGTTTGTAGGTTTCATCTCCAACAATAAGCTATTGAACTGGGTTCTCTCATTCGTCATGAGATCCAGAAGATAGTCGATTCAGGCCATCCTTCCTGAAGACCAGGGCTTCCAGCAGTCGGGCAGGCGCACATCGGGGTCGAAAGGGGGGTGCGGAACTGAATGAACTAAAGGGCAAATTCCCAGCGGGACCCGTGGGTTGGACTTTCGATGTGGGCAAGATTCTGCTCACCGCCCTGATTATCTTCTCAATAACCCAAATTTCGGATAGGAGCACTCTGATGGCCGCATTACTAGCATCGATTCCAATTGTCAGCGTCCTCTCGATGATGATGATGTTTCACGAGGGTCAGACAGCAGTCGAGATCTCTGCATTCGCAAGGGACATTGTCTGGCTCCTAATCCCATCTCTGCTGATGTTCATTGTAATGCCCTGGCTAATTGATTCTAGGAACTGGGACTTCTACCCGGCACTAGCTGCGGGCCTAGCCTGCACTGTGACTGGGTACGTCGTGATGGTGCAGGCTATGGAGAAGTTCGGCCTGTCGGCATAGGTGATCCGATGCCTGTCCTCAACGTCGCTCTAGTCGGTTCGGAAAACTTGGCGAGGAAGCTGGGGAAGAAGGGCGATACTAGAGACATAGAGTCTTACGTCCACAAAGAGAGCAGGGATGGCGAGGTCAGGATTCTATCGCTATTGAGGCCCCTCAAGTATCCCGAGAGTATCAGACCGCTACTAAGCGTCCTTGATGTGGCTAAGGCAGGATTACTCGAGATCCGAGAGTTGAGTGCATCCGTGGGCGAGGCGATGGTTGCACTCGGCTGTGCTGGTATTTCGAGAGGGAAAGCAATAATCTCGCCCAGCGAAGGGGTGTGGATTGACTCCGATCAAGTAAGGGTAATGCTAGATCAAGCCGGCCTGGGTGACTGGGAAGTCATAGAGGGCGAGGTGGATGAGCATGAGATCAGAAGTGACCTCTTTGAAATCCAAGATGAGATGTCATCTTCAATGGAAAAGTTGAATTCTTCACCATTGATTCTGCCAGTTGACCAGCACTTCAACGTCAAAGGAGTGGGTTTGGTTGCCATAGGGTACGTTCAGTCTGGGAGAGTCTCGAAGCATGACGAAGTAGAGGTGATGCCGGCTGCTGATGTTGGCGTGGTTAGGTCCCTTCAAGTGATGGATGACGACGTTGATGTTGCGATTACGGGAGACAGGGTCGGAGTTGCCTTACGAAATCTCCGAGAGCAGTCCCTGCACAGAGGTTGCATGATTTGTGTCTCCGGAGAAGGTGGATTGGTCCGCCACGAGTCGTCAAACTTCCAACTGGAAGTAGCACCATTCCAGAGAAAGGTGTTGTCAGCTGGAGAAGTTATCCATGCTGCTTCCGATCTGCAATTCTCCGTTGGTAGGATCTCTTCCTTAGATGGGAGCTCAGTAACTGTTGACTGGGAATCGCCAATATGGATTCGAGCTGATGGTAGTTCAAGAGTCCTGATAGTTCAACTGGATGCGGTGCCGATGAGAATAATGGGCAGTGCCAGTAGCATCGAGAAGATTGATTAGATTGCAGAAGCCTCGTTCGGGGTGGCCAATTTTACCAGATAATCAGAGACCATCTTGCCGAGTTTCCTCTGATCGGTCTCCCTGTGTAATTCCACTCTCATGGATGATGCCCCGGGGAGGCCCTTCGTGAAAGAAACAGCGTGCCTCTTCAGATTCTTGTTGGGGCTTTCCGAATAGATCTCCTCGGCTAGTTCCAGGTACCTGTTCCAGCACCAGTGCCGAGCTATCGCATCACCACCTTCGCCCCATGGAGGTGCTTCGGTGGCCCATCCCAAATCTCGTTTGATCTCGTAGAATATAGATGGTCTGCCTATGGCCCCTCTACCAATCATTAGCCCGGTTGCACCTGTTTCATTTAGGCACTCCAATGCGGATGATGAGTCAATGACGTCGCCGTTAGCTATTACCGGAATTCCTACAGACTCCGAGATCTGCCTGATCTGGGACCAGTCGGCCTCCCCAGAATACCTCTGCCTAAGCGTCCTCCCATGTACGCAGACTCGCTGCACCCCCTCCTTTTCCAGCCTCTTGCAGATTTCCAAAGCTGTATTGGGTCCGCTTCCCGTACCTAGTCTCATCTTCACCGTAATCGGAACCTCCGCGGCCTCGATGCAAGCCCGGACCATGCTGACTACTCGATCCGGATCCCTGAGGAGCGCGGCCCCTGCATCGTTCCTGCAGACCTTCGGAGCCGGGCATCCGAAGTTGATGTCTATCACATCGGCCCTGTCCTGAAGCATCTCAACGGTCTGGACCATCTCATCGGTGATGCCCCCGAAAATCTGGGGAATGAAGGGAGACTCGCGGGGGTCGCTCTCGACCTTCAGCCAAGAGTACGTGTTCTTCCTGGTTAGCCCAGATGCAGCCGTGAACTCAGTCACGGTCAGGTCCGCACCGCACTCCCTCGCGAGAATCCGGTATGCCAGGTCCGTCACACCCGCCATCGGGGCGAGGAACAGGGGAGGAGTTGATGCTTCCATTGTATGGGGGAGCCTGTGCTTGGCTTTGAGGCCGTCGAGCTCAGAAGGTCGATTCCCAGTCATCCACGTTCTCGGCCAGCTCGAACTCCAGATCCGACGTGAGAGTTCCACGCAGCTTCAGGGTCTCGCGAGCGAGGAGCCAGTAGACGAGAGCGAGGGAACGTCGTCCCTTGTTGTTGGCTGGGAGGGCCAGATCTACGTTACGAAGCCTGTTGTTGGCATCGCAAATTGCCACGACTGGTAATCCGGACTTGACAGCCTCGGACAGGGCCTGGGCATCGGCTGCTGGGTCTGTCACCATAATCACCTCGGGCTCGGTGTATGTCCTGAGTCTTGGATTTGTCAGAGTGCCTGGGATGAAACGTCCGACGATGTGCTTGGCCCCTATTGACTGTGCGAACTTCCTAGCTGGTCTCTGTCCGTACTGCCTTGCGCTAACCACGAGGATTCTTTTAGGGTCGTAGTTGGAGAGGAATTTAGTGACAACCCTGATTCTTGAATCAGTCTGGTTCACGTCGATTATGTGGAGGCCGTTGCTGTCATGCTGCATGGTGTCGAGGAACTGCTTCATGTCCGCCGATTTCTGATTGGTCCCTATGTGTACGGCGTGAAGTTGGTACATATCCAGCGGCACAAGGGGCGACGTACTCTCCGACATTCAGTTTCCTCAGCAGCGCGGCCACCTGCCCTCGGTTGATAAGCGCTGCGCAGGGGGGGAAATGGGCAAGGGCTCAGTCATCAAGCTCTGAGAGGAAAGTGCACTCCATCTCGCCATCAGCAGTAATCTCGTGAGAGCTCGGGAAGTGAACGCATGGCTTGGTCATGGTGGCGTATAGGTCGAAAGAGTCGTGGAAGGACAGTTGCTCGACTGGAGTGGTCACTCCCCAGCCCCTCGCCTCTACCTCCAGCACCCATGTTCCTTCGATGAAGTCTAACTGCCAGTCCCACCTCTCTCCGGGGTAATCCTGCGAGGCACGGATCTCCCAGAAAGGGACGCCCCCAGACTGCTGTGCGCCTGGCTCCCACAGCCTCGCCTCGACGTAACGCATCTGGTTTGTGTCGTTCCCGATCAGATCCTCGAGGGTGCTTGAGTAGGGGAACTGTGCTCTGAAGTTGATGACCAGGCTAGAAACAGTCTCGTCGAAAACGAGGTTGGTCTCGTTCTGATACAGTACCGAATTGAGCTCTGTCCCGGTCTCGAACGTCTCCGACCAACCCATTGTAACGTCCTCGTCTATGTACACGGGAGGCTCCCTCCAGCTCTCCATTATCTCGCGTTGGAGAGACAGCGCCAGGCACCCGCTGCTCATTGTTGATAGCAACAGCAAAGAGGTGATGAGTAGGGCCTTACGGGATGTTCCCATGTGATATCCGGGAGACCGCTATGTCTTCAACTCGCTTACTAACAGGTGCCTCTCGGTACTCATAGGGCACGTCAGTGCCTAAGCTCGGTCACCCTTTGTCGTCATTGAGGCGAGGCAACGTGGGGGGGTCCGGAAATGAATGTTCCAGTCAGAACGGTGATTGGACTAGAAGCCCATGCCGCCCATGCCGCCCATGCCGCCCATGCCTCCGCCCATATCGGGCATCGACGGGGCGTTTTCCTTCTGGTCCGGGTCATCGGCGATCAAAGTCTCCGTGGTTAGGACGAGGCCTGCTATCGATCCTGCTGACTCTAGTGCATTCCTAGTGACCTTGGCTGGATCAAGAATTCCGGATTCTACCATGTTGACATACTCACCAGAACGTGCGTTGTACCCGTAGTTCTCGTCATCGTTGGAAATGATGTTGCTGATCACATCGTCACCGTCGGCCCCAGCGTTGGCAGAGATCTGCCTCGTGGGCGCTGCGAGTGCCTCGTAGACCAGGTTGATCCCGATTGCCCGATCGCCGTCTGCTGCTTCCGCGAGTTCCGTGAGAACTTCTCGGGCCCTGAGCAGGGTGACGCCCCCTCCAGCAACGACCCCTTCGGCCATTGCTGCTCTGGTTGCGTTAAGTGCGTCGTCCACTCGAGCCTTGGTCTCCTTGACTTCGGTCTCAGTAGCAGCACCTATCTTGAGGACTGCGACCCCACCGGTTAGCTTTCCGACCCTCTTCTCTATCTTCTCTCTGTCCCACTTGCTGGTGGAGAGCTTGGCTTGTCCTCGGAGAAGCTCTGCTCTCTCCTCGGTTGCCTTCTTGTTCCCGCCTCCACCGACTACGGTGGTCTTGTTCTTGGCCACGATGATGCGATCTGCACTTCCGAGGCTTGAGGGCCCCTGTGCCTTGAGGTCGGCGCCTTGATCCTTGAAGAGGGGTGTCGCGCCAGTTAGAACAGCGATGTCCTCGAGCTGTTCGGAGATCTCGTCCCCGAATCCAGGGGCCTTGACTGCGACCGCCTTGACGACCTTGCTTACCACGTTCAGGACTAGGGTTGCTAGTGCCTCACCTTCAATGTCCTTGGCCACGATTAGGAGGGGTCTCTTCTGTTGGACGCTTGCCTCCAGAGTGGGGAGCAGGTCCTGTGCAGAGTTGATCGTGTGATCCGTTAGGAGGATCAGGGGGTTGTCATGGACTGCCTCTCTCTTCTCTCTATCTGTAATCATGTATGGGCTCATGTATCCCTTGTTGAATTCCATTCCCTCGACGACATTTAGCGTGGTCTCGATTGACTTGGCCTCCTCGACTGTGATGACTCCCTCTCTCCCCACGGCATCGACCGCTTCAGCGATTAGGGCGCCTATCTCCTCGTCATTGTTGGAGGCTATTGTGGCTACCTGCTTGATTGTCTCACTGGTCTCGACCGGAACGGCTCTGTCCTTCAGGGCTTCTACAACAGTCTCAATTGCTAGGTCGAATCCAGCCTTCAGCTCCACTGGGCTTGATCCAGATTTCATGTTCTTCATCCCGTGATGGCAGAGGCTCTGGGCCAGTATCGATGCGGTTGATGTTCCGTCACCGGCATTGTCCTGGGTCTTGCTGGCGACCTCCTGGATTAGCTTGGCACCCATGTTGGCGAACGGATCACCGAGCTCGATGTCCTTGGCTATCGTCACTCCATCGTTGATTATCGCTGGGCTGCCCCAAGACTTCTCCAGCACAACGGTTCTCGCTGCTGGACCGAGAGTGACCTTGACTGCGTTTGCAACTATGTCAATGCCCTCCAGTAATTTCTCTCTTGCTTCTTCTCCGTATACTAGTTTCTTTGCTCCCATTTATTCACCCCATTATCTTAGCTTGAATATCCTCTTCCGGGATGAGAAGGTAATCCATCTCCATCCACTCCATCTTTGTCCCGCTGAACTGCCTGAAAATCACACGGTCACCGACCGAGACACTCTTCGTGTCCGAACCGACGGCCTCGACCTTGCCGAGGGTCATCTTGTCCCGTGCCTCCTCAGGCAGGAGAAGACCTGATTCGGTCTTCTCGGGGGCGTTCTCCATTGCTAAAAGCACCATTTCTCCTATCGGTTCTATACCTATTCCCATAAAGTTCATCTCCAGTTTGTAACATGTCGGAATTTTTCGTCTATTTTAAACTAAACGAATTGGCATTGAGAAATAATTCGACGTTTTTCGTCTTATTCTTCCTCGTCTGAATCCGAATACCACTCCGGAAGACGTTCCACCGCTAGTGGGGAGAGAAGTATCAGGAGGATTGTGATTGTCAGGGAGTACCATGACTTCGCAGTGACTGATCCGGAGTTCCCAGAGGTCACGAGCTTGATGGCACCTATCCAGGGGACCTCGGATGAGGCCACTCCTACGATCCAATCTTCCTCAACTGGCTCCACCGGGTTTCCGTTGGCGTCCACGAGACCACCTCCACGACCCTGTGAGTTTGCAGCAGGCTGGTCTATCATACAACCCCCGAAGTTATTGTCGCCAGAGGTTAGGAATCCGGAGTGCTCAGGCTCCCATCCTTCTAAGCGTAGGTTGTAAGTCCCGCCGTGGTATGAGCATTGGTAATCCAAGGTCAACGACACAGTTTCGACATTTCGGAGCGCGGTCCCGGGGACGTCCCAGCCGCTTCCGTTGGAAACCACTTCAAGCAGGGCCCTGTGAATCACAGGGGTGTCTTGCCCTCCGTTCTTCCTGTAGATGATTACGTCTCCAGGCATTCCGTGCGACTCGTGCCCGTAGTTCTCGTTTCCCACTTGGGTGGCCTCGGCGAAGGAGACAATATTCACTCTATTCTTGTTCATCACGAGAATCAGGTCCCCGGGATCGATTGCCCCTATCGAGCCCTCTTCTTCATGCATCATCGACTGTGATTCGACGACGACCATCGGTGGGAATGAGCCTGTGGAAATCCACATCGAACCGAGAAGGAGCGCCACCAGACCGATTGCCACGGATGTCTCGCGAATCCACAGAGTACCTGATGAAATCGCCAAATTGCCCTCTAAGTCTGAATTGGCGGTTCCCTTCTCCGACACCTCATTCCTCCTCGGGGCTGCCCCTTGGTGCCTCATCGGAGGGCACTGAAAGTGTGGAGTATCTCTTGGGGATGCTGATTCCCATCCTCTCGTACAGGCTCTTCAGGCTGGATTGGAAGGGCGTCCCTAGGAGGTCGGCAGCATTCTCTGCATCCTTCCTCCTCCTCATTACCTCAGCACGCGAGTCGAGGTCCAGTATCTCTGAGAGGGTCTGCTTCTTATCGTAGAAGTAGAAGAACTCCGGTGCGACGAAGAATAGGGTTAGGCTACCTCCGAGGAAGCCAACCCAGGTGAGGGTGACCATCCGATCGCTGGCTTCTTGGGCGTAGTCAGTGAAGATAAGTTGGATGAATGAGAACAGAGCGATGCCCAGAGAGAGCAGGGTCATGGAAGTGTATGCCTGAAAGTGGTACTCGTGCTTGGACCTCCACCACTTCTTAATCGGGCTGAGGGACTTCGTACTGCGTCGCGCCATGTTATCAGACCTCGCGCCGCGCTCAGTATTGTTAGTCCCTTTCGTCATTTGGCACCCAATTCAGAGGGGCAATAAATATCTGCGAACGCCCACGGGAGGGGTTGTGCTGGTTGGTCTGACGGGTAGGAACGCCTCTGGAAAGTCTACGCTTGTTAGCTGGTTCTCCGAAAGGGGGCTCAGGAACGTGTCATGCTCCGACTCCATCCGAACATGGCTGAGGGGCCAAGGCATAGAGACGACCCGGGAAGCCCTGATTGAAGGAGGAAGAGAGCTTCGAAGAAGAGGTGGCGCTGGAGTTCTCGCGGAGATGCTGCTGGAGATCCTGGATGGAGGGGATGCGGTGGTTGACTCCATCAGGACCCCAGCCGAGGTTGAGTCACTGAGGAGCAGGGGGGACTTCGTCCTAATCGAGGTCAGAGCGGACGAGGAATCCCGTTGGAAGCGAATGACCGAGAGAGGGAGGGTTGGCGACCCGATTGAGAAGGAGACATTCCTCTCGCAGGAAGCCGCCGAAGCGAGTTCTGAGGACGAAGCTGGACAGGCTCTGGACGCCACTGCCAGCATGGCTGATATCACGGTGCTCAACGACGGAACCATAGAGGAGCTGGAAGGTAAGCTGGATGAGATCTGGGCGTCACTCTAGGTAGAGCGGATCTTGATTCCTGCTTCCTTCATCATAGCAACGGACATCGCGAAGTCCTTCTCCCAGCGCTCGGGGATTTCTATGTCTCCAGGATAGATCACCTCGACGATCCCGGCCTGTATCAGGGAGCGAGAGCACCCAGTACAGGGCGGCCATGTCACATACGCGACACACCCCTTCAGTGAGACACCTATCCTAGCTGCGTGCATAATCGCATTCTCCTCCGCATGGCAGATCAGCGGGTACTTCTGCTCCCTTTCGGCGAGCCTCGAGTCATCCGCGATCCCCCTGGGGAACCCATTGAACCCAGTGGACCTGATCTCACGGTCCTCGCCAATCACGACGCATCCCACCTTGGTGGAGGGGTCCTTGCTCCATCCCGAGATGTGCTTGGCGAGCTCGATGAAACGCGTATCCCACTTATCGCTCACATCCATTGTGCTAGGTGGTTGGGTAATCATCCTTCGGTTTGGTCACGAGGAGGGTGGGCTGCAAGAAAGTCCCAGAGATCTGCCCCCTCTCTTGAGACGTGCTCCTCGATAATCTTCCCAACCAGGTAAATGCTTCCGGTCACGTAAACCATACACCCCTTCTCGAGGGCAATCGCTGTTGCAATATCCATGGCATCAGAGGGTTCGGGGATCAGCAAGGGATCTTCGCCGGAGGCCTTGGAGATGGCATTCGCGAGCTCCACTACCGGAACCGATTGTCTCCTCCCCCCATGGACCTCAGTTAGGATTGTCCTGACGCGCATGTCGGAATTGGATATCTGGGAGATTGATTCCTCCAGATCCTCCTTCTGAGTCATCCCCAACAAGAGTATATGCTCCTTCCCTTGAATTCTGCCGATGTCATGAGAGATGCTCTCAGAGTTGTGAGCTGCGCTGACGTAGAAACTGACCCCTGACCACGAAAGGGGCGAGAATGTCCTGCCATGCCACGTGACATCGACATCGAGCGCCTCCCAACCCAGTCTTCTTCCGATCTCGAATGCCATCTGATTTGCCACGGCTTGTGCATCCTTGCTCTCGGGAGATATCCAGATGACGTCTTCGCCTCCTATTCCCTTGATTGTCTCTCTAACACTCTCATCTTCGTGATGCAAGCAAATCAGAGGGACGCCTTGCCTGTGAATGCCGGCTTTCTCGGTGGCTATCTTGGAGAGGGAGTCACCCAGAATCTCTGCGTGATCCATCGATATTGTCGTGATGGCACAGATGTCTGCATCGACCAACCTGGTTGAGTCCAACCTGCCACCGAGGCCAGTTTCGATCACTGCCCTGTCAACCTCGGACCTGGAGAACGCTAACATGGAGGCAAGGAACGTGGTCTCGAAGTAGGTTGGTTGAATCGGTGGTTCGATGGAGCAGGCTTCCCTGACCTCCACCAGAAATTGGTCGAACTGTCCTTCGGAGATCGGCCTGCCATCTATCCTCGTCCTCTCCTCGGCTGAAATCAGATGAGGCGATGTGAAAAGTCCGATCATCTCTCCGTTTCGAGATCCCAGGGCGGAGAGGTGGGCGCATAGCGAACCCTTACCGTTGGTTCCAGCCACGTGCACGCTAGGAAAGTCATGCTGTGGATTTCCGAGTCTCTTGAGCATCTCCGAGCAGGTCGAAAGACCGAGTCTGATGCCAGCACCGATTCTAGCTGTCAACCAGACCCTGATGTCATCGTCTCCACCCGAGGGCATGGCTGGGTCAAGGTGAAATGTGCCTTGAAGGTCGTGGAGGCATGGCGGATTCGGAGTTCGGAGAAATAATGGCTTCAATTCGTGACCAATGGGTCTCGATGGCTGGAATGGGGGTCATGTTCACCACTTCCATCCTGATGGGGGTTTTCATCCAGCCATTCTACAACTTCGAGGCGATGAGGGCCTTCGGCGAGGAAGGAACGACCGAGGCTGGAAACATTGTATTCGAGTTGGGAATGATATTCCTGTTCACGGTAGCGATAATCTGGCTTGCCAGGAAGGGCCTTGAGATGCTGATCAAGGGGATTGTCTTCTTCGCTCTGGGATATAGCCTATTATTGGCTATCTTGCCAATTTTCTCAATACTAGCATGGCTCCTGAGCATAGATGTCGGGTCCAATGGGAGTTTCGCGGTTTGCCTTAGCATCACGGTTGCGATGATGTACACGCTACACAAGTTCCCCGAATGGTACGTGGTGAATACAGTCGGCGTGCTTGTCGGTTCGGGGGTTATCGTGATGCTTGGAATCGCCTTCGTTCCCGTGCTGATCATACTCTTCATGATCCTAGCTGCCGTCTATGACCATTGGGCGGTTAATGGAAGCAAGCACATGCTCGAGCTAGCTGACACTATGATTAATCTGAAGTTACCAGTACTTCTTGTCGCACCGAAGAACACCAGTTACACCTTCCTGAAGCAAGAAGCGGATGTGATGGGTAGTGCTGATTCTGCTGTGGAAATGCCGAACCAGGAGCCTGAGGCTCCCAAGCGCAGGCCAAAGGGCAGAGATGCCCTCTTCATGGGGCTCGGTGATGTGATATTCCCAGGGATGCTGGTCATTTCGTCCATTACATTCCTGCCAGATACAGGGCCAGTGGTTTTCGACTTCTGGGGCGGTACAACCCAACCGGTACACTTGGGCCCGATGCTAGTTGGTTTTGGGACTCTGCTTGGCGGACTGCTGGGTTATGCGGCCCTGATGACGCAGGTTGCGAGAGGACGGCCCCAAGCTGGGCTCCCCCTCCTAAATGGCGGTAGTATCCTGGGATACCTGGTCTCGGGGACTATCGCCCTAGGAATCGATCAACTCTGGCAGGACATCACGTTCCTCTGATTCTCTCCCAATGATTTGAAGGGTGGGGGCCGGGCCAAAAGGCCGATTACGATGCTTGAAATGGCGATGTTTAGGGAGAACGCGGACGTCATCAGGGCCGATCACGACAGGAGGGGAATTCCCCACGACCCCATTGACGAGGTGATCAGACTTGACGAGGAGTGGAGGTCTTCCCAGTACGAGGTGGACCAGCTTCGCAGGAAGAGGAACGAGGCGGCAAGAGGCATTGCCGAAGCGAAGAAGTCGGGTGATGACTCGACTGCCAAGGCCATCATGGACGAAGTCACGGACATTGGCACGCAAATCGACACCCTGACCGCTCACTCGGAGGAATGCCTGTCTCAGAGGGATATACTCAGGATGAGGATCCCGAACATCCTGCACGAGGAGGTCCCGGTCGGCGAGGACGATCAGAAGAACACGCTCCACAGCCTGCATGGCGAGAAGAGGGATCTCGGCTTCGAGCCCCGCAACCACAACGAGCTCATCGAGATGAACGGGTGGGTCGACCAGGCCAGGGCTGCGAAGGTCGCTGGGAGCCGGTTCTACTTCATGATGGGCGACCTCGCTCGTCTGGAGATGGCCCTTCAGCAGTACGGTGCTGACTTCCTGATGGAACGCGGTTACACCCTTGTCCAGCCCCCTATGATGATGAACAGGGAGGCCTACGAAGGCGTGACCGATCTGAATGACTTCGAGACGGTGATGTACGGAATAGAGCCGGACGAGTACTACCTAATCGCGACGAGTGAACACCCTCTGACGGCAATGAGGATGGATGAGGTCATCGAGCCTTCCGAGCTGCCGATCAAGATGGTGGGAGTCTCCCCCTGCTTCAGGAGGGAGGTTGGTGCACACGGCCTCTCCGACAGGGGCATCTGGAGGGTCCACCAGTTCACCAAGATCGAGCAGATAGTTATCTGCGATCCTGAGGACTCGTGGGATCACCACGAGGACTTACTGACGAATGCGGTGGACATGTGGGACAGCCTGGGCCTGCACTACAGGGTGGTCAACATCTGCACGGGTGACATGGGGACGGTCGCGGCGAGGAAGTATGACCTGGAGGCATGGCTCCCCGGAGCGGGCGCGTACAAGGAGGTAGTCTCCTGCTCCAACTGCACCGACTACCAAGCGAACAGGCTCAGGATGCGCTACAGAACCTCAGAGGGAAACTCTGCGGTCCACACCTTGAACTCGACGGCCATAGCAACGAGCAGGGCCCTGGTCGCGATAATGGAGCAGAACCAGATGGAGGACGGGACGGTGACGATCCCGGAGGTCCTGAGGCCTTACATGGGTGGTAGCGTCACTTTGAAGTCAAATCTTTCATGAAGTCAAATCTTTCTTGGCATTGGCCATCTCTTTCATGGCATTGGCCATCCATTCACAATCTGGATCCAATCCGTAGGACGTCACCAGTGCAATGAACATCCAATGGATCCCCGGGCGATTTTCGAAGAACATCAAAGGGTAATCCACTATCGGGAACCACGGATCCAGACTGAAGGTTATGAAATCCATCAGTATCAGGATGACCACGAAATATTTCAGGCGGAAGTGGGCTCTCTTCCCTCTCTGCCTAATCTCCAAGGAGGCCTCCTTCACCAAAGTGATGCTACCGCTACCTAGAGAGGTGACGAGGCTACTTCCGTAAAGGAATGAGATGAGAAAGACCGCAGGAGTGATGTCCCAAAGCGCCCAAGAAATTTGCTCTAATATTGGATTGGGATGGTAGTTTGACACGAAAGAGTGCCTATAGGGCCAATCCGAGATTGCAGAAACCGTCTGAAGTAGCGCCCCAAACCCATTCGTCCCATCCCACCACCAGTCCCCCACTATGAATGTGAAGAGGAAGATCCCGGTTGCTGTTGCATTCTGCTTGGAGTAATAGGACCACTCGGAGGGTTTTCCCTCAGATGCTCCATCGCCTCCCTCTGTCTCCTTCTTCGTCTGGTGGCCCCTTATCACTACGGGCTCGGGAGAATCTGGATCGCCCTGCTTACCCTCTCCGGGAGTCAATTCCCACCAATTCTCGGGCTCTTCGGGCATGTCCAAGCAAGCTCAGTACGATAGAAGGCGGACATTAACTTGTCTCCGGAACGCGGAAGTGACTCTAGGACAGGATAGATTCATGCGAGTGAGTTGGGAATATGAGCTATGAGGCAGCAACTATCACTGGCCTTCCTATTGCTTTCTTCCATAGCATTGGGCTCCCATTTAGTAGATGGGGGATCTGCTAATCTAAGTCCCGGGATCGCTGGAATGGGTACCGACTCGTCGAATGATTCTGAGGAATATGGACCGATTGAGTATTCCGACCAGTTCGAGTACGCTGGGATAGAGGTGGACAATCGATCAGCCACCCTGATGATGCCAGGAGGGCACGATTACTCTCGCCCACTTCCACTGGTTGTCTCCCTGCATGGGCACGGTAGTAGCGGCTACTTGGGTGCTTGGTACCTTGACCTGTTCGACAGCGTTCTTGACAACGAGCATCTCCTTCTGTACCCCAATGGGACGATGAACCCGATAGGAAACAGATTCTGGAATGCGACTCCGGCATGCTGCAACTACTGGGACCAGGATGTGGATGACGTCGGCTGGCTGATGGGGCTGGTGGACATGGCAATCGAAAACTACGGTGCCGATCCAGAGGGAGTGGTGTTTGTGGGGCACTCGAACGGGGGATTCATGTCCCACAGACTGGTCTGTGAGCAGGGAGACAGGATCAGGGGCATCGTCTCCTTTGCTGGGTCTACATTCGATGAATTCGACGATAGCTGTGCCGATACCGGGAGTCCCAACATCCTACAGGTCCACGGTACCTACGATTGGGTAATCTTCTACGACGGAGGGTATGATCACGACTGGTTCGATGGGGAGGAAAACTACTACCCCGGAGCAGAGATCACTGTGGAGTCGTGGGCCAACAGGTCGGGATGCGATATCGGCTACACGCAAACCGGTCATCTTGACTTGGTCACCCCCTCTGGTACAAACGACACCGACACACTCGAGCATCTGAATTGCTCAGATGGGAACAGGGTCGCACTCTGGAGGATAAACCAGGGGAGTCACGCCCCCGTCTTCGGGGACGGGCAGTTTCCGAACACAACCGTTCCCTGGGCCCTAAGCGGGTTCGTTCGTGACTCGGACGGGGACGGAGTAAGGGATGACCTGGACCAATTCTTGTACAATCCCAATGAGTGGGATGATACCGATAGTGACGGGGTCGGTGACAACTCGGACGCGTTCCCGGAGGACCCCAGCGAGTGGTTCGACTCGGACGGGGACGATCATGGCGACAACTCGGACGCGTTCCCGGAGGACCCTAACGAGTGGGACGACTCGGACGGGGACGGGGTCGGGGACAACTCAGACGACCTCCCTAACGATCCCACTGAGACCGCTGACACGGACGGGGACGGAGTGGGGGACAACTCAGACGACCTCCCTAACGATTCCACTGAGACCACCGACACGGACGGGGACGGGATAGGGGACAACTCAGACGACCTCCCTAACGATCCCACTGAGACCACCGACACGGACGGGGACGGGGTGGGCGACAACTCGGACGCGTTTCCCACAGACTCTAGCGAGTGGGATGACTGGGACGGAGATGGTTTCGGCGACAACTCGGACTCCTTCCCAAGGACACCCGGGGAGTGGGACGACTCAGACGGGGACGGGGTGGGCGACAACTCGGACGCGTTCCCCGAGGACCCCAGCGAGTGGTCCG
>Ga0114996_10001055_pt1 | contig 37703 bp, 29 predicted proteins | sample ArcticOcean_MG_C_4_FD_87039 | JGI IMG/M metagenome (GOLD analysis project Ga0114996, IMG submission 87039) | Marine microbial communities from western Arctic Ocean - ArcticOcean_MG_CB4_134 | ecosystem: Environmental > Aquatic > Marine > Oceanic | place: Arctic Ocean: Canada Basin | collected... | reverse complement strand
GGGCCCCGCGATCCTGGGCGCTCGCCAAGCTCTCCAGCATCAACAGACCGGCGCCCGCCGCCGGCACAAACCCCGCAGCGCTGGCGCTCATGGGTCTGGATGCTCGCTCGGGCGCGTCGTTGGAGTTCCGATTGAGCACGCGCATGGCGTCAAAGCCCGCCCAGATGTAGGGGGACGCGCCTTCGGATCCACCCGCCATGACTCGCTTCGAGCGCCCCTCTTTGATCGTAAAGTAACCGTTGACGACCGCCTCGGTACCCGTCGTACAAGCGCTGCTGTTGGTGGTGACCTGGCCTCCCAACGCCAAGAAGCCCGTCAGGCTGGCGCTCACGCTGCTCGCCATGATCTGCTCCACCATCGTCGAACCCAAGCGGCGGACCTTTCCGGCATCGGTTCGCGGGATGAGCGTATTGCCGATGGTGTCCATTCCCCCGATCCCCGTGCCCACAATAGCCCCGGTGTCCCAATGAACCGTATCGTCGCCGCCCTCCGGCACCGAAAAGCCGGCGTCTTTCCAACACTCAAAGCCCGCGATGCACGCGTGAATCATGCCCGAGTTCATGGCCATGAGGGCTTCGGCCGGAAACAGCGTTTGTGCAATTTCGTCAATCCCTTGGGGTACGCCGGCCACCCGGCAGGCAAAGCCCAGCTCCTCAAGCTTCTCGATGGCCCGAATCCCAGAGCGTCCGGCACGCAACGCTGCTTCATAGGCCTCGAGCCCAACGCCGTTCGGCGCCACCACGCCCATTCCCGTAATCACGACTCGCTCAGTCAAGCTTCACCCCCATACCCGAAACAACGCCACTCGCCACAATCGTACCCTGTGTTGAAGTCATCTCCACCTTGGCCCGCAACTTGCGGCGACGCCAAAACACCGGCTCTGCCCTAACGGTAACGGTCTCTCCCGGCAACACCAGGCCGGAGAACTCAACCTCGGAGTCGGTGAAGAGGGTGGTGTATTTTACCAGCTCATCCAGGCCCACTTCCTGGGCCAATAGGTAGAGCCCCAGCGCCACAATCCCAGTTTGGCACATGGTCTCGAGCAAGATCACACCCGGCGTCACCGGACGGCCCGGAAAGTGCCCCTCGTAGAAGCTCTCGTCCATCTTGAATGTGTAGCGACCGACCGCGTGATTGTCGTCAAGTTCAACCAGCTCATCAATGAAGCGGAACGGAGGACGTTGCGGCACCAACTCCAGCACCTGCTCGGGGGTCAATATGCTACCCACAATACATCCCCCCGTTGACGTGGAAGACCGATCCGGTGCAATAGCTTCCGCTGGTTGCCAAGAATGTCACCATCTCCGCCACCTCTTCGGGTCGACCGAGACGGCCCAGAGGAACCTGTTCGAGGATGTGCGCCCGCACCTCGTCCGACAGCTCCTGGGTCATGGCGGTGTCGATAAAGCCCGGAGCCACCGCGTTGACCAGAATGTTGTGCTGGGCCAGCTCCATAGCCGCCGTCTTGGTGAGATTGTTCAATGCCGCTTTGGTCATACCGTACACGCTTTGAGTCGGGTTCCCGGTGCTTCCGACCACGCTGGAAATGTTGATGATCCGACCGTGTTTTTTCCGAATCATCAAGCGCATAACCCGACGGGTCAGCAACCACGCAGCTCGCATGTTGGTGCTCACGGATGCGTCAAAGTCCTCCAGCTTGGCACTGAAGAGCGGGGCGTCAATAGCGACACCCGCGTTGTTGACCAACACCTCCACGCCGCCGCGCTCTTTCAACGCGCCGTAGATCGCTTGCGCTCCCTCGGGATCGCTGAGATCCGCTTGCACGCAAAAGGCGTTACCCAACTCGTCCACCAAGGCTTCCGCCGGCCCATGGCTCCGGTTGTAGTGGACGCCCACTTCAAAGCCGGCCTCAGACAGGGCCTTGGCGCAGGCTCGCCCAATACCGGTTGCACCTCCGGTCACCAACGCAATTCTTGTTGGGTCGTCGCTCATCGCTCCATGATTCCTCCCCGGGCGTTGTCAGAACGCCGCGGGTAATCGGGATAGGTGATGCCATGAAACAAGCCCACCTTGGCATCTTTGATGGTGTAGATGTGCTCCCCGTCGACCATCACCTGTCCAGTGCCGATGGCCACCGAGGTGCCGCCGGCCTTCAGTGTCGTGTATCGACGGATCGTCACGTCATAACGCACCACCGAATCATGGGGACGGATTTGCCCCGAAAACTCCACCTCTTTGCAACCCAGGGCGCGCCCTGAGCCCACACCTCCGCGCAGACCGCAGTAGAGACCAATCAACTGCCACACCGCGTCGACTCCCAAACAACCGGGCTGCACCGGGTCCCCACCGAAATGGCACTGAAAGAACCAATCGTCAACGCGCACGTCGCGCTCGGCCACGATTCGGCCGCGCGGCCCGTCATGTTCAATGGACAGCACCCGGTCCAACATGAGCATCGGAGGGATCGGTAGTCGGACGAATTCACCCGGGGGATCGTCAACCAAGGTGCCCCAGGCCAACCCCAGCAGCTCCTCCTGAGTCAAAGACGTCTTTTCCAGAAAAGTCTTGTAGCGCATTATTCCTCGCTGGAACCAAATTCGATAAGGGCACCACCCCACGTGAGACCGGCGCCGACCAGCGCAACCGCCACCTCGTCACCCGCGTCAAAACGATCCCACCGCTGGGACAACACAGAAGGCGCGCCCGCGGCGCCGCAGTTACCGAAGTCAGTCACATTGTGAAAGTGGCGTTCGCTGTCTACCTCAACCCGGCGACAGATCCCCTCTAGGACCAGTAAGTTCGCCTGGTGTCCCACGAAGACCACGCGATCGGCATCGCCTCGAGCACAGCCGATGAGCTCCTTGAGCGCCGAGGAGCCCTCGCGAATGGCAAAGCGCTGTACGGCGCTACCGTCTTGCTCAAAATGACCGCCGACAGGGATCCGGACCTTTTGCCAACTGGCCGGATTGGAATGAAGACTCGTGTACGTGACCTTGGCGCGACCCGGGTGCTTGGCCGAGAGGACGGCGGCGGTAGACGCATCGCCCCATATGACCGCGGCACGTCGGTCGCTGTAATCCACTGCGCGGGTGTTGTTCTCCGGTTGCACAATGAGAACGAACTCCGGCAGCGCATCCGTCGCGGCGCGGTTCAAGTAATCCAGCTGCGCGGCAAACGTGGAACACGCCGAGGACACATCCACAGACAGGGCTTCAATGCCGAGTTCCGCGGCGACGGTGCACGCCTCGGCCGGTGCGGTCCATTGGGGCGAACAGCTACCAGAAATCACCATGCCGATGTCGCTTGCTTCCACACCCGCCCGTTTCATCGCCATACGGGCAGCGTGGGCCGCCGTTTCCGCGTTGGTGTACACGGACGCCTCGGCAGCGGCGCGCGTATCGCGGTTGTAGGTCTCTTTGATATAGTCCAACTCAAGTACGGTGCGGCGGGAACGGATCCCCACGCGCTCCACGATCCACGCGTCATTCGTGCCGATGTCCAATGCCTCGAGAAACGCGTTGTCAATCTCGTTTTCCGGGTGGAAATGGCCTATGCCATGGATATTTATCACTCTTCCTCCGCTTGAGCCGAGCTCATCATGACGCAATACCCTCGCCGCCATCGACCCGCAACAACGCCCCATTGACCCAGGCGGCCTCATCCGTGCACATCAGGCAGACAAAGTTCGCCACATCTTCAGGGCACGTCAGTCGACCCATGGGGTTGCGCAGGGCACCAACTGCGAGCATCTGTGCGCTGCCTGGGATCACGCGAAGCGCGGGTGTGTTGGTCACCCCGGCCTGCACTGCGTTGGCGCGGATCCCATGGGGACCGTACTCAAGCGCAATGGCTCGGCACACAGACTCCAGAGTGATCTTGGCGGCCGACACCGCCGCGTAGCCGCGCCACGCCATCGTGTTGCCTTCGCTGGTCATCCCCAAAACGCGAGCGTCGTCTGCGAAGAAGCCTCGTTGATGGATATCGTGCACCCAGGAGACCAGACTACTTCCCATGGCGTAAATGGTGCGTTCGAAATCTTCATCCTCGAGCACTTGCGAGGAATAGTCTGCTTGGACCAGTCCATGCAGCGCAAGGGCCCCCTCGGCAAAGGTGTCATTCACCATGGCTGTGAGGCGCTCCGGCTCCATGTCCAGCTTGTGGGCAAGTGCGTTGATGGAGTCCGTGCGCAGTGTGTTTTCAGAGACGGGAGCCAAGGGTTTGAGGTTTCCAAACGCGATGGAGTGCATGAGCAAACGAACGCGACCCGAAGAAGCCAGCGCGTCTCCCAGAGCGTCCAGGGCCGTTTCACGTCCCGCCTCACTCAAAGCGTCCAGGTTCAGGGCCAGGAAACCGTGGCCGTGGGCTTCAATCTCTTTGAACTCTTCGCCGATTCGTGCCATGGCGCCGCGTCGGTCGCGGTGGACAACACACACGGACATTCCATGGTGAGCCAACTTCTTGGCGGTTGCCAGACCAAATCCGCTGGATCCACCCAAAATGAGAGCCCATTGTTTGTCCGAAAACTCAATCATGTCGCAACTCTTTCTTCAGCCTAGAGACGATGCGCTGACCGCAAGTCAATGACGGATTGTACAGAGATGTCAAGAGTGGAAAAAAACCGGCGGAGGGGGCGATTGGGCCCAACTTCGATGATCCTGTCCGCTCGCTCGTTCAAGGCACGCATGTTGTCTATCCAACGCACCGACGAACTGATTTGTCGTGTCAGCCCATCGATGAGGCCATTCACATCACCGGGATACCAAGTACCCGTGAAGTTGGACGCCACATCCCTGGATTTCTCCGGGCTCAAATGCGCTTCTTCAGCCGTGAGCGCCGTTCGAAAGGCCGGCTCGACCTCAGCCATGAGCCGCGAATGGAAGGGAGCGCTCACATTCAACCATGTGGCTTTGGACTCGGAGGAGTCTTCCAGCAGATCCTCCACCGCGCCCTTGACCGCGTTTGCTTCGCCACTAAGGACCACCTGCGCCAATGAGTTCTCGTTGGCCACGTCCACCTCGTACCGAGCGGCCAGTTCACGGACATTCGGAATGTCCAGACCCTCGGTGGCGCTGATTGCGACCATAGCGCCCACACCGGGAGCCACGGCGCTCTGCATGAGTTGGCCGCGTAGTCGGACCAGCCGAAGCGCCACATCAAAAGGCATCACGTCGGCGGCCACCAGGGCCGTATACTCACCCAGACTGTGGCCAGCATACCCGCTCGACTCCAAAGAAAAATGAGCACGCAGGCCGCGCAACATGGCGATCTCCGCAGTCAGAATGCAAGGCTGAGTAAACTCCGTCTGGTGAAGCGCTTCGTCTTCCGAGTTGCACACAGCAAAGACGTCGAAGCCCAACACGTCGCCGGCCTCCTCAAAAACCGCGGCGGACTCGGCGTGCTCACGAACAAAATCGGCGGCCATTCCCACCCGCTGTGAACCCTGCCCAGGAAATACAAGAGCACAAGAATCAGCCATGGTTTGCATCCTGCTCGCTCATCCCAGAACCGGATGGGGGGCGAGTAACAACTGCCGCCACAAAGCGACCGTGATGAGAGAGGCTAAGATCGGTGCCCGGCAACAGTCGTCCATGGCGTTGAAAGTGAGGGGGGCCGAAGCCACTGTCGGTGCAATCGCGAATGATCTCCAGCTCGCCAACCGCTTCGTCGTCTCGAGCAAACAACGCCTTGGCCAGGGAGCGAACTGCGCCCGAATCCGTGTTCCGAGCCGACAGGCGTTCGTGTCGCGACAAGCGAGTTTTTACTACTCCCGCCTCCTGGGCTGATTGTACCCCAGAAACAATCCGGCATTGTGCATCGGCGGGCGCCGTATGTGGCCACCAGGCCACGCAGTGGACAAACTGGGGTTCCACGGTCCAGCGGACCTGAATGGGACCCTGCGCCGTGTCCACAAACCCCAACTCGCCGTCTGTCGTGCCCCCCGCGCGGACCGAGAGAGCCCGCGCCGGCGGCGAGGTGCCGAACACTTTGGCGACAATCTTGTACGCACTCTCCTTTGCGGCCCACAGCTGCCACAGGAGGGTGTCCGTCAGCCGTTCACCAAAGACGGCAACCTCTTGTGGCGAAAGAATTCGTGCGACGAAGCGCTCATTGAGGCTTTTTCCCACCGTGCTCGGATCACAGAGATCCACCACGTCGTTGCCCACAGAAAACGGGATCGCTCCGCTCATGCTGGTGGGTCCTCATTGGATGTGGACCCGTCGTCCGCATCGGCTGCCGCCGTGCTGGGAGAATCCGCTCCGACTCGCGCCCGATATCTTTGTTCCATTTGGTACAGCGTGTCCATGATTTGGCGCGTCACCTCTCGGGCGGCTCGGAGACCCTTGTGTGTACTCTGCGCTTCAATGCGTTGAACCTCAACGAACATTTTGTCTCCACGCGCCGGGATGGTGCTGTAGGTTGTTTGCGCAAGCCCACGCAGATAGACGCAGACCACCGTCACATTCGGAACACGCGCCCACAGTTGGCCCGCACCGTAACCGAAGTTTTCCATGTCCAGATGTCCAGTCCGGCTGCGAGTCCCCTCGGGAAAGATGGCAACCGCGTCACCTTGGCGCAAGAGGTCCTCCAGTTTGCCCATCGACTCTCGCTTCTCCTCGACGGACCCATCCCGTACAATGGGGACACACTTTCCCAGGTAGCAGAGGATTCGAAGACCCAAGTTTCGGTAGAAGTTCTTCCACTCGGGGAGATTCCACGCAAAAAGATGAAAACGGAACAGATAGGTCCAGTTGGAAGCCAGCGCCCACGCAATGAGCGCCGAATCAACGACGGTTAGGTGATTGCTGCAAAGCAGGATCGGCCCACGACAGGTCCGCGCGATCGCACGGAAAGATTGGCGCACCCGGGCGATCTCCTCGATACGATAGCCCCGGAATCGCAACGCTATGACAACACCCACTGCGAAAATTGGGAAGAACAGGTGGGCGAGCACGCGCTGAACCTGAAGAGCCACGCGCACTCTCAAACGCAACATCAGTCGGCTTTCTGGGCCACAATCACGTTAACGGCATCTTGCAGTGTCTGCACTGAATCGGCCGCGTCATCGTCGATCTCAATATCGAACTCGTCTTCGAGCGCCAAGATGATGTCCACGAGACGCGCCGAGTTCACTTGCAAATCGTTCAAGATAGAGGTTGCCCCCGTGGCCGTCTCTAACGCCCCTTCGTTCTTCACGTAAGGTTTCAACACCGCCACTACTTTTCCAAGAATTTCAACTTCACCCATCAGACCAACTCCTCTTCTGAAAATCGGCTAACGCTACCGCCACACGCTGCGCGGTTTCAAGGGCTAAGACAAAAGAATTACAATCTCGTTACATATACCTGTTCGTCGGCCCGGGTTGAGGGCTTCCAAACCATTCTGACTGCGGGTCAGTGCCGGAGACCCCCAGTTGCTCACACAACCCAAGAGGCCCGGTGCACGATGGCGGCATGGGTGGCATCCCACAGGGCCACACGGGCCTCCAGAACTCGTCGAGCGGCGGATTCGGCCTCTGTCCAGGCCATGTCGCTGTCGCCACACAGGTGTTCGAGCATCTCCAGCGCCATGGGCGCGTGCCGTTCATCGTCCAGGACGACGTGGCTCGTCAGATAATCTCGAAACAAACCCAGCGCCGTGGGCGAGTGCAGCTCCAGGCCCTGAATGAGATGGGTGAACATGGGAGGAATGCAGGCCTCTCGACCCACAGCAAAGGCGGCGGCGATGGCATGAGTGGGTGCCGTTTCCACCAGATCGAAGGTGGTCGAAAGGAACGCGTGAACCTCGGACGGCAAGGGGGCGCGTTCCAGCACCGTAAACACCGAAGTGGAGTCGTGCGCAATGGCACCAACCACGTCGCAAACCGGCTGGGTTCGCGCACCACAGGCGGTCTATAGCCCTCACATACAATTCAAAGTGGCTCGAATACACGCCGGGAGTGATCTCGTCGGACTCTTCTTCCAGCACAATCTCGTTGATCAGCCGTCGAATCTTGGGATCACCGACAGGGTGCCATGGACCCGTAGTGCTGGTCAGCCGAGTTTGCAGCGCCTTGAGCAGCGACATGAAGTCCCACACCGCGTAGACGTGGTACTCCATAAACGTTTGAACCGCTTGGAGGGTGTCCACCCGTTGGTAAACCGGATGGTCGGTAATGCGGTGAAAACAATCATCGACCGACCGCAATAAAGCCTTCAAACGAGGTCCGCTCGGCTCTGATTGGCTCTCGGCGATTCGACGTCCGACAACGACACTCATAACAACACTCCCTACGATATTAGGCCACGGACAGCGGTCCTGGGATCCTCTCCCAGACCAGCCCGTCAATCCGGAGCGGACCTGCCAGTTTCACCCCCGAAAATCAAGCTCTCACTCACCGTTATTGAACAGCTGTTCGGCCCTCACCATGCCCATTGCCGGGAGGGAACCCCGGATGCACCGCCGATGACCAGACCCCCAATGGCCGTGCTGCGCCCACGGCTCGTCGCTCTCGAAGCGCTTCGTACAACCGTAGAATCACGGGGCGTATTCGCGCGGTTGTCACGGACCCGTTGCAGCGCCTATACTACAGAAACGCTCCCTTTAATCGTTCATCTCAAGCAGGTGATTGCATGCACTATAGCTTCTCTGTACATCCTGACCTTGAGCATCCTGCTCAACAGCGCGTGTGGGACATCCACCGAACCGACGAAGAGCCTCATTTCTCTCCCGGAAGGCAACGAGACCAAGGTCAACGATCTCGATCAGACGCAATTGGATGAACTCTGCAGCCAGGCCCAGCAAGCAGGGCTGGATTATATGGAACAACATCAGGCCAACCTCTGTGGCGTCACGGCCCTGCTCGCCGAAGAACAACTGGGAATGGACTGCGACGGGTAATACGAGAAATACATGGCCATAGACATCCAAGCGGACTTTCTCGGTCTGTGTGCAGCGGCGGACGGTGCTTGCGACTGTGATTGGATCAAGCACACCCACACGATGGTTTACAATTGTCACAACACCGTCACTGAGTTTGGTAGCTGCCTCGCTGAAACCTACGATACGGTGAAGATCACGCACGACGCGCTCACCGTGCGCTGCTCGGACAAGGACAGCGCCAACGCTTTTTTTAAGAGATGTCCCAAGAGACTAGACCGCCGTGCCTCGAAGAGGTTTTCGGACCCTGCTTTCTTGTGCTCTGGTTCAATTGGTCATTCAAATCCGAGACCCTGTACACCGTGCTTTATGGCGCAAACCTCTAGACAGCATTCACATTGGGATCGAGACGGCGCTCGCCCGCCTCGGTCTCTCCTGACACAAAAAGGCCCCCCGATGAAGAGCAAGACCGTTGAAATCGTACCACCAACACCTATCGCCTGTAGTCGTTGGTGGATTGTGTCCGTCCTGCTCCTGCCCGCGCTCACCTGGCCAATCCAAGCACAGGCCCAGGACCACTCCGAGACCGATGTGATCCGCCTGGCGAAGGCCCAGGATCCCGATCTGTTGACCGCGCACCGGGCGGTCGCCGTGGCAGAGGCTCATCGCCTCGAGGCGGGCCTGCGCCCAAACCCGTCGGTCGGCTGGGACCGGGAACATTTCCCCGGAGGCTCTGCCGGCGAAAGCGAAGACTCGTTGCTCTTCTCAATGCCAATCGATCTGTCCACGCGCCGCTCCATGCTTGAGCACCTCGCCCAATCGGAGGTGGCGGTCGCCGGCGCCGAGGCGGCGCTCACGCAGAGCGATGTCGTCGTCCGCGCCTTGACGCTCTTTTATCACTTGCTGACTGAGCGACAGCGCAGCGGTATCGAGCAACGCGCTGCGGAGCGGCTCGAAGAGGCCGCCCGGGTCGTCAAGAGCCGCAAACAGGAAGGAAAGGCCTCCGGTTATGATCTGGCCCGGCTCGAGGTCGAGGGCGAGCTGTTCGCGAGCACCCACCGCCAGACACAAGCCCGTGTCGTACGAATTCAAGCAGAGCTCCGTTCGCTGCTCGGCATACAGAGCGGATCCGTGAGCTTTCGCGGCAGTCTCGATCCCAATGAGGGCCTTGTCGCCCAGTCGACGGAGCGGGAAAATGGGCGCGTCAGACCATCGCTCCGCCTGCTCCGCGCCGCGGCGAGCAGCGCCGGTGAGGCCGGCGCTGCCGCGAGCCGGACGTGGCTCCCAACCCTCCAGATTTCGGGCGGACCCCGCATCGGGCTCGCCGACAAGACGCGATACGGCTACGTGGCCGGACTATCGGTGGAGATCCCTTTATTTTCGCGGGGCAAAGAGCTGTCGGCACGGGCGGATGCCCGTCGGCGGCACACCCATGCGCGCGCAGACGCCGCGCAGCGCTCCGCCCAGATCGAGAGGGCGCGTGCCGAGCGGATCGTGAACGCTGCCCAACAAGAACTCCGGCGGCTCGATGAAAGCACCCGCGACCGCGTCGACTCTCTCGAGCGCGCCGCAGAGAGCGGATACCGCGAAGGAGAACGCTCAATCGTGGAATTTCTGGACGCGCGTCGAATTCGCAGCACGATAGCAGTCAGACGACTCGAGTTGATGCGTTCACTCAAGCAGGCTGAGGTCGCCTTGCGCGCCGCGAGGGGAGATTTCGAATGAACCGTGTGACATGCCCAAAAATAGGCGAAGGGATCACGCCCGAGACGCCCGATCGCGGCCTCTTTACTTATTTTAGTACAAGCCTCCTGATGGTAGCCCTCTTGGCATCCGCGCCCGGGTGTAAGAACGAGGAGGTGCGCCACGACCACAGTACAGAGCATCCCTCCGGGCACGACCACCATGAGGAGGGCCACGGGCACGGCGACGTGCCGATGGTCTCAATGACCTTATGGAGTGACCGCTTTGAACTGTTTGCCGAGCATCCCGCTGGGGTGGTGGGGCACACAATGTCGTTCCTGATCCACCTCACAACCCTGGATGACTTTCGTGCGCTCGAGCAGGGCTCGCTGACGCTGGAACTGGAGGGCCCCGCCCCATTGCGTGGCGAAACATCAACGGTACTCCGCCCCGGGATCTTCCAGATCCAGGTCACTCCAAAGGCGCCGGGAAGCTACCACGGACAGCTTCGAATCGCGGGCGAGGCCGGAGGTGTCATCAAGAACATTGAAGTCCAGGTTTTCGACGACGAAAACAAAGCCGCTCAATCCGTATCTGACCACGAAGAACACGGGCTGATCGTTTTTCTGAAGGAGCAGCAGTGGGGCGTCCCCTTCGAAACCGCGTTCGCCGAAAGCGGCACCGTGGTCTCGTCCGTCCAGGTGGCCGGGCGAGTCGACACGCCTCCCGATGGAAGGGCGGTGGTCGGAGCGTCCGTCACGGGCCGTCTTGTGGTGCCCAGCGGTGGATTGGTCCGTCCGGGTACGACCGTACATAAAGGGCAGCTACTCGCCGCGCTCATGCCGGCCCCGTCTTCTCCTGAAGCGGCCGCCCTCTCCGGCCTGGCGGTGGTCGAGGCAAAGGCCCGGGCCTCGGCAGCGCGCACGGCCCTCCAGCGAGCCAAGCGACTGTTCCGGAACCAGGCGATCTCCAAGCGTGAGCTTGAAGATGCCCGGCGCGAGATTCGGGTCGCCAGGGAGTCGGTGCGCGCCGCGCGCCGCGCGGTTGAGTTCTACTCCGGGGCCAGCGGAGGCGGTGACGAGGCCACGTGGCAGCTGACGTCCCCAATCGACGGCACGGTGGTCGCTGTGCAGGCGACGCCGGGTCAGACGGTCTCGCCGGGCGACACGCTCTTTGAAATCATCGACACCCGAGTGCTGTGGATTGTTGCGCGAGTGCCCGAGCAGGAGGCCGCCCGTTTGCGGACGGATCGCAATGCGAGCTACCGGGTGGCGGGTCTGGACGGGTAAACTCTGATCGACATCACCGGGAAGGACCCAACGGCCTCCATCGTAACGATTGGGCGAACGGTGGATCCGGTGTCCCGGACCGTGGACGCAATCTACGCGCTCAAGGCGCCGGAGGCCTCCCTGCGTGTCGGAGGACTGGTGCATGTCAGCGTGCCCGCCGGTGAAGAGTTCAACGGGGTTGTCATCCCGAAGAGCGGCCTCATCGATCACGAAGGTCGCGTCGTGGTCTACGTGCAGGTCGACGGCGAGCACTTCCAGGAGCGCCTGGTGAGGATAGGCCCCCAGGCCGGCGATCGGGTCGCCATTCGAGATGGCTTGCTAGCCGGCGAGCGTATCGTGACAAAAGGCGCTCACCTTGTGCGCCTGGCGGACCGGTCGACCAGCGAACAGCCGCATGGACATATCCACTGATGGTCGAACGGGTCCTCAAGTTTTCACTCCGCCATCGCTGGTTGGTTCTGACTGCGTCCATGGCCCTGGTGGTCATCGGCCTCTATCGCGCCACCCACATGCCGGTGGATGTGTTTCCGGACCTCACGGCACCACGCGTCACCGTGGTGACCGAGTCCACAGGAATGGCGGCCGAAGAAGTGGAACGGCTCATCACCTTCCCCATCGAAACAGCCGTCAACGGCACCTCGGGGCTCCGACGTGTCCGTTCCGCATCGGCGCCCGGGATCTCGGTGGTGTGGGCTGAGTTTGACTGGGATACGTCGCCGATCGTCGCCCGACAGCGGGTGGCGGAGCGCTTACAGAGCATTTCGGGCTCGCTGCCCGCCGAGGCCGAGACGCCCGTGCTGGCGCCGGCGTCGTCGGTGATGGGCGAGATCGCGTTTGTGGCCCTGACGAGTGACACGCTGTCATCCATGGAGCTGCGTCGCGTTGCGGACGTCGAGGTGCGCCGGCGCCTGCTTTCAGTCCAGGGGATCTCGCAAGCCGTGCCGATTGGCGGTGAGATCAAGCGCTACCAGATCCTGGTGGATCCCCATCGCGTGGAGCGCTTTAAACTGACGCTCAAGGACATCACCGAGGGCGTGAAACGCGGCACTCACAACGCCCCCGGTGGCTACGTGGTGGATGGCGGACAGGAGTCGGTTGTGCGCGTGCTCGGTCGTGCCCACGGCGTTGACGACCTCGGGGCCATCGTCCTGGCGACGCGCAATGGCTCGCCGGTGCGCGTTCGTGATGTGGCGACGGTCCAGGAGGGCCCGGCGCTCGCGCGCGGCACCGCGAGTTACAACGCCGAACCCGCGATCCTCATCAGCATCGTCAAGCAACCGGAGGCCGACACGCTATCGACCACCGATCGGCTCGATGTGGCCCTCGACTCGCTTGAGGACGATCTCCGAGCACGCGGGGTGACGCTTCATCGCAAAGTCTTCAGGCAAAAAGACTTCATCGACACGGCCATCACCAACGTCGTGAGGGTGCTTCGCGATGGGGCAATCCTGGTGATTGTGGTCCTCTTTCTTTTCCTTTGGAGCCTCCGTCCCACAATTATCAGCGTGGTGGCGATTCCACTCTCGCTCCTCGCCGCCGTGCTCGTGCTGGATGTTTTTGGCCTCACAATCGACACCATGACCCTGGGCGGCTTCGCCATCGCGATCGGCGTGCTCGTGGACGACGCCATTGTTGTCGTCGAGAACGTCGAGCGACGGCTCCGGGAGCGTGCGGCGGCACCGCCGGAGGAGAGCCCGCCGGTGCTGGTCACCGTGTTCCGTGCATCACTTGAAATCCAAAAGCCGATCGTGAGCGCCACCTACATCCTGATGCTCGTCTTTGTGCCGCTCTTGTTTCTCGAGGGGCTGGAGGGGCGGCTGCTGCGACCGCTCGCGCTCTCCTATCTTGCGGCTATCTTCGCCTCGCTTGTGGTCGCCATCACGGTGACCCCTGTGCTCTGCGCCTTCTTGCTGCCACGCAGCGCCAAGCGCAAGAGCCGCCGTGAAGCGCCGCTCATGCGAGGGATCACGCGTCTCTACACCCCGATTTTGCGCGTCTCGCTCAAACGACCCCTTGTCGTGGTCGGGGGCGCTGTCGTGATCGTGGGGGTGGGCCTGGCCGCCTTTGCGGGGCTCGGCCGGTCCTTCCTGCCGGAGTTCAACGAGGGAAGTCTCACCATCAACATGGTGCTCGCGCCGGGAACGGCGCTCAGCGAGAGCAGTGCGCTCGCGACCATGGCCGAGCGAGCCCTGCTCGCCGACCCGGCGGTCCTCTCCGTCGGCAGACGCACGGGCCGCGCTGAACGCGATGAACACGTCCTTGGCGTGGAGACGACCGAGCTCGAAGTCCGTATCAGCGCCGACGACCCGCGCACGCGGGAGCAACTCTTCGCCGATATCCGCGAACGTCTCAAGATCGTGCCGGCCCAGTTCACCCTGGGCCAGCCGATTTCACACCGCATCGAACACATGGTCTCTGGGCAGCGCTCCGCCCTCTCCGTCAAGGTCTTCGGCGAGGACCTGCGCGAGCTTCGGCGGGTGGCAGAGCAGATCAAGGACGTGCTGGAGCAGATACCGGGCCTGGTCGATCTCGGCGTGGAGCAGCTGGTGGACATTCCTCAACTGATTGTGCGCGTGGACCCACAGGCAGCGTCTGCCTACGGGCTGTCCGCCGGCGAGGCCGCGGGCGCCATTGGCACGGCGCTGTGGGGTTCGGTGCCCACCACCGTGTTCGAGCAGGGGACGTCGACGGAGGTGGTTGTGAGATACCCGACCCAAACGCGAGCGGACGTTCAAGCGCTTCGGAAGATCCCGATTCCGACGCCGTCGGGGGCGCTGGTGCCCATCTCGGCGCTGGCCGACGTGCGGCGCGATAGCGGTCCCAACTACGTCCTGAGAGAAAATGTCGAGCGCCGCCTCGCGGTCACCGCGAATGTGTCCGGCGGCGACGTGCGAGGCGTCTTTGAGGAGGCCAAGAAACGCATCGATGCGCAGGTGGACAGCCCCGAAGGCGTGCGCATTGAGTACGCGGGGCAATTTGAACGCGAGGAGGCGACCAACCAGCGATTGCTTCTCTTCAGTCTGCTCGCGATCTTCGGCATCGCCTTTATTGTGGCTACCACGCTACGCAGTGTGCGCAGGGCCATCATCGTGCTGGTCAACCTGCCCTTCGCTCTGGCCGGCGGGGTGATCGGCGTGTATCTGGCGGGTGGCGTGCTCTCGGTGGCGACGACAATTGGTTTCATCACGGTCTTTGGGATCGCGACCCGCAACGGGATCCTGCTGGCAACACGGACGAGCGATCTCGAATTGGAGGGTCAAATCCGCCGTGACGCCGTGTGGCAGGCCTCCAGAGAGCGCCTGGCACCCATTTTGATGACCGCGGTGACCGCGGCCCTGGGGCTGGTGCCCTTGGCGCTGGCGTTGGGCCAGCCGGGCAGCGAGATCCAGGCGCCAATGGCGCTGGTGATCCTCACAGGTCTTTCAACATCAACGGTGTTGAACATGATCGTTGTCCCGGCCCTGCTCGCTCGCTGGGGCGGAAAAACACAAGAAGAGACCGCCGAATTGGCGGCGGTGTGAGATGAGTTGCTTTCGGTCCTGGACACGCCAAGGCACCCACTGGCGGCGCAGCGGATGTGCGCCCTACCCGGGTGAAAATCCCGGGAACAAAAAAAGCCGGTCCTCGAAAAGACCGGCTTTCAGTTCAGAACAAATCGTCATGCCCTGATCAAACTGCTATCGTCCCTATCAGCATGCAGACCCCAACCCAGGTTTTGAGCCAGGTCTTTGGCTTTTCGGAGTTTCGCCCCTACCAGGAGGAGATAATCTCCGGCGTGCTGGACGGTAAAGATGCCTTTGTGTTGATGCCTACCGGCGGCGGCAAGTCGCTGTGCTATCAGGTGCCGGCCCTGGTGATGGACGGTACTGCGATTGTGGTATCGCCGCTAATCTCTCTGATGAAAGACCAGGTGGACGCTCTGGTCGCCAACGGAGTCAGCGCGGCCTACTACAACTCCACCCTCGGGGGTCCCGAGGCGCGCCAGGTGCTCGCGCGGCTCCACGCCGGTGAATTGGACCTCATCTATGTGTCTCCCGAGCGGATGCTAAACGACAACTTCGTAGACCGGCTGCAGAACATCACCATCTCCATGCTGGCCATTGACGAGGCGCACTGCGTATCGCAATGGGGCCACGATTTCCGCCCCGACTACGCCCGACTGGGCTCGGTGCGCGACCAATTCACCCATGTGCCCACTATGGCGCTTACGGCAACCGCTGACGCCCAGACCCGCCAAGACGTGGTGAAGCGCCTGCATCTACACGCACCGCACATCGTGGTGGCCGGCTTCGATCGGCCAAACATCGAGTACAAAGTGTCCGATAAGCACAACCCCGTCCGCCAGCTTGAGGAGGTGCTCGCCCGTCACGAGGGGGAATCCGGGATTGTGTACGCCTTGAGTCGCAAGCGGGTGGACGAGGTGGCGCGAAAACTTGAAAAAAACGGACATCGCGCTGCCGCCTACCATGCGGGACTGGGCGCACAGGTTCGTCGGGATGTGCATGAGCGGTTCGTGCGCGATGAGATCGAGGTGGTGGTGGCCACCGTGGCCTTTGGAATGGGGATTGATAAGCCCGACATCCGCTTTGTGGTGCACTACGACATCCCCAAAAGCATTGAGAGCTACTATCAGGAGACCGGCCGCGCAGGACGCGATGGGCTGCCCAGCGAAGCGCACATGCTGCTGGGTTACCAGGATGTGATCACGGCGCGCTCGTTAGTGGAGAAATCCACCGACGCCAATCAAAAGCGCATCGACCTGCACAAGCTCAATTCGATGGTGGGCTTTGCGGAATCGCTCACCTGTCGGCGGCAGGTGCTGCTGGGCTATTTTGGCGAGCGCTTAGATGAGCCCTGCCGAAACTGCGACCTGTGCACCAATCCACCCGAGCGCTTTGACGGGACCATAGAGGCGCAAAAGGCGCTCTCGTGCGTGTACCGGTTGGGCCAAAACTTCGGGGTGAAATACGTGGTGGACGTGCTACGCGGCCTCAGCCACGAGCGGATCACCCGCTTTGGGCACAAGGCTCTCAGCACCTGGGGCGTGGGCCAAGACTACTCGGAGCGCGAATGGATGAGCTTTATCCGCCAGCTCATCCATCGCGGCTACCTCATCCAGGACATTGCCAACTACGCGGTGTTGAAGCTCACTCCCACTGCCCGCGATCTGCTCACCGGTGACGCCACCGTAGAGTTCGCCAAACCGCGTGAAATAGAGCGTCCGGCCAAAAAGAAGAAGAAGAAGAAGCGCAAATCCACCGCTGTGATTGCCGACTTGTCGGAGCAGGACCAGGCGCTTTTTGCCGCGCTCCGTCACGTGCGGGGGCAACTGGCGCAGGCCCAGGGCGTCCCTCCCTACATAGTCTTTGGCGACAAAACCTTGAAGCAGATGGCTCTGGAAAAGCCCACCACCCATGCAGCCTTCCTGGAGCTGAACGGCGTGGGCGAAAGCAAACTCGAAAAGTTCGGCGACATCTTCCTGGAGGCCGTGGCCATTTTTGAGGGCCGGCCCAACCCTTACTCCTAGCGCGAGCAAGGTCATGTCTCCTGCAACGAAGGACCGATTGGTTTCGGGAAAGAGACCCCGAGTGGCCACAAAACTGGCCACAAACGAAAAAAGCCGGCCTTCGAAAAGACCGGCTTGAAAGTCGCGGGGGCCAGATTTGAACTGACGACCTTCGGGTTATGAGCCCGACGAGCTACCAGACTGCTCCACCCCGCAATGAGTTTTCAATTCGCCGAAGCGAGAGAGGTTTGTAAGCCCGACCATCGGCAATGTCAACCCTTCACTATCATTGACGCGGAAATCAAATCTGGGTGCTGTAATTCAGGGGCTTAATCGACGGACTCGAAGCGCAACTCGAGCCAGTAAATCTGGGTGCCTTTGGCGCTGGCCTGACCCTCCAGCCACGCGATATCCGGCGCGTCCAAAGGCGAGGTGTAATTGGCCAATGTAAAGGTGTGTGCGCCCGTGCGTCGCACCGAGGGAAAAGCCGTATCGCCAACACTGGGAATGTCCATGATGTGAACGACAGCGCGGGCCTCTCGGTCAATGCGGTACAGGGCGCTCCGCTTGGGCCGGAGCGAATACGTAACCAAGTCTCCTTCCGGGCCGAAGGGCCCGTCAATGTCACGGCGAGCCGCCAAAAAGATCGTGTCTCCGTGGCGGAACATCTCGGGCGAATCGTAGCGATCGGGATCGCTTTCGCTTCCACAGTCCCACGTGCCCAACGCGTCGGCTGGGGCGCTGCAGACATGGGAGCCCGCCCCAGACGCGTCGCCGTCTTCGTTGCGTGTCACGGCCCAGAGCGCACCATCGGCGTCGAACTCAAAGGCCACCTCCGAGACCCCACCACGATAGACATAGGGCTGATCATCCACCAAGGTCCACGTCTCGCCGTCCACCGACTCTTTGAAGAGCACATCGAGGACCGCGTCCTCCCCGTAATGATCGCCCACGTAGCTGGTCATGTAGGCTTTGCCGTTGCGTACCTTGATATCCCAGGGCACCTCCGTACCGTCGGACGTCTTCTCCAAGGGCGTCCACTCGCCCAATCCCGTTCGCTTCATGCGCCAGATGGCGTGGGGCTCGAAGGCCAGCGGATTCGTCCCCCCCTCAAAGAAGAGAAAGTGCAGGGTGCCGTTGAAAGACAAATAGCGCGGCTCACGCACGTCGGCGCCCAGGGCGATGGTGTATTCCAGATCCCAGGTTAGCCCGCCGTCCGCCGAGGAGATCAGGATCATCTGAGTCTCTTGAGACGCGAAATGGGTGGGCGCCGTTCGCCAGCCCAAATGCAAGCGATCCTTGTGGTACACAATGTCCACGTTGTTGTTGGCTGCCATGGGCTCCACGCCGGTCGGCAACAAGTCGGAAGGAATGAGCCATTGAGGCTCAGTCAACACCGCTTCATAGGACACAGAACTGTCCACCGTATAGTCGGCCGGGTCATCGCTGGGCGCTTGGGGTCCGTCGGGTGGCTCTTCCGTGGTCTCACTGGCGCCGCAACCGCTCAGCAAAAAGCTCAACAACAAAACCCCTCGCCCGATCACACTACATTGCCGCACGCTGCCCTCCATGGATGCCAGGTCCCAATAGTAGCGAATCCCACACTGTCATGCATCCGTGGCCCAACAAAATCCAACAATCGCCCCTTCCCTTAGATCGTTTCGTTATCCGGTACGTTTCCATGGAAGACCGCTGCGCACCGTCGCTGCTTGAGCAACCCTCAGGAGACATTCTATGCTGGAATACAACCCCACCGACAACCCCTCTGTCGGACCACCCCAACCCCTATCGGTTTTTGAAACGCGGGCGTTCTTCTTGGCCGGGCTGGCGGCACTCTTTGCGGTCATCTTGTTGGTGGCTGGGCCCGCCCAAGCCAATCGCCCCATGCCCCAACCCGACCGCAGCTTGGCGCCCCACTTTGTGGTGATCGGCGATCAGTCGGTGGTGGACGGACTGCCGCTCAAAGGATCGAGCGCCGACGTGCAAGTGTCCGGCGTCATCGCTCGTGTCCGCATCACCCAGACCTACAAGAACGAAGGAAAGAAACCCATTGAAGCCAAATACGTCTTCCCCGGATCGACCCGGGCAGCTGTCTTTGGGATGACCATGCAGGTCGGCAAACGCACGATCAAAGCCAAAATCGAGAAACGAGAAGCCGCCCGCCAGATCTATGAACAAGCCAAAGCGCAGGGAAAGACTGCCAGTCTGCTGGAGCAGCAACGACCCAATGTCTTTGAAATGAACGTGGCCAATATCTTGCCCGGCGACGACATCAAGGTGGTCTTGGATTACACCGAGCTGCTGGTCCCAGAGGGCGGCACGTATGAATTTGTCTACCCCGCCGTCGTGGGCCCCCGATTCACCGCAATGACCGAAAAGACCGCCGGCAACCACAGCAAATTCAGCAATCAGCCCCACACCCGTGCCGGCAAAGAGGCCCAATACGATTGGGATGTGAAAATGCAAATCGACGCGGGCATGCCCATCGCGACCATCGCCTCGCCATCGCACAAAATCCATACCAAAAACGACGGACAAAAAACCCAGGTCTTCCTGGATGACGGCGGCGTCTCTCATGGCCGAGACAACCGTGATTTCGTGCTTCGCTACTCCCTGCGCGGCAACGCCATTAACTCCGGCATGCTGCTCTTTCCCGGTGAAAAGGAGAACTTCTTTTTGACCATGGTGCAACCACCCAAACGGGTGAAAAAGAGCGCCATGCCGCCACGCGAATACGTGTTCATCATCGACGTATCCGGTTCCATGCACGGTTTTCCCCTGGGCATCGCCAAACAGGTCATGCACAAACTCCTGGACGGACTGCGTACGGAAGACCGCTTCAACGTCATGCTTTTCTCGGGCGGAAATCGCGTCTTGGCCCCCCAAAGCATCCCTGCGACCTCCCAAAACATCCACAACGCCATGTCCGCGCTCGGCCGTGTCCGTGGCGGTGGTAGCACCCGCCTGCTGCCTGCGCTGAAACAGGCTTTGGCCATGCCTGCGGCCGACGAGATGTCCCGCACCTTTGTGGTCGTCACCGACGGCTACGTCATGGTGGAAGCCGAAGCGTTTGAGCTCATCCGAAAAAACCTCGGCAACGCGAACCTCTTCGCCTTTGGTGTTGGTTCCAGCGTCAATCGCCACCTCATCGAGGGTATGGGGCGGGCGGGCATGGGTGAATCCTTTGTGGTGCTGCGGGTGCGGGGTGACGATGCCGCCAAGAACGCCGCCAAGTTCAAACGCTACATTGAGAGCCCTGCGCTCACCAACATCAAGGTCGCCTTCAAGGGCTTTGATGCCTATGACATTCAACCCTCCAGTGTCCCGGACCTCTTTGCAGAGCGGCCGGTCATGGTCTTCGGAAAATACCGCGGCAAAGCCAAAGGCAACGTGATCGTCACCGGCACCAGCGGACACGGCAAGTTCAAGAAAGTCATCCGTGTGAGCTCCGTCGAAGAGGACAAGGGCAACGACGCACTGCGGTACCTCTGGGCACGTCAGCGCATCGCCTTCTTGGACGATTTGAACAGCCGCAACGCGACCCAAGAACGCAAAGACCACGTCACCGAGTTGGGTCTCAAGTACAACCTGCTCACGGCATACACCAGCTTTGTGGCGGTGGACGACACCGTCCGCAATGCGGGTGGAACATCGACCACCGTCCAACAGCCCTTGCCATTGCCCTGGGGCGTGTCCAACTTTGCGGTTAAAAGCAAACGGTCCAGAGCCTCGAACATTCGCCGACCCCAACCAACGCACATGAAAATGAGTCGCGGATCGGGTCGTGGCTCGGGACGCACTCACACGTTCAGTATGCAAGATGCCCCCATGGGCGCCCCCATGGTCGCCCCCGAAGCGGTCAGACCCAAGGACAAAGAAGACACTTCCTCGTCCACACGACCACTCCTGACCACGGTGGGTGCGCTCACGCTACAACAAGCACAGGCGGTGCTGATGCGCCATCGAGCCTTCTTGGCCATGAGCCTCAAACGCCTGCGGGCCAAAAAGGGCAAAATACGCGGTCCGATCGTGCTCGCGCTGCGCGTAAACGCCGCCGGCCGGGTATTGAGCGTCGTCGTCCAATCGGGCGTGTTGTCTCAGAAGGACGTGGATTCCTATCTCACGGGCCAGCTGAAACGCATGCATTTCCCCAGCGTCGGTGGAAACAGCACCATCACGATCACGCTGCGACTCTAATCCGCACTCCCCTGCGGGTTCAGGGGGTGGGACAGTGAACGGAGCTTCTCCGCGTCCCACCCCCGCTTTTTCCCCATCCCGCCGCCACACAGACCGCCCACGTCGAAAAAATTGGGCGCTGTGTCGCGTGCGGTTTGAAAAGATTTCGGGTAGGCTTCCTACCCATCATCATTCACCGAGTTGGATGTAGGAGGATTCGTTGATGAGAATGCGCAAAGGATTGATGCTCTGGCTAGTGATTGGTCTCGGCGCCCTGCTGGCCTGCAACGGCTCGGAGGAGCAAGGCGGCGAAGAGGGTCAAAACGGAGACCAACCTCAAGAGAACGTAGAGGGCAGGGGGTTCAGTAGCGCCGGTCCTATCAGCGATCTCCAGCCCACTCGAGTCGTCTTGTACCGCAACGGTGTCGGCTATGTGGAACGACAAGGTAGCGTGGATGGCACCAGCCTCAAACTGCGTGTGCGTCCCGACCAGATCAACGACATTCTCAAGTCACTCACCGTGGTGGACACATCCGGTGGCAAGGCGATCTCCATCGCGCTTCCCGTTCAAAAAACAGACGCGCGCTTGCGCCAAGAGTTGCCGGAAGCCATCCGTGATCCGAAGGGTCTCAAAGCCTTGATCGGTGTGTTCCGAGGGGCTCACGTGACTGTGGACGGACACGATGGCCCCACCGATGCGCGAATCGTCGGCATCGAAGAAGTCAGTCAACCCGGACCGGACGGGAAAATGGTCGAAGCCTGGCAAATTACACTGTTAACCGAAGAAGGAACGCTGGTCCCCATGGACTTGTCCGAGGTGCGCGGCTTGGTCCTCAAAGACAAGACTCTCTTTGCCGGTCTCGAACAATCGCTCAACATCTCGTTGGATAGCGGAAACTGGAAACCCGTGGAGTTGGCGATTCAACTAACTGAAGGCTCTCACGAGTTGATGGTGTCCTACATCGTCGAGATGCCCATGTGGAAACCCACGTATCGACTCGTCACCGGCCAAAATGGCAAAACCCTGTTGCAAGGTTGGGCCGTAGTCGACAACGTCACGGGCGAAGATTGGAACAACGTTCAGCTGTCGTTGGTCACCGGCGAACCGCTGAGCTTCACCTACGACCTTCACAGCCCTCGATATCGGACCCGTCCAGACTTGACGCCACGGCACCTCGGAGCCGCTCATGTGCCGCCCAAGATCAGGTCCATGCGCCGCAAAAAAGAAATGAGCAAATCCATGGCGCCGTCTCCCTCCGCTGCCACCGTGGACTTACTCGAGGACTCGGATGATGGTGAAGGTTTCGGAATGGGGAATATCAGCGCCTTGAAAGACAGCGTGCAAACTATGGTCACTGGCACCGAGATCGGTGGGCTTTTCCAATACGACATCAGCGAACCCATCAGCGTGCCCGACCGGTCGGCTGCCTTGGTGTCCATCGTGACCCAAGAAGTACCCGGCAATGATGTCCACCTCTTTCATCCCATCAGTGAATCGTTCGTAAACCTCAAACCCTACCGTGCCATCCACTTCCAGAACACTACCCCGTTCACCCTGGAGGAAGGGCCGGTCGCTTTGCATCGGGGCTCGACCTTCGTCGGCGAAGGCATGCTCTCCCGTGTACCCGCGGACAGCAACCAGTTCATCCCCTACGCCATGGACAACACGGTCACGCTTTCGGCCAGTCGCCAAGAGAAAGAAGAGGCCGTGGGCATCCTCAAAGTGCTCGACGGGGTCATCACCAGCCAACTCCGACGGGTCCGCGCCGTCACCTACTCGGTGAAAAACACGCGCCAAGAGGAGACTACGGTCTACGTACGGCGAACACGACGTGCCGGTTGGACCATCCGAAAACCCGCGGAAGGCGTCTTGGAATCCGGCGGATGGTGGTATGTGCCGGTTGTCGCCGCAGCCAACACGGAGACGACCCTCAACGTAGAAGAGGCGACCCCCGTCGAGAAGCGAGTACGTATTGAAAGCAAGTTGTCCACGGAACTGCTCAATGTGTATCTAGGTAGCCACGAGGTCTCCCCCGAGCTCAAAGCGACGCTGGACAAGGTGCTGAAGATCAAGAAGCGCTTGGCCCTCATTCAGACCGACATCGATCACCTTACGGCAGAGAAAAAGCGATGGCTGGACTCGCAACGACGCGTTCGAGCCAACCTGGAGCGACTCAACGAGAGCGATGGTAACGCCCGTCTGAAGCGCGATCAGAGCAAGAAGCTGGCCGATTTGGACGACAAGATCTCCAAACTCGTGGCAAAACTCGTCAAGCTGGACGATGACAAGGCAAAGAGCACGGCCAAACTCTCAATCCTCTTTGAGGACGTCGAGTTGGCGCCTGCTAAAAAGGACTCTGACAAGTAGCCGTTCGAACGAAAGGCTGCCAACAACCGGCCGACTCCAATGGAATGCAAGCACAGAGGTCTGGACGATGAGTAAGCGGTCGTACCGGCTCGGATGGTCGCTGGGTGCCAAGGCGCAGTGGCGAAGGCAACGACCGGTCCATTTCAATTGAATGCAAGCAAAGTGGTCTGGACGATGAGTGAGCGGTCGCGAATCCGTCGTTCAGACCACTTAAAAAGGCAGGATGTTTTCGACGCCGCCGCAGAGTTGAGCGAGCTCGATGATCGCCGGCAAGGCCGCCATGAAGTCCATCTGGCCGCCCTGCCCGCCGGTGGCGCCCACACCAAGGGCCGCGGCCAGCTCCCCAAACTTGACCCCCAACTCGATCACAAAGGCCAAGTCGCAGTTGAAGTTCTCAATGCACCCGTTGAGTAAATTGGCGATCATTCCGCCCAACGCCTCGCCCGCAATGGGTCCCGCGTCAGGCAATTGGGGAGCGATGAGATTGCCGAGCTCTTCACAACTCATGGTCAACAACCCACCTGTTTGCTCGAGCGTATCAAAGATGGGGGCACACAACCCGGCCGGGATGGTCAACACCAGAGGATACGTCTCTTTGCACTCGTTAACCTCGTTGCAGATGGTCGGGAAGAACTCCAAACACCCTTCCGTCATTGGATCGGGGTTGTCGGTCCAGTCTGGATCCCAGTTCGTGTCCGCAACGACGTCATCGATCGGATCCGGAATGTCCTCGGGTGGCGCAGGGACATCTTCCGGTGGCGCGGGAACATCCGACGGTGGAGCCGGTGTGTCTTCAGAGACCGTTGTGTCCTGCTCCACGGGAATGTCCGTGGGGGCCGTGTCTTGCTCGAGGGCGGTGTCGCTACCTTCTGTATCCGACGTGCCCGGTTTTGAATCGCTACCGCAGGCAGAAGAAAGAACCAGTGCTGTTGCAAGGGCACAAAAACGCCAATATCCATGTCGAGTGTTCATAGCCGGGAGAATACGCAAGCGGAATCACCGTGGCAATCCTTATGCGAAAAGATAGCGCGCCATCAGACCGATTTCACGACCGGCCTCACGCGTACCGGTGGATCGCAACCGATCCATGAGATAGCCGGGCCGCAGGTGGTAGGCCATCGTGAAGCTGCGGGCGAGTGCTCGAAGAGCATCCGTATCGAGAGGTCCCGGAAATGACGTCGGGAACGGTTCTGTAAATCCACCGGCTTCGTGGTAGGGCGTCATCGGGTAGGGCGTCGCCGCCTGAAACGATGCATAGGTGGGGCCCAGCTTTCGAGCAAAAGCCAAGGTAGCGTCCATGTCCGCCCGGGTCTCGCCGGGCAGGCCCAAGAGGAAAAAGCACAACGTTCGCATGCCGAGCTCGTGGGCCCATCCCACCGCTTGCTCGACGGCGGCGAGCGTCTGGCGTTTGTTGGTGGTCGCCAACACGGACTCCGAACCCGACTCCACACCGAAATGAATCAGCTCGCACCCCGCCTCTTTCATGAGAGCAAGGAGGGGTTGAGTTACTGTGTCCGGACGCGTCTGGCAGGTCCACCGCAGCGCAATTCCTTCGGTGAGTAATGCTTCACAAAATACAGTGACCAGCTGATGATCGAGCGTGAACTCCAAGTCGTGGAAATACACACATTCCATGCCTTGGGTCATGGCCGAACGGATCTCACGGAGCATCTGGTCGATTCGCTTTCGCCGGTATTGCTTGCCGTACATCGCCAACAAGCAAAAGTTGCACCGCCATGGGCAGCCACGCGTCAGTTCCAGAACCCCCATGTTTCCGCCCAACACTTCGTAGCGATAGTCCTGAAAATCGATCAAGTCGAAGGCGGGGACGGGCAACTGCTCCAAATCCAACCCGGGTGTTGCAGGCCCCACCACCAACGCGTCGTCCTCCAATGTGGCCACGCCGGTCATGCCGCTCCAGGCATCGGGCGCCGCTACCATGTTTTGAATGGTGGCTTCCGGTTCCCCGACGATCACGGCGCGGGCGCCGGTTCGTCGCAAGAGCGCGTCGGGCTGAACCGTCGGTTGGGCACCCAGAAGGACCAGCCGATCCCGCGGAAACGCCTCCAAGAAGCGATCCATGGCGTCCAGATCCGTGTTGGGGCATTGCCAACGATCCAGTGAAGAGAGGGTCACAAAGATGTGATCATAGGCGGAACGCAAACCAACTCGCCGTTCTGGATACACACGGGCATCCCAAAGAGTCACCTCTGCGCCATCCGCTCGGAGCAGCGACGCGGCGTTCAAGAGTCCCAAGGGCACAAAGCGACGGTTGTACCGACGCACTGTTCCGCTAAAGAGCCCACCCCAGTGTGCATTGACCAGAAGAACGCGTGACATGGTTGTAGGGTAGAGGATCTACGCCCAAAACTGCAATGTTTACGGTCCAGACTCGAATCGCTAAGGGGCCAGCCAACCGCGTGCCATTAGCGCCTTCTTCAGCCCTGTCGCCGCCGCCGAAGCCCCCACTTTGGAGGGATGCATCCCGTCGCCCTGCCCATAGACATCCAGGGGTGTCGTGCCCGGCCCGCTCCCCTTCTCGGCCACCCGACGCGCATAATCCACACGGAAATGTTGCGACAAACGCACTGTGGGAAAGCCCGCATCTTGGGCCAATCGTTCCACATCCAGAGGGACATCGTCCGTTTTGATCTCGCCCCGCTCCGCCTCCACAATGCCCGACTCGGTGAAGCGGGGCCAGAGCGCGATCAGTACTCGGAAATCGTGGGCGTCAGCAAGGGTCTTCAATCGCATCAAACCCTGCTCGACGTTGTTGTCCCCGATGGCAATCATGTTGGATTCCAGCCGCTGGTTGGGTCCCTCACCGGTCCGAAAACCGTACCAATCCAAGCGGTAGCTCATCAGCCGATACAATTCGGACCATACAAAGAGGGACTCCGCCCAGCCCGGCCGATCGGCCTGAGGCCCAACCCAAGATACGTGCCCGTTTACATCGTCCCAATCGTTCTCCACAAAGACGAGGACCACCACGTCGGGTTGGTACGAAAGTCCCTTGGTCTCCAGCAGCTCCACCTCCGCCCGGGTGCAGTATCCTCCCACGCCAAAGTTCAGCGCCTCCACCGCGTGGGAGGCCAGCTGTGTTTCCAGTTGACGGGAGATGGTGTCGTGCACACTGGGCAACCCATGACCCAGCACCACTGAGTCGCCCAACACCACGATACGCTGGCCCTCCGCCGGCTTGTCATGGGTTCGCTCCACATCCCGCAAACCGTCCGCGTTCGTGTACGCATAGTTGCTGTGGAAGCCGGGTGAATCACTGCGATAATTTCGTTTGAGTCGGTATCCGAGACGGGGATTGTCGGAACGCTCATACACGCTGTCTTGCTGTTCCACCCGCAGACGCTGGAGTTGGGGTGCCAATCCCAACAATCGGACCACCACCTCACACAGGAACATGGCGAACAGGATAGCGCCCACGAACAAGGCCGCGTTGGACCAGACTCCGGCGGATTTCTTCGTCACTCGGGCTTTGGATCAGCCCATTTGGCGCGAATTTCGAGCAATCGAGGCATAGCTCGATGCAACGCAGCGGCCACATCCGGATCGAAATGAGACCCGGTACCGTCTTCGATAATCTTGAGCGCATCATCGAGGGTAAATTCGTCTTTGTACACGCGCTTGGACAAGAGAGCGTCGAACACATCGGCCATGGCCACAATACGGCCCGTGAGCGGGATCTCGGTACCGGACAACCCATTGGGATAGCCCGAGCCGTCCCATTTCTCGTGGTGAGTCAGCGCGACCACTTGAGCCATCTTTAGGATCTCCACATCCGATCCCGAGAGGATCTCTGCACCCATGGTGGTGTGTTCCTTCATGATGACCCATTCTTCGGCGGTAAGCTTGGCCGGTTTGCACAAGATGGCATCGGGGATGCCGATCTTGCCCACATCGTGCAGTGGACTGGCGTGCAACACATCCCGCGCCTCGTCCACGCTCATGCCCATCTCAAGCGCCAACACTTGGGAATATCGACTCATCCGCTGCAGATGATAGCCCGTCTCTTTGTCACGGTATTCAGCCGCCACACCGAGTCGGAAAATGGTCTCCAGGTGTGCCTCCTCCAGCTGGGAGGTCAAGTGCGCGTTGGTCAACGCCACGGCCGCCTGAGAAGCCAAGGCCATCACCAAATCTCGCATGGGCGATGTGTAGCCCGCGGGCTGGCCCGTCTCGTCCAAGGGGTTGATCAGCTGCAGCACGCCCACACCGCGTCCACCGCGATCGCTCATAGGCACCAAGAGCGTACTGTGCGTCTTGTAGCCCGAGGCCCGATCAAAACTGTCATCAAAGCGAAACTGAGCGTCCGCCGGAATGGCATAGACGTCCGGAAGGTGTAAGGGCTGCCCGTTCACAGCGGTGTATCCCGCCAGACTGTTGGGCTCCAGCGGCAAGGTGCGCCCAAAGGGAGCCGATTGCGCGCGCTGTGCGTTCTCCTCTTTGTCCAACACATCGTTTTGAAGGACTCGGAAGTGAAGCTCTTTGCTTTCGACCGTATAGAGTGTGCCCGCCTCCGAATTGGTCAGAATGCGGGCTTCCAAGAGTATTCGTTGCAACAAACTCTCGAGATCACGCTCCGACGACAACGCGATCCCGATCTTCACGAGATGTTGGAGCTGCTCCGTTTGGTCTGGAAACGATCCGGTTAAGGGCATGCTTCTCTTCTACCCTGGGAGACTCGCCGGGGCAAGAGGCAACCACAGACTTCCTGACATCAGACAGTCTCTGTGGGCTTGAATCGTAGCCACCTGAAACTTTTCACCGGTTGGGCTTGGTTCCTCCAATCGATTCTGGTCTACTCGGCGTCGTGGGAACACTCAAAGCTATTTTCACCACACCCAAGGAAGCCCAGCCCATGGAGCCCAAGGAGCGTGTGCGCGTTGTTCCTGGTCGTGGCATCGAGGGGGATCGCTATTTCGAAATGCTCGGAACCTTCTCCAAGAAAGCGGATCCCAGCCGGGAGATCACGCTCATCGAAGCCGAGGTGTTGGACGCGCTGGCCCGTGATTGCAATATTGAGCTGGGTCCCCATCAGACCCGACGTAATTTGTTGACCCACGGCGTGGCGTTAAACCATTGGGTCGGTGTGGAGTTTTCTGTGGGCGCTGTCCGACTCAAAGGGATCGAGTTATGCGAACCCTGCGGCCACCTGGAGAATCTCACCGTGCCGGGTGTTCGCAAAGCCTTGATCCACCGAGGCGGGTTACGAGCGCAAGTGCTCACTGAGGGATCCATCGCGGTAGGCGATTCCATTCATCGCGACGAATAGGCTCCGTTAGGGAGTCTCCACACACGTTTTTCGACAATTGGCTTCGATCATCTCGATGGCGGTCGCCCGCATCTGATTGCGCGCCATACACTGGTCAAAACACGTGGGATCGCTTTGGACGGTCGCAGGTTCTTGGGGAACAACCGGTCCCTTCTTGGTCGTTTGCTCGCAAGCCGAACATCCCCACATCACCATCAGCACCACGATCGCCAGCACGGAACCAACTCGTTTCATGAATCCCTCTCCTTCGTCGAATGGAGGTCTGTGTCGAATTGCCCTTGGCAATGGGTGTCCAATGGGTTTAACCTCTCCCACCACCTAGGTGTTCCCGGAGTATGGCATGAAACAACTCACCATTCAGCGCATCATCGTCATCCTAGTGCTGATCATTTTTCTGGGCTTTGGATTTCGATGGGTCATCCAACGGGTGAACGAAGGCGCGCCACCGCCACCGCCCACTCAAGAGTCCACGACCCCTGACCCTGCAGAGCCTCCGGCGACTTCGCCACCATCCGATTCAACGCGATCCAACTGAAGAAACGTGTAGGGATGCGGGTTCCGGTCGTCGGCGGCGTGTTCTTCCCTGTGGGTTTCGGTCCACGGGGTGGGATCGAACTCGGGGAAAAAAGTGTCCCCGTCAAAGCGGTGGCCGATTTGCGTCAGATACATCCGATCGACCCGAGAAATGGCCTCGGCATAGATCCCTGAGCCGCCACAGATCATGATCTCGTCGCAGGGCGAGACCATCTCGATGGCCTCCTCCAGACTGTGCGCGATCAAACACCCCTCGTGGGCATAGCCCTCTTGGCGGGTGACGATGACGTTGATTCGTTTGGGCAGCGGCTGTCCCACGGACTCAAAGGTCTTTCGTCCCATGATGATCGGCTTGCCCACGCTCGTTCGTTTGAAATGCAATAGATCGGCGGGCAGGTGCCAAGGCATCTGACCGTCCAGGCCGATGACACGACCCAAATCCATGGCGACTATCAGAGAGACTCGCATGATTAAACCGCTATCGGTGCGCGGATGGTGGGATGACTCTCGTAGCCCTCCACCCGGAGGTCGTCGTAGCCAAACCCATCGATGTCTCGCACCTCCGGGTTCAACCAAAGCGTGGGCAAGGCCATGGGCTCGCGGCTCAACTGCAAGTCGGCCTGCTCCAAATGGTTCAGATACAGATGGGCGTCGCCCAGCGTGTGGACCAAATCACCCACCTTCAGATCCGTGATCTGAGCCATCATGTGGGTCAGCATGGCGTAGGACGCGATGTTGAACGGAACCCCCAAAAAGATGTCGGCGCTTCGCTGGTAGACCTGACAGGACAGATGCCCGTCCACCACATAGAACTGAAAGAGCACATGGCAAGGATAGAGCGCCATCTTGGGCAGCTCCGACACGTTCCACGCACTGACCAGGTTTCGGCGGGAGCTGGGATCGCTGCGGATCAACGCGATGGCCTGGCGGATCTGATCGACGGTCTCGCCGGTGGGCGTGGGCCAGGAACGCCATTGAGCGCCGTACACCGGCCCCAGATCACCATTGTCATCCGCCCATTCGTCCCAAATGGTCACTCGGTTGTCGTTGAGATAGCCCACGTTGGTGTCGCCCTTGAGGAACCACAAGAGCTCGTGAATGATCGACCGGAAATGCAGCTTCTTGGTGGTGACCGCGGGGAATCCTTGGCGCAAGTCGTAGCGCGACTGATGCCCAAAGACGCTGAGCGTACCCGTACCCGTGCGGTCCTCTTTTCGGAGGCCGTGCTCTCGAACATGCCGAACCAGCGACAAATAGGCGTCCATACCCTTCCTCAACGTGCAGGCCGTAACGTCGAATGCCAGCATTCCCGGCCGCTGTCAAACGGGGCTACACACAGAGCCTTTGGCCCGAACAACTGCACTGTAAAGTTCAGACACAAAGCGGCCGATTCAGTGATATGCTGTCCTTTCGATTTGACCCCGTGCATCCGCAACCGTAGCGTTGTATGATAAATCATTGGATACCCAGTGAACTGATTTTCGCGCGCGAGCGCGAGGGAGACTTTCGGGACCACTCTCTCGAAGGTCAAGATACCAGAGGGGAAGAAGCCATGCCACGAACGCATGCGAATGGATTTTCGACAAGCGTCCTTCAACCGCTGTGTTGGACTGCGCTCTTGTTGGCGATGTTCTTCATCAGCGCCTGTGGAGACAACAGAGACGGTGATCCCTTGGCCGATGCCACCTTGCCCGATGGCGTGGTGCTGCCCGATGGGATCGACCTGGACGGTCTGGAACTTCCCCAAAACGACACCAAATCCGAGTTTGGGGACTTTGGTGAGCCGTGCGAATCCAATGACGACTGTGAGAGCGGCATCTGTGTGCCGGGTCCCTTGGGACAAAATGTCTGCAGTCAAGGATGTGAGGAAGAGTGTCCTCCCGGTTGGTTGTGCACCGAACTCGCAGGAGAGGGAGACAAAACGATGTTTGCCTGCATCCCGGGGCTCGTGAATCACTGCGCCATCTGCGAAGACGACGTGGAATGTGGAGGGAAAGTCGACCGCTGCACACCTTTGGGAGAGGAAGGGTTGAGCTATTGTACGCAGCATTGTGAGATCGACGAGGAGTGCCCCGACGGGTATTACTGCACGCTTCCGGGTGCCGGCCTGGGTAGCCAACAATGTTCCCCCATTTCGGGAGAGTGCGCCTGCCCACCCGAGATCGACGGCACCAAACGCCCCTGTCATGTGGCCAACACCGATGGGGTTTGCTACGGCACAGAGCTCTGCAATGGCCCCTGGGGCTGGACCGGTTGCACCGCGGGTTCACCGACCCCGGAGCTCTGTGACAACGAAGACAACAATTGCAACGGCGATGTGGATGAAGGCCTCTCCACCGACATCCCCTGCACGCTGCAGAATGAACTGGGTACGTGCCAGGGGGTGGTGAGCTGTGAGAATGGCCAGGAGTTGTGCACCGCCGGAAATCCCTTCCCCGAAACCTGTGATGGCATTGACAATGACTGCAACGGAGAGACCGACGAAGGGGTGTCCCAGGCGTGTAAAAACCCCTGCGGCCAACCCGGGAACTCGGTGTGTGTCAATGGGGTATTCGGTACGTGTGATGCGCCGACCCCCCCCGAGATCTGCGACGACGGCACCGACAACGACTGTGACCAAGTCATCGACGAAGAGGACTGCCTCAAGGGGCTGGCGGAACCGGGGGCCTCGGTCGCGTTCTTTACCAGTGAGTATTACCCCACCAACGTGGTGACGGATCACGGCGACGGGACCTACAGCCAAGCCTTCTTCGGCCTCGCCGATCCAAACGCCTTGGGTACAGCGTGGGCCAAAGTCAATCTGACCATCCAGCCAGACTCGGTTCCGTGGTTTGTGTCCGCAGAATCTCCGACGACCATTCAATTGGCTGCCTCGGCAAACGATCTCTACGACGATCGGCGAGACACGGTGCTCATGGTCGCCGTCAGAGATGATCGATATCGACCCGCGGCGCAAGGAACCAACGTAAACTTTGATCTCGATGGCGGATTGGGACTGGACCCCATAACGTGCTCGACGGACGCATTGGGCCGCTGCTCGATCCTCCTCACACTCCCGGATGCCGCCTTTGAGGCATCCCTCACCTTGACCGCAACAGCCACAGTCATGGGGGTGGCTGTCGCATCGGTCACGCTGTCGACCCACCAACGTCCGGACGCCATGGGGCTAGAGACCTATCAAGTAGGCATCGCGCTGCCTCTGAGCCCCACATGGGACGGCACCGTCGCGCCCCAAGAGTTTGATGCACCGGTCTACGTCAATTCGGGCGTCGCGACCATCGGGTCCTACGACATCCACGTCCAATTCAATCCCAATCAACTGGAAGTTCTGAGTGTGTCCGGGGCCGGTGATGGTACAGTGTTCCCCGATCCGGTGGGCAACGCTGGGCCGATCTCCAACTCCACAGGAACCTTGATGTTCAACGGCATCAACACAGCGCCCCCGTGGGAAAGTGAGATGATGGCATTGGCCAAGGGGCCCAAGGTCCACTTCGCGACCATCAAGTTCCGCACAAAGGCGGGGCTGTATAGCGGTGTGGTTTCCCCGATCACCGGAAACATCCAATATCTGGGAAGCACCGACCTGGTCCCTCTTGAAGCCGATACAGGGTCTGCCGTCCTCTTCCACGGCGGGTCAGGCATGACCGAAAACGGAGAGATCAGCGCACAATCGGTGGGACTCTCGGGCTTGTTTGTGACCAACCCCGCATCCCTACTGCTCGCATGGTATCCATTGACGGGCACCAATGACAGCGCGCAGCTCGATGTGACGGGTCTTCGCGGGGACGGCGAGTTGGTGGACGTATCCACCGACACAGAGACATCCTACAACGTGTCGGACGCGGCGCTCCTCAGCGTCACCACCGACGGTGCGATCGAAGCCCAACCCGCCGAGAACAGCGACAACGACTGGGTCGACATCACGGTGACCCATGCCGACCACAGCACGAACACTTCCGTGCGGGTTCTGGTCCTCAAGGATTTCCAAATCCACGTCACTGACGATGAACTGCAAGCCATCGCGAATCACCCCGCCGGCGCATCCCAGAGCGCTAAGCTCACGGTGACAGGCCAGTGGTTCGCTGGAAACACTCCGATCACCACCATGGACGTGACCACCATGACATCGGTCATTCCATCCCCAGGGCTCATCTACAAATCGATCTTGAGGGAATTCTCCGGCAACGGCGATGGACTGCACACGTTTGATGTACGGGGAGCCACGGGCAACACGTTAACGTCAGGAACCATCACGGTGGATAGCTTGTCGCCTGTAGAAATCCTGAGCTTGAGCGTAATCGCCCCGTGCTATGCCTACAATGTATCCATGCTGCCCAGCACGATCGTTCCCGACGAGGGGATCGCCACAATGACCGTTGGGGTCAACGCGCTGCTCGACGAGATCGCCGCCACCTGTCAGGCCCAGGTATTTGGTCAATTGGACGATGGGACCTCCATGCGCTTGACCGGGGATCCCGTCATTTCATTTAGTACCGACGAAGCCGGAATTATTGAGTCCACTGGCACCGGGAAATTGACCGCCATCGGAATGGGAGAAACGACGATTCACGCTACGATTATGGACGGAGACAGCGTGATTCTAACGGGAGAGCGAACAGTAACTGTAGGGCTCTAGAATCACCTCCCTGGTTTTTCCGGACCAACTACCGTAGATTAATGAACGATTCAACCATGGTTGGAGTAACAACATGAACGCACATCGCATTGCCTTGGTTCTATGTACCCTTGGACTGATCGCTTGTTCGTCAGGCGGTACAACCGCAGACACAACAGACGTAGCCCCACCAGAGACCACTGACATACCGATAACCCCCGATGGGGGGGACGTAACGGACACCACGATCTGTGAGCCACTATGCCTGGACAACTGGGCCTGTGGACCGGACGGATGTGGCGGCGTCTGTGGTTTGTGCGCCGAAGGGTTCACATGCAAAGAAGCCACGCACACCTGTGAAGACACCGGACCACCGCCGGAAGACGTTGGACCGGACGGCACGTCATCGACCGACCCCAGCATTTGCACAGGAAGCATCGCCAATGCGCAACCCTTTGGCGGGTCGTGTTGCTACACAGCCGTGGCCCATCCAGAAAACCCGGATTGCGTCTGGTACAGCGACGGTTTTGGCTCTGGTGCGTGTATCCATGCCCAATGCGAGACAGCCTTATGCGCGCGGGGTGATGGGTTCTGTTCCAAGCCCTGCACGTTGATCAAAGATGTTGTGAACAACGTCGATGGCGAGCCCGGGGCGGACGGCATTGAAGACGAGGAATACAACGAGTGTGCCGGGGCCGTCGATGGTCCGGCCGGCACCGCCTTCCGCTGCGTGAATAAGAACGAGCCCAATCAAAATCCGCAAGGTCAATGCCAACCCGGGACCACCTTTGCGGACTGTGACAGCAACGCGGATTGTACCGACGGTGAATTCTGTCAGCTCATCTACATTCATGGGCTCTACCAAACACGTTGCAGGATCGCGACCAAAGACGCCGCCAAAGGCACCGAAGAGTGCAACAGCAATCCCAACAATGGCTCCATCCAATACTGCACCAGCGGGTTCTGTACCGGTTCGGGATGTATGGACCTGTGCGCGGACGATAGCAGCTGCCTGACCGACGTCTGCACAGACGGGAAATGCACAAAGAGCGACACGGAATGCACCACTAACTCCGATTGCAGCGCCTGGACATGCGAGAACATCAAACCCTATTCAAACTCCGAATACATGGATGACTTCTGTCAACCTCGCGAGTGCTTCGCCATCGGTGGTTGCCAGGATCCGGACTGGTTCTGCCGCCCCTTCTGGAATGGCGCAGACAAAGTCGAAGACGCGGCCTACTCGCCCAAGTGCCGACGCAAAGACGTGGGCACTGCCAGCTATGGTGAATCCTGCGGCGTCGAAGGGGATGGCAGCGGTTTGCCTTCCTGTGTGTGGGCCAACGGCTGCATCGACAACGTGTGTTCGGGCCCCTGCCAAGACGATTCGGGTTGCGACGATGGCCAGGAATGCCTGCTGGGCTACGAATGGAACATCGATGTGGACGATGACGACAACACGGACACAACCGTCAACGTGGACCTTTGCCTCAGCTGGCCCCACACTGGCGACCTCACCGCATGCACCACCGATGCCGATTGTCTCGCCGACGATCACTGCGAATATCGTGTAAAAGGAGAAGGGTCCGGCGCCGACCGCGTCTGGAAGGCCCAGTACTATTGCAAAAGCAACTATGAAAATCAGGTCGACTTTGGAGCCGAGTGTGGCACAGCGGTCAAGAAAGAATGTGCGAGCAACTTGTGTTTGGTGCCCGGCAACTCCGACGCCAAGTACATGTGCACAAAATATTGTAGCTCGGCAGCCGACTGCCCCAGCAGTTTCGATTTTGATGACTACGGCTACAAATCCGTGTGTTTGAGTTTCCACGTCAACAGTCAAAACACACCCGATCCGGTGGATGATGTCTACGTGCCCTATTGCTGGAGAACGTCTCCCTTCGCATCGGTAAAATCCTGTGATGAGACCCGCCAATGCGCGGGCAACAAAGAGTACTGCCGGCCCATCGCCATCGCCGGTAATCCCGACGAAAAGGTGACCGTTGAGCACCTGTGTATCGACATGGGGTATGGCTTGTCGGCCTATCCGACCCTGGAGTTGGGCGAGCCCTGCACAGGCAACAGCCAATGCAAGAGTCGCTCGTGCATTACCGACACAGAAGGCAATGGGTATTGCTCGGCGCTGTGTTTGACCGATACGGATTGTCAGAACGAGACCATGGACGGCTTGGTGTGCACGGACGTGGAGGTATTGCCGAGACCGGACAAAGCCAACTCGGGCTGGACCAAACGTTGCCTCCAAGAAGCTCTCTGCGCTCCCTGCCAAACCGACAATGATTGCGGCGGAGCCTATGTATGCGCCAACTTTGGTGGCATTGGCCTCTTGGCAGATTTCCGCTGCGGGAAGCCCTGCGACCTCGACGCCACCAACCCCTGCAACCGAGAATGTGTCAATGGCTTCTGCAACCAAGATCCTGCGGCAGCTTGCCAGGAAGCCTCAGACTGCGCGCTGGGACTGTGTGCATTGGATGCAGCGTCCAGTTGTGACAACGACGTCGATTGCAGCGCGTGCAATGGGTTGGATCTGGAAGCCGTATGCCTACCCAAACTGGATTCCCAAGGCAAGTCCTTGGGCGGAGATGTTTGCGTCGCTGACCAGTGCCCGGCGAAATAGCCTCCGTTTGAAAAAGCGCCCCTCTCGTGCCACAACAAGGCGCGGGAGGTGTTCATGGTCTACGATCTCAAGCCTGTTCACACACCGGTAACCTCCGGTGCGCTGCTCAAGACCCTTGTGGCGTTGGCAGAAAGCCGTATTACGGGGCCATTGCTCGCCAAGAAAATGCTGCGCGATGTGGGCATTGTGGACTTCCGTAACTTGCCCACAGACGATCATCACCCGGGCACGCCCCCGGATCAGTTTTATGTGGGCACACAAACGTAAAACGAACTTACAGAGCCCTCGCTCTCGGCGGCGAAAGCGTTGCCAAACGCCACACTTCCTGAAGGCAGTTTTTGTTTTCACACGGCCGGCGATTATGTCCGGGCGTACACAGAAAAGAGGCAATCCCCAAGCGACGTCGCCGAAGCCCTGCTCGCCCGAACCACCGAGAGTGACCAGTTAGAGCCGGCCATGCGCTTCTTCATCGCGCAGCGCGACGACGACGTGCGGGCACAAGCGGAAGAGTCCACCCAACGCTACGCGCGCGGTGAAGCGCTGGGGCCCCTGGATGGTGTACCGATCGCGGTCAAAGACGAGCTGGATCAAGCCGGCTACCCCACGACCGTGGGCACCCGATTCTTGGGCACAGAGGACGCCAGCGACGATGCGGACGTGGTGGCCCGCTTACGCCAGGCAGGCGCTGTGCTTGTGGGCAAGGCCAACATGCACGAAATCGGCATGGGGGTCACGGGGTACAACCATCACCACGGCACACCACGAAACCCCTACAACCCATCCCACGCCACAGGTG
>Ga0114996_10001053_pt1 | contig 37749 bp, 39 predicted proteins | sample ArcticOcean_MG_C_4_FD_87039 | JGI IMG/M metagenome (GOLD analysis project Ga0114996, IMG submission 87039) | Marine microbial communities from western Arctic Ocean - ArcticOcean_MG_CB4_134 | ecosystem: Environmental > Aquatic > Marine > Oceanic | place: Arctic Ocean: Canada Basin | collected... | reverse complement strand
TTCCCATCGCAAACCAAAATTCGCCCGATTCATACCATGGCGCTGGACGCCAATTTTTTTCTAGAAACTTTATCCTATCATTCCTGGCGGACAAAAGTGACTCAGTTCTCTTTGTCTCTATATCTAACCGTAGCTTTAGAGCATTTATGTGACTTGTTAATTGAAGTGTATTAATATCTAATTCTTTTTTTAATCTAAGCCCACATTCTTTTTTTGAAAACTTAATATCCCCGTATAATTTTGCAGCCGTATCATTAGATAAAAGAATTCCTGCAAATGGTGCCCTTTGACTCTTATTAAGCTGGCTTATTTTTCCCATGGTTAATTCAACCGGAGGAACCTCTTGTGCATAGACTATCGTTGGCGTAAAGGCGACTAGGAATATACACAACAATGCTATAGACTTATTCATTATCTGCCTCTACAATATCTGCATCTAAATGATTTGCAAGATCGTTGACTAGCGTATCTGAATTCTTGGCGTCTGCGGTAAACTTTTCTTTTTCTAATGCAAGTTTTTTGACGTCATTATCAAATTCATCGTTAATATGATTAAACGTTGCATCTTTTTCTTTAGAAATCTCGTTTAATCCGTTTGCCAAATCTTCTCTTGCCTTATCGTTTGCCTTATTTTCAATGTCATGCGTTTTATTTGCTATCTTTAAAACCTCTTTTTGCCCTTTGCCTCTAATCATTATCATAAAAATTGCAAAAAGAGCAAGGATAGCACCTACAAAAATTTTCCACTTACCCTTAACCCAACCCCAAATAGACTTTGGACTGTCTTGTTTATTGTTTAGGTCCATGTTTCCACTGTGTAGCAAGGTCCACTAGCGCCTGTGATCCAATATATACCAATGTTACCGCGACCCAGTCTTCACTGGTGACGGATCCCATATATACTAATCCTGTTGCCGTACCCCATGCGAGGAATTTTCTACTAATAAATCTTTCTATGTGTTTGTCTAAAAATGCTTTAATCTGTGCCATATTTTTATCTCCTTAATTTAGATAGCCCCCGCCATCGTCGTCATCGCTTCGCCATGTGAAATAATCTTTTTCCGCTTGTTCACCAGAAACATGCTCCATTGCTTGTATGATTATTGATAGCTCATCTGATAATTGTTGCATCGTCGAACTCAAATTCTCAATACAAAAACATATTTCATTGATTGTTTCCTTAGTAAGGACTGCTTGATCCTCTAAAACTTTGATTTTTTCTTCTAATTTTTTTTCTTCTTTATTTAGAAAAAGGATCGACTTCAGAAATTGCATCATAAAGATTCTCTGCTTCCTTTCTAGTAACTTTTATTGCATTATCTCGTTTCAATTTATACGCATCTTTTACTATTTTCATTGCCCAAATATTTTCTTCCCCGATCAATCTTGCAAAATGTTGGAGCGTTTCTTGCATTGATAAGCTATAATCAAATAATCTCTTTTTAAATTCTGCATGAACTGGTCTGGACATTACAATATGGATGGACTTTTTTGTTTCAAAATTAATTAATTTTTCTGTTCTTTTATCCATACAAATTTTATTCTGCTCCAGCGGCGGCTCCCGTTCCGGCTCCGGCGGCAATCGGCGTAAATTCATCAGGTGTATCTTGACTATCTGGCTGATCAATAATAATATTATGTTGATTGTCTAAAATGTTTACCATCTCGCCTTCAGCTTTCTCTCCGTATCTAGACGCAATAAACTCTCTAGCCTTTGCAACAAGCATTTTTTCCATATCTAATAAGTTGGTATAATTCTTGACAAGTCTTGCAACTTCTGACGTGAATCTTTCTAAGTCTATGTCTGCCTCATATTCTGGTTCATCCTGCTCAATGAGCATTCCCAAATTTAGGCTTTCTTCTATTTCAATAGTATTTTTATCATCAAATTGGACGCTCTTCCTTGCATCTGTTTCAAAATCTATTAATAGCGCTTCAAGATCATGGTCAATAGATTTAGACAATTTAACTTCATCATCTAAATCTACATCTAGGGGCTCATCTTCTGCTGGCTCATCTGCATCATCTTCCCCGACGTCTGCGTCTGCACCATCTCCGCCCTCATCCGTGTCAACGTCCTCACCACCCTCATCGGTATCGGCGTCTTCGCCACCCTCGTCTGCAAAAACGTCTTCTTCTTCTTCTTCTTGCTCAAAAAGCAATCTAGAAAGTGGCTTTATTTTATAAATAAAAGATTTTTTTTTCATTTTTTTGATTATCCTACATTTGCCTTTGCAATTCTCTCAGAGTGTTTGACTCTCGTCTCAATTTTTTCCCAATTAAACTCTTTCATCATTGCCATTACATAAGATTTTCTATCATTCAGATAATCTTTTGTGTACGTTGCGGCGTCAACCTCTAAAACGATGATAGGTACTACACCGACTGGAACATTTTTTGCTTCATTATCAATAATAAAATTCATATACCGCTTTAAGAAAAGCGAATATCCACAAATTGCATATCCGTCCCTTGAAGATAGGCAACACGCGATAAAATCCTTTTGCCAAGCATCAAATGTGCCAAAATCTCTTTCTAATCTGAGAAAGGTCATTGTGTCCATTGTTATATGACTGTTTAGATCGCTAATGTTCTCGAAATAAAGGGCTCGTAAGAACGACGCATTCATACAATGCGTTTCATCTAACTTGAGTGATCTAAAATCATTTGACTTGTTGTTCGCGTTTTCCCTGTCTGCGCCGTCCAGCTCTGCACTAACTCTATTTAACGCAGATACAAACGCTTCAAACTCTTTATATAACATTTTTTTTGTGGCACCGCTTAAAAACTCAGTTCTAAGATCATATTGCTTAGGCTCTGTTACATATGCCTCATTTAAAACACCCTTCAAGGAATTATTTATTGCCAACTTGATTTCTTTTTTAAGATCCTTCTTCACTTATTTTACCTCATATTCTTTTTCAAATTCTTTTTGCGGTACAGCTATTGTATTAGTCTCTTCATCTTCTTTATTTTCTTCTGGTTCAAAATAAAAACCATCAGAAGAATCTACATCATATTCATACATTACTTTGTTGTTGACTGTTGAGTCTGACATTACTGAATCCATTGGGGGTGGATCAAATCTTGGCTCTTCTGGTAGATTTAGAACGATAGTAATCTCCTCGCCTCCATCTTGAAAGACATCCTCAACGGTATATTCATATTGTGATTCTTTATGTCTGACTTTTAATCCAGGTTGGATGATTACATTTCCCTGATCATCTTTTACATCTGTCTCTTCTAACATTAATCTTTCTCCAGTAATCCTGCCAATTGTGCCCAGCGACTGGCTTGTGTATTATCAGAATCTACTACATCACCCCTGCTTATCACAGGTGGTCCGAGCAGCACCTCCGTAAGTGTTCCTAACTTGTGTATGAATCCTGAATTAACACTTGCCTTAGCGGAGACCTCAGCGGAACTATTACTGTTACCCTCGGCAGGCTCTGTAGGCTTCTCTTTCTTCTTCTTAGTTCTTTTGCCTTGCTTCTCTTCCTCTTTCCGGACCCTGCGTCCAAAGTTCTCTCCAGTCTCGCCTTCTTTAGGTTCAAGGCCTACTTCCGTACCACGATCTTTCAGCTTATCCCCAGGGGGCTTTGTACGATCTCTAGGTTTCATTGGCTCTTCAGTTGATGATGCACCGGCAACTGCTGAGGAGTTTGCAACGGCGTTAACAACATTTTGTACTGTAACTCCCTGCTCACTAGCTTTAGCAAGTGCACGCTGGACTTCTGACTCATCTTTTGAAGCAAGAATATCTTTAAGCATCTGCATTGTCTCTTTTGTTGCATCACCTTGTTGTTTCAAAAGATCTTTTACATCGTCAACGGAAATACCTGACTGTTGAATTTTTTCTGCAGCGGCAAGATCATCTTTGTCTATTTTTTGCTCAGGTATATCTGAAATTATTACGTCATATTGATTTTGTAGCCTTTTTGAAAGCTGGGTTGCTACCTTTGGTAGGTCTGCATCCTCTACGCCTTGCGATTTTAAAATCTTTGCAACATCATTATAAAAAATTGCCTCTGTAAAGAGTGTATGTCGAAGGGGTGTCTGATACATCCACATCTTATTATTTGGTGTATGTCGTTCGAATAATAGGTTAGATAGTGACATATTATGAACCCATCCCTCAGGAACGTTATCTGGCTCTTTCTCCTTATCTGGCTCTTTCTCCTTATCTGCCGCTTCCTTAGCCTTTTCAGGATCTATAAAGATAACCGTTGACTTCGGATCTTTATTTATTAGAGCTACTAATTCAGGGGTTATTTTTTCAACATCTGTTGGTTGCGTTACAGTTTTTATGAGTTCGGGAATCGGGACTACCCTTCTACCCTTTACCTTATCTACATCTTGGCGAAATCCTGGTGCAATTTGTTGAATCGTCTGGTTTGTTACTGGTATGTCCCCTGCACCTGGAACATTAACTACAGTTTGTTGAGATACATCGGCTGAAGACTGGGAGGGAGCAGATTGACCTAGGTTTTGTATATCAGATTCTAAATCTCCCATTGTGGCTATTATTTCTTTCTTGTCCGTCTCCGCTTCGCTCTGATCTGGTTTTAACTCTTCTGCCTTTTCAATTAATTTATTTAATGGAGCCGATAAAATATCATCTGCAAACTGATCTGCTGTTAGATCTCCCTTTCCTGGCAAGAAGCTCATAACCTTTCCCCAAAACCCTGATGGTTCCGGCGGGGACTTATAAGAATTTTGGGCAGCCTTCCTCAAAAGCTCTTCTTCTGGAAATTGTAATTCATCCAGACCAGCTTGCTTTTTTGCCAACACAATAATGTCTTTTAGTGGTTCTTCTCTAACCTTTTTTACAAATTCTCCGATCTTTACATTTTCAAGTCCGGGAATTGTTAGTTGACCCTGATCATCTGTATTATTTTCTTCGAATTGTTTCCATACAGCTTCCTGTGCAAACGGTAGCTTGGCTAACTCAGTGCCGAATAAAACGACTGCATCAATAATTGAATCTCTTACAAGATTCATTTTTGAGGTTACACTGGTAATTTCGGCAATTTTTTCTGAAGCTTCTTGGGGATCACCGGATAATGTCATTCTAACTAGAGCAAGCGCATTAACTTTCGGCAAACTCCCCTTAAGTGTATCAAGATATTTCGTTGTATTTTTAAATTTTAACTCTTTTGTATGAGCAATTATTTTGTCAACATCTTGAATGGCCTCTTTTGCCATGTCTTCTAATTTTTTAAGTTCTTCTTTTTCAATTTTTTCATTTAAAAGTGACTTAATAGACAGGTTGGAGATACTCTCATCAATCATATGTGAGTAATCTAAATTAAGCCAAATCTTACGGGAGAGATTCTCTAAAAAAAGACGATCTTTATGTTTCATAACCATTAATAAATTAATCCCTAAGCATAATTTTATAATTCTAATTATTGGGTAACAAACCTAAATAGTATTAGTTTGTTTTACTAACCTTAACATTAGCATTTTTTAAAATCTCCAACCCAGAAGTATCCCTATATTCGTCGCTATAAATGACTGTATCAATACCTGCATTTATGATCGCCTTTGCACACATTTTACAAGGTGACAAGGTAATATACATAATTTTGCGTTGTGGATTGTTGTAATCCATTTTCAATAGCGCATTAATTTCTGCGTGCAGCATTCCAGACTCACCTGGAACTGTAGATTCCACCTCATTAGGACCTCCGGAATAATTTCCATTATAACCAACAGCCAATACCTGTGTATTACTCTCTGTTGTAACGACTGCACCGACCTGATACCTGGGGTCGTATGATCTTCTAGAAATTGAATATGCAAAATCCATCCATATCTCCTCCCAATCTGGCCTCATAATATCTGTCATTTTTTTTACCACCCTTGTCCGTACATCACTTGCAGATTTTAATAAATCCTTAGTTTTTGAAACTATTTTTTTCATTTATGATATTTCTCAAAATTAAATATATTGTCAACTATTGTGCCCCCGGGTAATACAAACCCCGCAGCCCTTGCATGTCCACCGCCACCAAATAACTTCGCGATCTTTGAAACATCCACCTGGTCACTGCTTGACCTCAAAGACACCTTTAGCGTATCATTTTTATGATTGTGGTACCAAATAAATGCAACATCACAATTCTCAGAAGAAGATAGTCTACTTCCAGTTTCTGAAATATGACTGTCTGTATTCACAACCTTGATATTAAAGCCTGCTAGCTTTCTGGACACCGCGCGTTTTGAAATTCTGCCCACTTCAAAATCTATAAATTTGTGTACCATCTTTCCTTTAGCAATCGCATCGTCAATTAAGGCATCATTCTCGAATCTTTCATACTCCATAAACTTGTATGGTATTGTTTGAAAAAACGCAGAAAAATCTCTAGAGTCTGGCAGCTCCCATTTCCATAAATCCCTATCTTCAATATATTTGATAAACTTAGGTGCGGGTTTTTCATTATGGAAATATTTCCAAGATAATACAGCACCAGAATGTTTCATATCAAAAATCATACCAGGCAAATCTTTCAAATCATTAAATGCTGAAATGTGGTGATCTATTACTGTTAGCGAATTTGCCTCAAGCATCATTTTCTTTAAGATATTTCTCTTATATGAAAAATCTAAAATAACTACATTTTTATTTTTGACATCTGGCGGGGGATTACCATGAGAAGCTGCAAAATATTCTGCATTGTCTCCCAGGAACTTCCATGCAGCGTATGCGCTACCCATTCCATCCATACAATTTTTATGATAAATTACAAAATTGATATCATTTAAATCACATGTCATCTTTATTATCTCTCAAATTCATAAACGGTGTCACGGACCATGCTCGTGGCTCGTATATATCAGCACCTCCGACTTCAATTTCCGTAAGTCCCGTTGTTTTTCTAACTGTGTAATACCCGTCTTTCCCTGTTTTGACACAGACTGATGGGCAAACTTCTATTTTTGTAGCCCATGGTAACATCTCTTTAATCTCGTCAAAAGGATTACCTGTGGCTGAAAGTTGTAGTGAAGATACAACTATCGTTTTTCCTAGTCTAAATAGTTCTAATAACACCTCTGCACAACCATCTATCATAAATGCTTCGTCTACCCCAATTATATCATACCCTTGTGATAATTGTACAATTTCATTACCTGAGGCTACATTTGTCGCGGGAAATTTCAGGCCTGAATGAGTACAGATTTCACTATCAGAATATCTGGCATCCATCTTCGGTTTAAACGCTATTACTTTTCTTTGTTGATATGTACACCTGTCTAATACCGACAGCATCCTTGTTGTTTTTGAAGAAAACATACTCCCTATAAACATAATAAATTCTGGATTTCTCTGCATTTTAAATTAACCCCCACCACCGTAATGTTTCCTGAATACCCTCACCTAAATCTGTCGTTGCCTTAAATCCCAAGATTTTAAATGCCAAGGATGTATCTCCCAATGTGTGGCGTACATCTCCCTCTCTTTCTGGGGCAACGGCTATGTCTAATTTACCAACATACCCACTCAATATATCTAAAATTTGATTATTTGAATATGCCTTACCGGTTGCTATATTTACTGACTCCGCATTAAAATTTTCTTTTCTACGACCAGCTAAATAATTTGCTTGAACGATATCGTCTATATAGACCATGTCTCTTGTCTGTTTGCCATCGCCATCAGATCTTAGCTGTTTTTTATCATGAGTTGCTTGACACCACGCAGCTATTGCCGTGGAATATGGGCCATTCCCCAATGCCTTAGGGCCATAGGCATTCATGTATCTAAGGCTAACTGCATCCATACCGTATAACCTATTAAACAAGTCCAAATACTGCTCACAAAGGTATTTTTGAAGGCCGTATGGGCTCTCTGGTTCCTTATCGCTTATTTCCAATGTAGGCAAACATGTTGGTTGACCGTAAACTGCGCTAGAAGATGAAAATACAACACGTGTATTAGCATCGGCAGCCACCTTGAATAAAGCCAGGCTTTTATGGACGTTTGTCTCGTTGGTCTCAACTGGGTACTTTACGCTAAACCCGACCCGAGGATTTGCTGCAAGGTGATATATTGTTTCATACTCTCCTGCTTTTATTAAATTTAATATTTCCCTACAAGTAAAGTCGCCTGTTATCAATAGTGCATGATCCTTGCTTGCTTTTTTTGGATACTGCTCTAAAAGAGCAGGCAATACTGTGGAAAATGAACAATCTAAATTCTCAGGGGTACCATTGGATAAATCATCAACGATGTCTACAATATCACCTTCCAAAACAAGTCTATTGGCGACGGCGCTACCAATAAACCCACACCCTCCTGTAATTAATACTCTCATCACTTATTCTCCAAATGTTTGTGATAGCCCTTAAAGCTGGTTGAATTTTGCATTTTTAATGCTTCACTTTTAAACTTAAGCTGTTTTAGTCTGTGGCTGGCTAAAATCTTAATCCAATCGACCCAATACCCATCATCACAATTAGGCAAAAAATCTTCAATGGTATGATTGATATCCTCTATAGAAAATGATTTCCTGAGCTTGTTTTCAAAGGTATGCATCAACTGGGTGGGCGGTTGATTTGGCATAGAGTGAACCAAATCTTTGTTATCAGAAATATTTTCCTGGAGCATGTTTTCTACCATGGGAAAATGTTTCTCATAAATGTGTAATGAGTTACTAATGTGGGTGTATGTACCCAGCTCTACATTTAATTGATTCGCCAGCATTTCTTGTAAGAATGTAAAAGCTGGTATATCATATGCAATACCCAAAATTAAATCTGATGAACGCATATTAACAATTTGATGTAGTTTTTTATCTCTAATAAAAAATTGCAATGACAACGTACATGGGACGTCTAGTTTTGCATGGATGGAATCTGCTGGAACCCTGATATGTATTACCGCTCGTCTAGAATCTGGGTCTTTTGTTAGTTCATCTATTATGTAGTCCCATTGTATGAACTCTTCGTCAGATATTCTATTATTTTTCTTAAAAATCCTGGCGCCATATGCAGAATTTGCAGTCTTTCCATCATCTGAAATATATTTCCAAAACGTTGAATAATTTGAAATCCACTCTGTCGAATTGTCACCAGAAAGATACCAAAGCAATTCTGCAATCATGTATTGCATCGAAAACTTTCTTGCTTTTATATAAGGTATTCTTTTTCTAGGATCCAAAATTGTGAATTTTACGCCTAGTTTCTCTTTGACTTTTTGGCCTCGTGGGCTACAGATAAAGTCACAGTTGTTATAAATGTCGGAAGCGAGACCTAGATAACACTCTGTAAAATTGTCATATACGTGTTGCATTGCTCTGACTCTCTTTTCCAAAAGTTATACACATTTTTTTCAATTTCATAATAATCAATATACTCTACTTAACTACTCATTGCATATTTTTTGTTGCCTGGACTGGATTAACTGCGACTGCCTCTAGGAATTCAGACACGTGAGAAACACTAAAGTCATGAAATTTCATTAAATTCCATTTTTGCTCCTCGACCAATGCAAGTCTCTCTGGTTCATTCATTTTTTTAATTTCTCGAACACAACTTACTATGTCCGATGTTGATCCGACGGTCCATCGTTTTCCCAAAATATCTTTCGTTGCAAATTCTTCCGGAACTAAGGCTGGGGTGGCTACAACAATATTTTCCAAATATCGAGGAGAACAAAATCCTTGCTTAGCATACCTTGATTTTGTAATATGAACCGTACAAATAAACTTATTTAATACTTTCATCGACTCACGAAAAGAAACACGGTCATTAAAAGCAATTGATTGATTACATCTAATTAAAGTTTCAGGTGAGACTCTTTCCGGTGACCGCTGGAGCCAATTTCCCCATACCTTTGTCTGAATTCCGTGAGTTCGTAAGGTCTTGGATGGTTTTGAATAATATTTTTCAAACATTTTTTCACGTTCGTAATTATTTCCCACATACCCAAACTCTACGCCCTCCGTAACTGGGTTAAGCAAAGGTTTAAAATCTGACCAGAATGTAAGTCTCATCCTAGAAATTAGGAAACTCTTGGGGTTAAGTGTCGGGTCTGCTACTATCATATTTGGCCAGCGAGCTTCGTCTTCCGGGGTCAGTTTTAAATCAGTATCCCATACAACCAGCGGGATTCGATCATGGTAGTGATCCATTAACTCAATCTGCCTATCTAGATCAGGCTCAAATTTATTATCTCCAAAATTTTTATAAGTTGGCCAGCGCCACTCTACGAACAAAACATCTAATTCAGGAAGTCCCTGGGAATATTTCGTGCCTTTATATGGCAACTTTTCCCTACGCTGCTGCAACGCATACACCTCATGACCCCTTTGACGTAAATCATCTATCAAAATAGGACGACCATAACGATGACCGTCCGGTGTATTCGCAGTCTCACACTCTAGAAAGGATTCACAAAATCCCCAATAACTAATTCCCACCTTCAATGAATTACTCCTTATCAAGAAATCTTAAAATATCAGATATCTCTCTTTCAAGATTTTCGTCCTCAACATTCAGCGGAAGGACTTCACATTTGGTCCATCCCAAAAAATCCTCCATATAATACTCATGAATTTTATCTAGCAGTTTCTCATCAACAAAATCAAATTGATCAACTACGTTCGCATAAGACGTCCGATACGGAATTACAATCTTTGCGCCCATTTCAGCGCATAACTCGTCACAATACCTTAACGCCGCCATATCCGTTTCTCTATCAAATATCTTAGAATATACAAATTCTGAAGGGTATGCTCTATCCAGAATTGCGCTTGTGTGAGTTTGTTTGAAGTATTCAAGTAAATGTGGGTGGGAATAACGAATGGCATTTAAAAAATAATCCGTCTTGCCACGTTTTGGAAAGTGCTCCCATTCACCCTCATTTTTGAATGAAGGAATCTGGAGATGCTTGGATAGTGCGGCCCCTATGTTTGATTTGCCACAACCATCCGGACCATCGAATATAATAATGTCATAATGTTTCATAGTCTAAAGCCCCTATCAATTGCAATGGTTGATCTTGCTATACTATTACATTCTATCAAAAACTCTATGGTTTTACAAACATCACTGCTAGTTACAAGCTCTCCCCCCATTGCATTTAAGTGTTTTTGCTCAAAGTCGCTAGTCATACCTTGATGAACGGGGGAGTCCTTGACCAGACCTAACGAAATAATGTTAAATCTTACCCTGGGGAAATGATTAGACAATGATTGCTGGAGTCCTTTTAATCCTGCTTTTGCAGTAGCGTAGCTAGGGTCAAAGCTTCCCTTCTTTTCCGCGATGGACGAAATAAAAACAACGGATGGACATTTTTCAAATCTAGTTGAACATACATTGACTACCTCCAGGGGTGTTACCAAATTTAAAGTCAACATATCACAAAATTGATCCCGGTTAATCTCTGCCACACCGAAGCGAGGATTAATACCTTGCAAGAATACAATCCCGTCAATCTGTGATGAAGGTAACGCCTCATTTATTAATTTCTCTAAATTATCAAAATTAGGAGTCAAAAAATCAAATTCATCTCTAGAGACAGGGACTATATTGTATGTAGAGAAATACTTTTTGCAAAAATCCCTGCCAACATACCCCGTAGACCCAAAAACCAAAATATTTTTCATACCAGGATACTCCTTTCATATTTTTTTCCGCGGATCAGCTCTCGAATTCTATAAGATATTTGCGGAGCACACATTATTTTTCCAGACAATACGGAAACGAAATCCGGATCCAGATTGTATGTATGAATTTCAGAAACTCGAGCATCGTACTTGTTCTCATAAACAGTCTTAGTTGTTTTCATCATTGAATGAAATGTAACATCATTCATAAAGGGCATAAACTCTTCTGACATTTTCATGACTCTGGAGGAGATCTCTTCGTCAGTAGTCACACCTGGGCGGCCCTGTAGATTCTTGACGTCGGTTGCATTAGAGAGAACAGACCCGTCTACATGCCATAGCAAAAATTGGTTTGTTATACTTCCCCTTGGCATTATTGTGCAATAGGCACCATCCATTATTGTTAATCCGATCGGATCATGCTTAAAATTGAATACAGGAACAACCGTCTTTTCAAAACGTAGTTCTAAAGGTCGAATATCAAAAATTTTATTAACATCATTCAGACCAGCATAAGAAGTGTTTATCACTTTATCAAATACAACCCTATCATTGTTCAGCGTTACTGCGTACCCACCGGAGGGAATTTTTTTTGCGCGAGTTACTTTTGTACAGGTTAATAATTTGACGCCTGACTTTGATAGACGCATCTTAACAAGCTTCGTTAGTTTTCCAACGTCAAATACAGGCTCTCTCACCCTAAAACAAGCTGCTAACTTATCTTTTCTTAATAGGCCATTAGAGGGATATTCCTCCCAGAAGTCAATTTTTGCCTCCTTACAAAAATCTACATACTGTTGTGGGGTTACAAAACTGCCCTCTCTAGCGACTGCATAATAATTTGGAAAATCAGAAACTACTGCATCACCATAATGCATTAAAAATCCGGGAACGCTATCTAGACATTGTTGGGCCGTCTTTAAGCTTCTTGGGTAATGATATCCAAAATGAACTCTATTATGATTAACCCTGCTGGCCGCGTCCATAATTTGTTTATTTTTTTCAATTAATACAACGTCATTGCCATGCTCACTTAACTCTGCCGCAATTGTGGATCCGAATATTCCTGCACCTATAACCAGCACATTCATGATTTATTATCTCCAACCTTTGTCTTGAAATAATCAATGGTATATGCCAGCCCACGCTCTAAGCTACAGAGAGGATGCCATGCAAGTAGTGTACGGGCCTGTGATATGTCTGGTTTCCGCCTCTGAGGATCATCGGCAGGTAAGTCACAATAAATCATCTTTGTAGTGGTAGAAACTATGTCAAGTATCATTGTGGCAAGTTTTTTGACAGTAATCTCTCTAGGATTGCCCAAATTAATAGGGCCTGTGATAGTAGAAGAACTAGCCATCATTGACATCAAACCGTCCACCATATCATCCACAAAGCAAAAACTACGTGTTTGTTTGCCATCGCCGTATATTGTAAAATCCCTTCCCTGCAACGCCTGAATGATAAAATTACTGACTACCCTTCCATCATCTGGTTGCATTCCCGGACCATACGTGTTAAAGATTCTTACCACTTTTATCTTTGTCTTGTGGGTTCTGTTATAGTCAAAACACAAAGACTCGGCAGCTCTTTTTCCTTCATCGTAGCAGGCTCGTGGACCAATGCAATTAACATTTCCCCTGTAGTCTTCATCCTGAATTTCTCTTTGTGGATCTCCATAAATTTCTGATGTTGATGTAAATAATATTTTGGCATCATGAAAAGTGGCAATATCTAACATATTTTTTGTACCAACCACAGATGTCATCATCGTCTTTATAGGATCTGACTGATACGCAACGGGTGAAGCCGGACATGCTAAATGATAAATCTCATCCACACCTTCCTTACCAAATACCTCTATGGTATGTTCATTCATTCGCTTAGCCTGATTATGTTCGTTTATATTACCCTCAATATCACAGCGTAAGACGTGTAAGCGATCATGCCCATCATGGTGGACTAACTCGTTGATTACCTCAGGATCTCCTGTAGAAAAATTGTCAATACACAACAGGGTATTACCACTATTTTCCAACAACTTTTTGCATAAATTTTGTCCGATGAACCCGCCACCGCCTGTAACTATAATGTTCATATGTCGCCCTGTATTATCTTAAATTCTAGTTCTTCTATATTATATAAAGCGCCCTAAGTTAGTTCAATACTTTCATTTTTTTCATTTTTGTTGAATGCCCGAAATCATTTCTGTCAATCTCTGCAGCACAAACTGAATACAGTGGGAGGTCTGTCTCTCCATCCCAACCCCAGCAAAACATCCGAACATTCTCGCCTATTCCTGCTGCTGTAATAAGCAAATAAGGCCGCTTATTTTTTGTAAGTTTTGTCTTAACATCCATAACTACAAACCAATATAGATCTAGTCCATCGTGGTCATCAATGGGCCGGATGCCCTTTTCATCAAGCTTGTCTAGCAGATTTTGTGACATCAGAGAAGGCGCATTAAATGACCCCAACAAATCGATGCTGTATTGGGCGAGCTCCTTACGGGACCACTCTGAATCAACAGTCGATTCTAACAAGGCCTCCCTATACGCTCGTTTACCCCTGTCTGTATCTTTCTTCGTCCATTTTTTTATCTCAGAATTTTTTTCTATAATGACTTCGTGCATTTGCTTATAGCTGTTAAAAACCCCAGACTCTATTAAGTTCATGGATCCAAATGCTTTAATTTTAATTAAATTCTCAAGAGCACGTTTATTAAATTTTGAATGCCTCCACTTTCCGTCATCATCCCATAAAAGGTCATCTAGTGAATTGTAGGGACGATTTTTAATAATCTCATCAACAGCCGCGGCGCCTACCCCCTTACATGATAAAAATGATGGCATAAACTTTTTATTATCAAGAATTGTCCAACTTTTAGTTGCATGGTTAATATCTACAGGTGTGACTTTATATCCCAGTTTTTTAATCTCACTAAATGCCTTGGCACGTTTCTTTGGATTTCCAGACATTGCTTCAAGATATCCGCATAGCCACTCTTCTTCGTAATATGTCATTAACCACGCACAGTAATAAGAGTCGATTGCATAAGAAACTGCGTGTGATTTATTAAACCCATACCCTGAAAAGAAAAGTATTTTTGCATACAGCTCTGATGCAAGATTTCGTGCTAAGCCATTGGCAACGCACCCGCTGATAAACGTATTTTGTAGGGCCTCTGCCTCCGCCTTCATTGCGTCAGCCTTGGACGCTGAACGTTTCATGATTGTGCGTCTGATTTTATCACAATCTTCCTGCGGGAAACCAGCGACAACATTGCATAGCTCCATCACCTGCTCCTGAAAAATGATTGTGCCGTGCGTCGGCTCAAGCACTTGTTTAATCAGCGGGTGCTGATAGTCAATATTCTCAGGATCTGCCTTTGCACCCAGGTAGATCTTGTGGACGTTTGCGCTAAGTGGACCTGGACGATAAATCGAAGTTAGCGTTGCGACATCTACTATGCTTCTGGGTTTTCCTTTCTTAAAGAAGGCCTGCGCTCCCCTTTGTGTGGCCTGGAAGATTCCTGCCCATTTTCCTGCGTGATATACGTTTTCATAAACATGCTGATCATCGAAATTAAGGACCTTTGGATCCATATGCTCATCAAACCACTTTTTTATATCAAGAAACGTTGGATCCTCTATACCCTCATGACGTTGTAGAATCAATCCAATGGCACGTTCAATAATCCTTAAAGTCTCTAGACCCAATAGATCAAATTTGATCCACCCAAACTCCTCAAGATGTTTGTAATGCATACCTTCAACCCATGGTGTTTGAATTTCTCCACGGGCCATGATTAATGGCATCTGTTCACTAATATTTTCGGATACAATAACACCTCCTGCATGGCGGCCAAGAGATTTATTTTGCTTAAATAAGACCTCAATTGGCTCGGCAACCTCTGGGTGTGATTCAATAAAGCTTTGGAAAGATGGGCTATGCTTGAGCGCATCATCGTACAGAAGGACAAACAGGTTTTTGTCTGTGCCTTTTGTAAATACTGCTTTTTTTACATCACTTTCAACAGGAGCAAGAGCCTTATTCACCTCATCAAATGGAATCCCATAAAATCTAGAAATATCCTTAACAAGTGACTTAAGTTTGAATGTATTATAATTTGAAATTGGAACAATATTACCTGCACCAAGATTTTCCTTTAAAAGGTCTATCAGAAGATCTCTGTCTCCAACGTCAGAATCTATATCTGGGGCACCCTGGCGGTGGACGCTGAGAAATCTTTCAAATAAGAGACCATACTCAATAGGATCAACATTTGTAATCCCTAAGACATACGCAACAAGACTACCTGCGGCCGAACCTCTGCCTGGTCCTACTAGCATATTATCTCTTGCAATATCCATAATGGTTTTCATCGTCAAAAAATATTTTGAAAACTGTTTTGCCTTAATAACACCAAGCTCAATCTTCAGCCTGTCTATATATTCGACTTTATCCGCAAAACCTCTCCAGATTAAGCCTTCCTTACATACTTCAAGCAGTGCCTTATCCTCTGTCATACCCTTTGGCACGACATAACTTGGCAACTTCATAGAAGTGTCAGGGTTGATTGATCCAATCTCATCATGAACAATATCATATGTACGCTCAATCGCGTCTTTTATTATTTCATCATCATAAAAATCATGACCCTCACGAACTTCAAGATAAGTGTCCCAAAGCTGTATTTCATTTTTAGGATAAAGCTCACACTTAAGATCTTCTTTTGATTGAGGAAGTTTTGAAGGATCAAAATCTTTATAATTCAGCCAGCCAAGACTCTTATAAATTTCTCGTTCTTTCCACCTATCTGGTGTTGCATAATGAGAATCCGTAGTAACCACCAACTGATTTTCAATACCTGCGTTTTTGGCAAACTGTAAAATTGCACGATTAACCAAGTTTTGAGCAGGAAGACGATTGAACTGAAGCTCTAATTTGACATTATTATCTCCTACAGCATCGTGTAATTGGTCATACGCATTTCCAATGCCAAGTAATACTTTATCAAAAATGACCTTATCATCTAATAGGTTTGAGTGAAGATCATTAAACTTTATTTCCTGTAAATATCTAAAAACTTCATAGCATAATGGACCACCAAGACAGGCCGTGGAGATCATAAGGTGACCCCCTCGTGCGGCATGCTTAAGCATCTTATAGTCAACCCTAGGAAATCTATAAAAGCCCTCAGTGTATCCTCTAGATACCAGATGAAAAAGACGTTTCAGGCCAATCGATGACTTTGGAAGGACAACGAGGTGATGACGGCGTTTAATCGGATCATAAAATTTTCCAGACTTTGTTTCCTCTTCGTTCTCGATTGTTAGGCTTGCCTCGTCTGTTGACAAATCAATAGTTTCATCGTCTGTATCAACTTTCGTATGAATAGTCGTTACTAATTTCTCCCTTTCTCCTTGTAAACGATGAAGAGCACTGGTGTCACCACGTTTAGCTGCCTTTGAGATCTCATAATCTAAAGTCCATGCATCTAAGTCTGGATGCACATACATCTCGCAACCAGGAACAAGCTTAAAATTTGCACCAGCCTTATTAAGCTTTTCCGCATGAAGCCATGCATGGGCAAAAGAATTCATATGACCATGATTAGTTAGACACCATGCATCCATGCCATTTTCTCTAATAAAATCAATATGTTCTTGAGGATAATCTAACCCGTCAAAGGTGGAAAACCCATCATGTGCATGAAGACTTACAAATTTGGATGGTACGTTACTTGGTGATGTTATTAGTTTCGTCATTTTTCCTCTTAAGAACTGTAATAATATTATAGTTTATATGCATATACTTTACAAATTTTAAATAAAAGATGATGATTTATTAAAGCGGAATAAGAACCTACATAATTATTCTTAGAGGCAAAATTGTATACATCAGAAGAAGAAACCATAAACTCCATTTCTCATGCTTTGTCTGCTATTATTACGATGCTAATTACGCTTTTATTAGCCATCAAAAACAATTTTAACCCACAGCTTTTCCCTCTTTATATTATGGCCAGTAGCATGTCATGGGTTTTTTTTGCTTCATACCTTTATCACTCAACGGAAAAACAACCTAAAAGAGAAAGGAATCGGTTTGTAGATAGATCGGCAATATACATCGCTATTATAGGGAATGGTTGCGCAATTGCAATGCTAAGTACGTCAGCGTTACTCGCAATCTCATGTGTAATATTACTAATTACAATATCGATACCTTTGATATTCAATCTATGTCTAAAAATTAAACCAAAAAAGGTTGTTTTTGTTTTCCCATATATTTTAATGGGATGGGTGGCAGTTTTTCCTGCATGCGGATTATTTGAAAATTCCTATGCACAATTTCCTCAAATATTTTTTTTATTAGGAGGGGGTATTGCATATAGTGTAGGGATTATCTTCTTTATCAAAGACGTAATAAAGTGGTACCACACAGCATGGCATTTTTTTGTAATGTTAGGATTTGCCCTACACTATACTGGAATGTGTATAAGCCTTCAGGCAATTTAATAGTTGTTTTTTAGACGTGCATGAATTTTTTTATCTTTCCTAAGATATGCATTAAAAAATTCATCTGAGTCTACATCCACCATTATTAACAATGCAATAAAATAATTAAATGCGTCTACAACTTCTTCAAGAAACTCTGGTTTATCAAAAGTGCTGTCTACACTCTGCTTATGATCTTTCCAGTTTTTCAAATGTTGCAAAGCCTCAAACATTTCTTCGACACCCTTTAACGCAATATCCCGTAGCGCCTGTTGATCACTTTTATTTGAAATATCAACAGGCCATTTGGGGTAACAATTATATTTCTCAGTAATTGCATTCATAAAATCTTCTCGTAATAAAAAGATTTTGTCTAATTTATCAAAAGAATCTTGCATTTATGATGCGTCTGCTTGTTCCGTAAGACGAGTCAGATTTTCATTAAATGTCTCAACAAAATCTGGTGAAGGGGCAATATTATCATCCATGATAATAACCCTCATAGTTCTAAGTTGATCTGAAACATCTGTCCCTGTTAGCATTCCCAATTGAATTAATTGTACAATTTGTGCTATTGTCGTATCTGAAAATGTGTACTCTTTGACATTCATGCGTTTTTCCTTATCATAGAATATTCTATAAAATTAATATAAATAAATAAAAAGCTATGTATAAGGTTAACGAGTTATTACGTCTTTTATTTCTATGGGTGTGGCTACGTATTCATTCCAAAGTGATGTGCGGGTCGGGTTGTCACAGTCGTTAAGGTCATGACAAATATTATTGATGTCATGTCCCGGATATTCTAGACGATGCATATTACAGGCTCGACGACCGGTGTCAAGTGCCATTGATTTAATGTCACTGCGAAATCCAGCCCTAACATTTCCTATGAAAGTTACTAAGACATTTGATTCTTGTCTGAAGAACGGGCGTTCCATCACCGTAAAGCTAGATATGTCGAACTCTGGACCGCTACCTTGTATCATATCGATTAATCTTTCCACACTTTTCTCTGTTGTATAGTGACATAAAAGCTTTGGATTATAAAGGCCACCGTATAGTTGTGTTGTATATTCACTGTCAAGCATTACATACGGTTCCATATCTCCCCTGGAATAAAAATATGCGATTTTAAGCTTATTGATATCTGGAAAGTAATGACCGAACTCTTTTTCTAGACCCCAGAATCGGTGATTGGCAAAGTCTTCAATAAAATCAAGCACATTCTTTTGTGTCAAAAGATCCCATCTATTAACTTCATCATTTAATTGATAGCTAAAAAATTCATCCAAAATGTCTAGCAAACGCTGATCTTGTGTTATGCGACCCCTTGTGTCCACATCTTCTTTTTGTAACTCGAGTAATCGAGAAACAACAATATCCCACTCTACAAGGGTATGGAAACTTGCGGCGGGTTTCATATATCCCCTAACTTTTATTTGTTCTGTCATAATCAGCTATTCAATCACTCACAAAGTCTTCAATGCCTAAAATAGACTTACACGTCTTATATGAAAAGTGTAGTTTCTCAAATGTTTTCCACGCATAATCTGCACTTACGGCCCTTACAGATCTTGAACGCCAATATTCTGGATTAACCTCGGAAACTCTGTCTTCTGCTTCATTTATACTGTCAGCTTTTATAAACTGCACATGACTCTTAAATTCTCTATTTGCAGTTTTCTCATATAGCTCGTATAATTTATCTTCAAGCTCTTTATCACTGCTAAATAAATCCATCTGCATCGCAAAATCTCCCATACTATAAACCTCATTTGTATATCTTAAAATAATTATAAACCTACACGTTCAAATTAAAGTCAACATCTATAATTTCTTGATATGTGTTCATCGTTACAGGCCATAACTGGGTCGCAATTTGACCGCAGGCTTTTGCGACCTGTTGAATCTCCCATTGCGCACCGTCATGAAGACGAAGCTCTAGAAACTTAATTAAGTTATTTGCATTACATGTACCGTAATACTCAGTGTAAAGATTTTGTGGTAATGCGCCCCTCGCTTGCTCTCTACAGACTCCCAGCTCCAAGAGTTTGTTGTAGACATATAGTGATGCATCATGGTGCTGTTTCAATAAATCGGAAGCACTTATTGGGTATTCTGCAACATTATACTCTGGATTAATCCATTCATCGATGCTTGCCTGCCTATTAGACTTACTCTGCTTTCTAAAACGCTCCGGCTCATAAAAACGCATGTCTACATCAGTATATCGACGACTGATTTCATTATAAGACCATGTTCTATGCCTATGATGCTGACTACGAATAAAGAGAGGTACCACAAATTTAAAAGTGACTACGTTATGCTCCAACGTTGATGTATGTCTATGCTTAATAAGGTAGTTTATTAGCTTTTTGTCTTTTTCGTCTAATTCATCTTTTGTATTTCCAAAACTGACTCTCGCGCTGTTGACAACAGTCAGATCATTACCCATATGCTGAATGTACTCTACCCTTCCTACCCCGTCCCCATATAGGTCTATACTGCGGGTGGCCAGGCTCATTTTTTTCTCGTTGGAGAGTTTATTTCGTCTATTATTTTATCAAGCTCTAAATTAACACAGTCTATTTTATTTCTTGTTAAATGATAATGACAAACTATACCCTTAAATTTTCCAGACTTTGCAGCTTTGGAAACACCTCTTAAAAGTTTACCGTCATCATCTTTGGGGTACTCTTTTGGTATATCATAAAAATTACATAACGTATCTATCAAAACCTTATAGGCCTCAAGCTGCACATCATAAAACCCTAAACATTCTTTAATCTTGACGCCATGGACCATCTTATTTTTTAAAACTGGTCTTTCAAAGTGGGTTCTCTTCTTGTATGTCTTGTTATATTTTACGTAATATGCATTACTGATATCTACACCAACACTTCTACGATTTGCGCCCGAACCTGCATGCCATGCCGTATACGCAGGGTCAACCATTTGATATATTGTGCCATCATTATCAATCACAAAATGACTTGACAGCCCTCTTTTTTCTAAAACCCGTTTACATGATGCAGCGCTAAGACAGACGTCAAAGTGGGTAACTATTTGTGTAGGGTCTTTTCTTGTTCTAGAGTGTTTAAAGTTTGACTTGGGGAGTGCCATGTTCCCATTATTATACAGTGACACTGTTTTTGTCCAAGGAATTTGGACAGGGTTACCTTCAATAATAATATGGGGCTTTAGTGGACTTATGTTCGCCTCATATTGAGCCAATATCCTTCTATATGTTGTAGGCCCACATAGGCCATCATCTTTAAGATCATGACTCAACTGAAACTTCTTGATTTTTTCGATTAAATCTTCATCAAACGCCTGTGCATTGAACCATGTCGGTCTCCACCCTAGTTTTTTGGATGATTTTTTATTATATGATATTTTTCTATTAAAAAACATTTTATCTCCATGCTACTTTTTTGTATAAAGACCCAAATTCGATTATTGATAATTGTGTTATAAACAAACATATTCTATAAATAAAATATAGGACCATTGCGATAAACCATACAGGGAATATAGCCATTCCCAAAAGATATGATAAAATTTTACTCAAACTCTATATCAACGCCAACATTAATTTTAAACTTTGGTACGCGTAACTGATTTATTATACCATGCTTTTTTGCCTCTTTGGCATCCATAAACCAATCAGCGTGTTTTTTTGAAAAGACTTTTTTCTTAAAATAATCATCTTTCTTTCCACAGTTTCTGGCCATCATAGTAAAAATTTTCTCGTCCAAACGCTCTGCTTCTTTAACGTCAGCTTTTAATTCTTCAATTTTTCCGTGACCACCACTACTAACATCATGAATCATGATTGTTGCATCCGGGTCGGCAAATCTCAAACCCTCTTCACCAAATGTTAATAGAACAGCACCACATGACATTGCTTTCCCTTCCACAATTGTTGCTATTGGTAATTCTGCATGGGTAATAGCTGATATCATAGTCATTAGTGAGTACACCTGTCCTCCATATGAATCTATTACTACCGGAATTATCTTTTGCCCAGTATTATGTGCCCTTGCAACATCCTGTTGGAATTCTTTGGCAGATTTTTCATCAAATTTATTTACGCGAATTATGACTGGTTGCTTTCTTAATTCTACCTCTTTAATAAGAGAAGATATTTCTACTGTCCACTTCAAACTTAAATTCCTTTTCTTTTTATATAGCTTGCTAAATATATCATGAGCAGCGGCTCCACCCACAGCTAACGCATGTGACACATCCCTCTTGATAATGTAATGAGTCACTGGCATTACAGCTAATACAGTTTTTCTCAGAGGCAGTGGTGCCATCTTTAATGTATAACTTTAAAACTCTCGCAATTACTTTTGAAAAACTAAACATATCCATTTCCCTGTCTTTTTGAAGTTGTTCAACAACGTAATGAATCGCAGCGCCGTGCCGTAAGGCAAGAGAAATAGTTCTTGTAAATCCTGCATAATTTGGATTATCAAACACAGCAACTATATCTTTTACTAAAATTGTATCACCATTTTTGCCTATGCTTAAATCATATCTCGAATTCTTAGTTTTATACGCATGTTTGATAAGTAGACCAGCATTGTATTTTTTTGGAATCTCAATGTACTTTTGTAATCCGCCCATTACTTCATATGGATGTTCATTCATTAGCCCTACCAAAATAGTCCACTTTTCGCCCTTAATGGTTGCATGATGAATATGGCACGTTAACTCCTCTGGTCTCTTTGGGGCCGGTGTTGTGCTCAAAGATTCTTCAGCGTTGGTTTCTATTAAGACACCAGACCTGCTGCCTTCCCTATAGACCGTTATTCCTTTAAGACCTTTCTTCCACCCCGTTCTATAAACTTCATCGACGTCCTGGGTTGTGGCATGTTTTGGCAAATTACATGTTTTGGAGATGCTATGGCAAATCCACTTCTGCGCGGCTGCCTGTAGGTCCACACCTGCCTTCCAGTTAATCTCCAAAGCAGTGGCGTTTGCGTATGGGCTATTATTTATGTCTGTCTCTTTTGTAACATCAAACCACTTTTTTAAACCATGGTGATGTACTTCATACTCTTGCCACTTGTCACCCATGTCGTCTGTATAATCCGCGATACCACCTATATCATTTTCCGTTATTTTTTTTCGCCTGGTATATTTCAGCATAAAAACTGGCTCAATACCAGAAGTCGTTTGAGTCAATGTTGAAACAGACCCGCACGGAGCGATGGTACTGATTGCTATATTTCTTCTGCCATGTTTTTTATGAAGTACCCTTAATTCAGGATCTGCCTCAAAAAGACGTTCAATAAAAACGTTTCCTCTCTCTTTTTGGAAATTATAAATACTAAATGGACCACGCTCTTTAGCGAGGTTACAGGACTCTCTATATGAAGATAAGGCCATCGTCTTTGTAATTTGTTCAATTATTGATATAGAGTCCTCTGCACCATATTGCATATTAAGCATCGCTACAGTATCGCCTAGACCTGTCATTCCCAGACCTGTCCTCCTACCGTTTATTGCAGTATCCTTAATTTTAGTCCAAAGTTCTCGTTCTACTCTTTTTACGTTATCACTCTCTGAATCTGAATCTATCTTTTTAATAATTTTATCAATACATTCAATCTCAAGATCAACCATATCGTCCATTAGACGTTGGGCTTTTGCAGTGTACTTTGTGAATAGATCAAAATCGAAGTATGCGTTATCCGTAAACGGATCTGTTACAAATGAAGTTGTATTTAATAATAGTAACCTGCAGCTATCATATGGTGACAATACAAGTTCTGAGCAAGGGTTTGTTGATGTAATACCGTATCCCTCTTCCTTGTATATCTGTGCAGGCGTATAGTTCAAAATATTGTCCCAAAACAGGATACCTGGTTCAGCAGATTGGTGGGCGGCAACTATAATACTTTCCCACACTTCCTTTGCACAAACGGATTTTGACACGGTATGATTGGTGTCTATATCAACGGGCCATCTCTGTTGATACATAGAGCTTGATTCTACAGCATGCATAAACTCGTCGGTTATCCGTATGGATATATTCGCACCTGTAACCTTCTTTAAATCTCTTTTGATATTAATAAAAGTCATAATATCCGGATGGTGAACAGAAATAGTTAGCATTAAAGCCCCACGCCGGCCACCCTGTGCTACCTCTCTGCAAGAATTTGAAAATCTTTCCATAAAAATGGCAATACCATCTGTTGTTTTGGCCGCATTTCGTGTCTGAAGGCCCTGGGGTCTGATGGTTGAAATATCAAAACCCACCCCTCCCCTCCGTTTCATAATTTGAACTTGCTCTTGGTCTGCTTTTAAAATGCCTCCGTATGAATCTGCTGGTGCATCTATAACAAAACAGTTTGAAATAGATTGTGTCCTATATTCATTTCCAATTCCGGACATTGGAGACCCCTGCGGGACAATGTACTTAAATCCTTTTAACAGTTCATAAATTTCACTTTCTTGCATAGGATTTTCATACTTTGATTCTACTCTAGCAAACTCCTTTGCCAGTCGTTTGTGCATATCATCCGGAGATAACTCTATAATATTATCATCATTGTCTGATAACGCATATTTCGTAGTAAAAACATTTGCAGCTAGCTCGTCGCCGCCAAAGTAATTTAAGCTTTTCTCGAACGTCTTAGAAAACGTTGTCATTTTATTCCTCTTAAAGCTCTACAGCTTGTTTCCTAGCGGTCTTTGTAAGTCTTCCTGAGGTGAGGTGTGTTCATTATGTGTTAGGCTTTCACCTGAATTAGGTGATGAACTGTCTATTTTACCTGTCATTCTTTTTGCGTTCTTTGTTTCCTCAAGATATTCCAGACTACTAACTACACTAAATCTTGTGTAGCATGACATAACTATCATTTGAATCGGCAGCCTTGCACCCGTTGGTACAGTCGTATCTTTTTCTCCCAAATTGACTAAATTTACAAAAACCTCGTCTGTGTATCCTGGATCTATCACGCCTGCCCTTACGAAAAGACCAGACTTTGTAATGCTACCCCTCTCTTTAAGGAGTGCAACTGTATTAGGGGGCAGGGCTATTTTTATTCCCGTTGGAATAAGGACACCCTTTTCGTCAAATGCCACCCATTTATTTCTTCCATAAATCGTAACTTCTGGCCCACAATTATATAAGTCCAACCCAACACTTTCACCATCATATGCCGGACCATACGTCTCTGGTTTAATGCCATATGCATGAAGAACTTGTGCACACATGTCGGTTATACCTAATTTAATATTGTCCATTTAATATTTGCCTTCTTTCTATTTATACTTTATTCATCTACGGGTATTTTGTTTACTTCTTTCCACTTCTTTCTTAGAAGATTCTTCATATCAGAGTCCGTTTGTTCCATTGCTTCACTTAACGTAAGCGTACTCTCATCTAATATCTCAAAAGTACTCTTGGCAGTATCAATGCATAGAGGGAAAACTAACCCGTCTCTGCCTGCGCGATTTTTTGCAATAAACAAGCGACCTGAATTTGTCGACTTTTCTGTGGCTTTTCTAGAAATTGAAACTACTAAATCTGCAACCATCGCCTTACCGTATGCTTCTGCCATATTTTCCAGTCCAACTATGTCAGCATTTGCTGCCTCCCTGTTGGCTTGTGATGCAGTCCAGATCGCAACATTCATTTCCATCGCAAGATTTCTTAGTTCTTCATAAACTAACTTAAGCTCATGGCGTAATGAATCGTATGTCTTTGTAGACCTCATGATATCAGCATAATCAATGATAATAATAGACGGCGTGAATCCTTTTAACATTAATTTTTCAATATGATTTCTGATTGTTATAACTGTCGCAGAACCTGTAGGATACTCTTTTATGATTAGCCTACCCAGGCCCATATTTTCATACTTTTTGAGCACCTCAGCCTTTCTATCTTGAACATCATTAGATGGAATATCGCATAAATTTGAATCATATCGCAAACCTACGGCATATTCTGATAATTCGAATGTGTAATGCAAGACATTTTTTCCCACCCTCATTGCGTGGGCACCCATTGATACGAGCCAGTGAGATTTACCCACTCCTGTTGGTGCTGTCACAACACACAGCTCTCCTCGGCCAACACCACCTCGAAGCACGTCTTTTGCATCTAGACGCTTAAGCCCAGTTGGACAAACTCGCCTATTAATCTTAACAAACCTTGCCTCTACATCTTCAAAAAAATCATGCCCTGTGCTAGAAGGTAACCCTACGGAGACAGCTGTCTTCATCAGGGTTACAACGTCTTCAAATTTCTCTGTTTGGATTAAGTCCACAGCTTTCTCCAAAGCATCTTTAAAGGCCTGTTTTCTACAAAAATCAAGTGATTTATCTTTAACATATGCAAGATCTGTAATGTCTGTGCTCGTTTTAATCCTGTGAAGAAATTGAACAATTTGATCCCTAAGAATCATATCATCATTATTAGATAAATCATCTTTAATAATAGTAACAAGCAACCCTAGTGTAGGGAAGCATCTATATTTTTTAAAATATGCAAAAAACTTATCTGCTAAATATTCCAAATAACGCACATCAAAAAACGTTGGATCCATTACCTCAACCATTTGAGTAGCCCAATCTTTATCTGTCATTAAACTTTGGAATATTTTTTCTTGAAATAGCTTTCCATAATGTCCAAAATGCGTTGCGCTATCTACCATTTATTTGTCCCTTGTATGTGCCTGAACTGATGTGAAAAAAGAATCTGCGTCAAACTTGTGTATTTCTTCTCTTACCAATAGCTTAATTAAATCTATTTTGTTGTTATTGTATTGCACATTCTCAAATGCATAATCGATTTTTCTTATCTGATGAGCAGATAATCCAATCATATCTAGATACATCAGCTTCCAATTTCTTTTTGCTATGTTTGATTGCAGAATCATATTATCGTAAAGCTTTAATTTCTTTGTTTCACTAGCATATTTTGCATCTTCTATTAAATCATCAACTGAAACGAACTTATTTTCTGCAAGAGCAGGAAACCTTTTAGATAAAGATGCAAATCCTGCTCTTGAAACGCCGTTTATACCGTCTGATGTGTCTCCTATAAAAGATCTTACTGTACAAAAATTAGTTGCAGATACTCCAAATTTTTGTATCAGCGTCTTTGGTGTTATATAGCGTTTTTGACCCGGAGACCACTGAATTACCTTTTTTGACAGCAACTGGTAAAAATCCTTATCTGATGAGACTATTACACATCTGTCTTCTTTAAGTTTATGTTTGACTATGTACCCTATCACGTCATCCGCCTCACAATCAGAGATATATAACTGCTGAATTGCCGTTTTTCTCAAAGATTCTATTGTTAGCACCACTTGATTGTCTCGATTGTTGGATGTCGTTGGTATTTCATCTCCATAAAACCTATTAAGCTTAATAGGTTTACGATTTTGTTTATATTCTTTATAAATTGCCCGTCTTCTCGGTGATCCGCCGCCTTCCCATATAACAAAAACGTCTTTCGGTCTGATTCTATCACACAAAATTGACAAAGATTTTAAAAATCCAACAAACCCACCAATATGCTGCCCTTTATTACTCATGCTAGGATTTACGGTGAAATTTCGCATAAATAAATTCAAGGCGTCAACAATCATAATTGGACGTTGCATCTCCATATTACTCCGGCATAATTTCTTCTTCTAATTCTGCAGAAATGGCCTTGATTTCCTCGTATGATTCTGTATCAACGTTTACACCATCCAGAGTCATCATTTTTCGGACCAACGCTTGCTCTATTAGGTCATCAAGGTATGGTTTGAACTCTGGACTATCCAGGATCTCTCCAAAATCAGGTTTATAGAACTTTTTGCTTGTTTTAACCTCACCTGACTTTGCGTCAACGATACTTACTGTTTTCCATGCCGTTGCCCCGGTTACTGATACTTCATTTTTGCCAATAATCTCTGGACCATGTGCCCTAAGAAAATCAAACAACTGCTCATGCTCTACTATTCCCTTTCCAAAATGAATCTCAAACTTGCAATCCCTAAATGGTGCTGCAACCTTATTTTTAATAGTTTTCGCAGTAACGTGAATTCCTATAACTTCCTTGTTTTTATTTTCAATCCGTTGACCTGCACCAAGTTTGATACGAACTGAGGCATGGAAGGGAATACTTTTTCCTCCTGGAACGACCGTTGGATCTCCATACATCACACCTATTGCTGTCCTTATCTGATTTAAACAAACCATTAACGTGTTCGTTTGACCGATTATCCCTGTGATCTTTCTCATTCCTTTAGAGATTGCTCTGGCATTTAATGCCATGCTATTCTTATCATAATCACCGTCTAATTCAGCCTTAGGCGATGAAGCTGCAACAGAATCCCAGATGATGGTGATCGGAACATCCTTATTCAGGGCTTTTGCTTTAAGGATTGTAGACTCCGCGATTTGAAAAACCTCTTCCGTGCAGTGTGTGTCAACATATACAAATCTTTTTGTAATATCTACACCCAGTAGCCCTAAGTTTTCAACAGATGTTGCATTCTCAGTATCAATATAGACAGCAATTCCACCCATTTCTTGTGTCGAACGAGCAATTTGAATTGCGATGTGTGACTTGCCTATAGACGGAGGTCCAAATATTTCTACAATTCTTCCTTCTGGTAGACCTCCATTTTTACGATTCGAGATAATATAGTCAAGCTGTTTAGACCCTGTTGAGATCCAACGCTTAACATGGGTTGGTGATTCATCATGAGCAAGGTTATACGCAACTCTTTGGCCATGTTCTTTATTCAATGCGGTGATTAAGTCACCCGTGAAATCCTCTATAGGATCTTCATTATTTTTTTCTTTTTTACTCTTTTTTGCCATAATATTCTCCAGACTTATTTATAAACATAATAATCCAAGTGCAGTATTACAAAATTAAATCCAACCTTATAAAAAAAGGCCTAGCAAACTGCTAGGCCTCATCCAGTATTAAAAAATTATACTGTCTCTGTCCTAGAGGTCTTCAAGATCACTAAACGCATCGTCTAATGACTTATACTTCTTGGGTGTTGAAGTAGATGGGGATGGTGTGTCTGTACTATTTGTAGAAGATGATGAACCACCAAACTCAGTGCCGTCGGATTCATCATCTTCTCCATTAAGCCAATCATTCACAATTTTTTCTAGCTCATCGTACGTCTTGCATGTGTACAAATCATCAAGATTAGGAATATTGTCTAGCCATTCCTTAGCCAGCTTCGTATCAGTAGAAAGTTTCGACTGCTTTCCCCTAGGTCGCACCTCTGTAGAAGCCCACATTCTGCCTGGGGGCTTCGTACAAACAACCTTGAGATCCCTGCCCTCAATTGGATCAGTGATATCTCCATAATCTTCGTCAAGCATATAATTCAAAAGCGATTGATACACTGTTTTTCCGAAAGACCAAAGGCGAATACCTTTCTCTTCTTCTCCGCGGACAACAACTGGCGCGTAGCTTCGCATCTTAGGATATAGCTTTTTCGCCAGCTCATATGACTCTTTTGAGCTATCATCGCGAAGTTTGTTAATCAAATCCTGGATGGGATCGGGATCACCAAACTGGTATGGCGCCAAAAAACCCGGATTATTACCAATATTATAGTAAAACCAACGTTCCTGGAATGGTTGACCATCATTGTCTGGGAATGAAAGAAGACGAATTGTCGCCTCTTCTCCCTCTTGTGGGCGCCACATCATGTTTCGCCTAGAATTGTTACCAGATAACTGGTTTAGTTTATTACGAATTGCATCTAAATCAATAGCCATTTTTAACTCCTTAAATGTTTAATTGACAAATTCAATGTGCCCAATACTATATTGGACTTATTAAAAATTTTATATAACTTTATTAAATGTTCAATATTTATTTTACTTTTTGCCAACCCTTAGGGAGGCGCTTTTTCTTTTTTGAGACCCCTCTCGGGGACCCCGAAGGTACCATAGCACCAGCAATACTTGCCACAACACTTGCCTCATTTTCTTCATCATCACCTGGATCATCAGGTTCAACTAATAAATCAGGATCTGATTTTGAAGATGAGGATTCTTGATAAATTTCTTTTATCAACTTTCTTATTAATTTTCGTAGTCCATTCATATTAATATATATGGATTTTAGCCGTGCTCTACCATCATTCTTGCGCTTAACAATAACGCAGCAACAGATGGCAGAACGTTTGCATAAAACTGATTCTCTGAAAGATGAAGGCCTTGTGAGACGTTAATTGCCAACCACTCATCTTTGGTTAATTTAATACCATACTGGGAAAGAAGCCACAACGTTCTGTGCGCAACATTCATTTTTTCGCACTTATCGTTGTATTTATACACATGGCCCAATTTATCTCTATGCCAATCTGAATCTTGGATCAAATATAGGTCAGAACCTTCATCTAGAAAACCTACTTTCCCCAATTCATGAAGTAGGGCAACCTTTACAAGGGATTTTGTATTACCTTTAGCCGCGCCCATTTTCTTTATGGTACCAGCAACCCCTAGTGTAAATTCTAACAAGCCTCCTGGTACACCACCTGTGTCTTCTGTCAAGCCTCGAGGGCACATTAAAAGCCTATCGCCCAGATCACTAATCAAATTATCTACAATATCAGGGTCTAGTACTTTCTTAAGAACAGATATGTATTTTTCATACTGACTTACCAGTTGTTCTGAATTTTTCATAGAAAATTATATTAACATAAGTTTGTTTGTTCAGGTTATTATACTACAGTTATTGCTATCGGGACATTTATTCCCTTATTAATCTCTGCAGCACCTTGAAGGTTCAGGATCCCTGCATTCTTTGCACCCGTTAACGTATGTAATACAAATTTGATACCGTCTCTGTTACTTATACCTGAAGGATATACTGCTATGATCTTTGAGGTCGTTCCATCCTCCAGTTGTTCTTGAGAAATATTGGCACCTGTATACGCTTCTCCCATAGTTTGGTTCATGTGGATCGCGGTATTTAAGATATTATGAATTGCTTCAATATCACCGCCTGAAGCACTTTTGATACCCAGATCTTTCATTAGGCCTGCCGGATCTTTTTGAGCTCTTGCACCGGCTTCATCAACAAACTTTTTAAATTTCCCGCGACCTGTTGCACCTGTGACTATACTAATCTCGCCAGACCTGCCTTTTTTCTTTTTCTTTGGTTTATCTGACTTATCTGGCTTGTCTGGTTTGTCTGCTGGCTTTTCTGGCTTGTCTGGCTTATCTGGTTTGTCTGATGTTTCATTAGATGCTTGTTCTAATAAAATCTGCTTAATTGCTAACCTGACAGATTTTCTAAATGTTTGATGTTTCATAATCTTAAATATTATTTAAAACACTAATGTGTGTACTAAATTTCCAATCTCCGAGTTGTAGTTGAATTTCATCTTTTTCTAAAATTGAATTTGCAAATTCATTTGTACAATCTAATACCAGCGCATCATGTATAACAAAAATTGGCTTACAGACATCTGGGTTCTTATTTACAAAATCTGAAAACATTAAAATTGACCCTTCGGCTATTGAGCTTTGTAAAAAGTAACTAATCAATAAATGATCGTCTCCCTTTGTAAGTCTTATCGGTCTCCCTAGCGCATTCCTAAGATTTCCCTTTGTTAAGGCAGATCTAAGCTTAAAGAAAAGCTGGCTATATCCAAAATATTCCTTTGTTTTTCTAATAATGTCTGTTGCATTTAAATTATCTGGCAATTGTTCTTTTAGTTTTTTTGGTGATTGTCCGTATAGGGCACATAGTGTTATTAATTTCGCCTGCTTTCTAGTTATTTTTTCTTTTATAACGTTATCTATGATATCATTGTAGACGTCTCCACTAACTGAGTCTCCCTTAATGTGGAGTGCAAATCTTGGTTCGGCGGAGGATATATCTATTTGTATTATTTTACCATCTTTATATGAACTTTTAAGACACGATTTGATAGAGCCAGGTGCGGTCAAGATTTTTGGGCCGTCCAAGACTGTCAACCTGCCAGTTGCCGTCTTTGTTGTGGAATATCTTATTTTTTTGCATTGGTCGGCGGCATCTGGCAGAAAACTATTAATTGTGCTAATAACACTTGCATTCTTTGCTTTTGTAGCTATGACATTAAGCTTTGTAGTACATATAGAGGCCTTAGATAGTCCTCTCAGGAACTTCTTGATCTGTAAATGGGTTACCATGTATTCTTTATTTTCGGGGTGCTCCTGGACCTTCTGGATAGCTTTTTTTAAATTCAAAATGCTATCTATGACCACATGTCTTGGAACCGTTAACATACTTTGTTCTTTGGGGATTTTTAAAAAATTCTGTATTTTTTGATATTTTTCTGGAATTATTTTTGGTGATTCTCCGTCTAATAAAGAAGAAAAATCAAAGAAATCAGATTTTTTATCTACGGTCAGTACCTCATCTCCATCGACACCCATGATGCTTTCAACAAAAATGATCTTTTCTTTTGAGATCTTTAAATAATAATCCATATTCTTTATATTAAAAGAAAATTGTGATATATACATTTATTAAGCAGGCGGTGGCGGCTCTATGTCTTCTTTTTCTCAGCGGTGGCCTTTTTCTTGGCAGCTTCTTTTCTTTTGGCATCTTCATGAAAACCTATTATTATTTTTGCAACTCCCTCATATGGTGTACGGAATGCACCATATCCATCAAGATGTACAAAAGTAACAGACGTTTTAAATTCCCCAGGGCCTAAAGAGTGGCTAATACCTACAACCCCATAAAAATTATCTGCTGACGAGTTTGTTCCAAAGTCAACAAAGAATTGTTGTCCGAACGCCACATTTGGACAACCTAATATCTCTGCGGTAAATTGTACGGGCATTAATGAGACTGGAAGCACAAGCTTATCTTCTGTATTATCTTTGCCAGGTTCCCGTAATCTGTTAATCGTTGCTAGCGCGGCGTCGTTTTGGGTAGCCAAGTTTGCTGTAAGAAGCCCATTTGTAACTGAGCCCCATGTGATTGAAGGTGTTAGGGATGTAATTGCATCTTTGATATTTTTACCGTTAGCCGAAGTATTTAAGAGATACACTTTCTGATTTGCCCACTGGAAGAGAAGTTTTTTTGCAGTTTCTGTGGCAGCCGGTTGCGAGGACTCAGGGGCTTCATTACCAAATTGAGCTGCAATAACATCTTTATCTACCTGGAAACTCTCAATAATTGATAGCTTGTCTTCCATAATATCAAACTGTGAACTCATATTCTTTGCATGCCCGGCCCCTCTCTTGGGACTGGGCTTTCCGACGTAATCTCTCTTAAGAGATGAAACTATTCCTGAACCCCCAAATTCTCGAAAGACGCTGATTAATGCTTCTGTTGATCTACATTGCTGATCAAAGAACTGAATTTTTAAAATCGTGCCTTGATCTTTCCCTGCTTTTGTAGATACATCATCTCTACCCGGGGTTGCCTGGATCCTTGCTACTACGGCCGGCTTCCTAAAAGACACCCCCATTCCCCCGTCTTTGCCTCCATAACCATATGCTTCTTTAAATATTTCTTGTTTTGCGGTATTGAGGGTTCCAGCTTTTTCCTTCTTCTTGGCTGTAGCGTTTTGGATCGCTGCGCCCTTTGTTTGGCCATCTTTCTTGCCGTCTGCGGGGCTATAAAATCCCTCGAGCCCGTATGCTTTCGATAACAAACTATCTATAAAGAACTCAGATATTAGTGACATAAATGATCCCAATGTCATAGATCCTAATCTTGCAAACCTATCCTCAAGAATGAGGAGCAACCTGGCAATCTCTATAGGAAATTGAGCTATATTAAAATCATGTAAATGTGAAGCTGAATCATTAAAGGCATGGAATATTAATTGGACTTCTTGGTATTTTTCTGTCGCGGCAAATGATTTTCCAACAAAAACAGACATTAGTTTACCTAGAGAAACATACCTCATGTTGCCTTTTAGAGCATCTTTTCTTTTTTTAGAATAAGATTTATTACTGGGTGCGACTTCGGTGTCCGTGACACCTCCGACGGGGCAAAGCCAGGGGTCAGGCGTCGTTTGAAGTTCCTTTACCATTGCTTTTATTGCTTTCGTCCTGGTGTCGCTTAGAGAATTAAGCTTACCTTTTTTATTTCCCTTTTCAGTGAAAAGTTTAAGTAAATCCGAATTGATAGCCTTTAAATCCGGATTCTTTTTGGCACCGGAACTGGATGAGCTGAGCCACTTCAGAAGCTTCGCCATTTTTTTTGGGTCGATATTTAATGCAGAGTCTAGGCTTGACGCCATGTCCATCGTTTCCATGTTTGTAATTTTAGATGCACCCTCAGGATTAGATTTTTTAATCTCATTTAGTTTTTTGTGAACTCTTTCAAATATATCTTCTAAACTCGAAACTTTCTTTGTCATTCCTGGTAATGTTATATCCACCCTCTGAAGCTCGTCCATTCCGGCCAAGCCTATCGTTAAATCTATCGAGACCTCACCACTTTCCTCAAATGACATGCTAGAGTTGAACACTTGGTATTCTTCTGTGACTTTTAATGAATCGATTAATTCTCCGAACCTATTAGGATCAGCTGAACTTCTTCTTTCTGGTGCACCATCTGGATGAGACCAGCCATACGTTATTATGAGCTTTGTTAAACCGGGCCTTATAATATTTGTTATACTCCCTAGCATCGATTTATCGTGAAGCTTTAATTTTATCGTGCCAGATTTATATGAATACATACCACCAGAGGGTGCAACACTTAATGACAAATTCTCTAAAGATAGAAACGGACGAAACGGATCTCGTATGGTTCCCTCTGCAATTTGCTCATAAGCCCTATCAGCATTTACCATCGTCTGAGGCGAAGTAAATATCTCCATTGATGCAGCAGCCGTAAACCATGGCTTTTGCTCTTCGCCGTCCTCCTTGGGGGGAATTTTCTCTTGAAAATCCGCAAAATCTGCAGTATGAAGGCCAGCAGCTTCAGTTTTTGGAATGTCTTCTCCCAAAAGCCACCTGCCCAAAGATAAGGGTTTCGTCTTTGTATCATTGTCTTCGTTTGTTAACACTGTCGTCAAAATGTCTATATAAGGAACTGCTCTTGATAGTTCTAGGGTGGGAACGGCTGATAGGAATAATGAAACAACGTCAGTGTCATTGTTTCCAATATTTGCTGCTGCAGGAAAGATCTGAATTACGCTTACTTTGGGTTCCGTTGCATCCGACGTATCAGCAGACTTCTTACTAAGATCAGCAATGGTGTAATATTCACCGGCAGGTTTTCCGTAACCTTGATCTCCGTACGTTTTATCTGCCTTTAATTCAAGCATATTAAAAGGAATTGTCTTCTCACTACCTACTGCAGATTTCTTATGGGGTGTTATGCAAATCCACTCTGCGAATTTTTTTAAAGAATCTTTTTCCTTACCACCTTGTGCCTCTATGTATTTTATTATTGCATCCGTTGTTGGGGCACTTTTAACACCATCACCAGAAATAACATTTAATAGTTTACCGATGGGGTCTGCGTTAAGATCTATTTTTGTCGTTGGATCAAACATGTCGAAGTCTTTATCTAATATTGATGTTAGATATACATCACCAGACCTCACACCGAAATATCTTCCTAGTTCATTTAATGCATTTCTGACGTCTATTGAACTCATTTTATCTTATACCAACTTACTTACATCACCTAGGTTCATGGGAATGCGTAAACGTATCCCTGGAGGTACCTGTAATGCCCAGCCTATGTTTGAACAGATTGCTATAACCCACCACAATCTGCCGTCGCCTAAAACCCTTCCAGCAAGAATGTCTAATCGCTCACCTTCCTTTGAAATATATTGGCGAGTCGGTATGTCACCATTCTGTAATGCTAACCTGATTCTTTTATGGGCTTTGGCACTACTTAATGTCCTTCCGATTACCTGGTCATTTTGGTATCTACTTATTGGCATTTAATGTTATATCCTTATTATACATACTTGATTATTCGTTTGCCTTAGTCTTTGCTGCTTCCTTTTCTTTGTCTGCGGCTTTCTGGAGTGTACCTCCGTCATATGGATTTGTATGAGCAAGACCAACGGGATGAGAAGGAGCAATTAATTGTCCCATATGATCAAGGCCAAGCGGTAAGTCATGAATTGGAGAGAATGATAATTGGATCTCTACAGTCTGAGGGGCACGAGATGTTTTATCATTTGTTTCCCATGTCGCTCCTTCATACCCTAACGTCATCTGTGTAATAAATCCAGCAAGTCCTGTACCTCCTGCAGATTTAAATGATCTAACTAATGAATTGTTTTCTGGTTTAAAGAAGTCATTGACGGCTTGGCGAAGTTGCGGGCCATGTTCTTTCTGCCACTCCAATGCGGCTTTCGTACCTGCTACTTCTGCGTCATTTTCGATCCGTTGGGCGAGGGCTTCCTTAAGACTGGTCGGAGTGCCTGGCACAAGCTGGTCTGGAGATATCTGAATCTGGGCCGTAACAGTTTTATTACCCATCCATCTGGCATGGGTCTTATTACTTGAAAATATAAAGTTAAAATGTGCTTCCTTGTTGCCTTTCCGGCCTGCTTTCCTCTGAGCCGGTGTGAACTCTATCTCGTAGGTAGGGAGAGAACTTGATTTATCAATTTTATCCTCATTCTCATCCTCTCCAGGTTTTTTCGCAGGTGCAGCTGACGTAATAAGTCTTACGATTGTATATTCCAACCCACCTTTTTCGAGCCTGCGGGTTTTGCCGTCTATTGTAATTGTTTCTTCTTTGTCTTTTCTGTTCTTTTTAACTTTTGGAATTGAAATCTTTAATGAGGTGTCTGCTTTAAGAAAGCCTTTCTTACCCTTTAATTTATTTAATTCGTCCGGCCATGTCTTTTTGACTTCGGCTTCGAGTTTTGCCCTCGCCGCGGGTGTGGAGTTGAGGATCGCATTTTTCGCAATCTCGGCCTTATCCTCGGCAAAGCCCGGCAGTACCTGGAGGTCAGTGGAATCTGTCTCTCCTCGATAACCGAACAATCTTGCAAAATTTTGAACATGATAATTACTGGAAAATAATTCACCAACTCTAATTCTAACTAATGGTGATGCCGTGGGTACTTGTGAAAATGGCTGAATAAAGTATTGCTTGCCGTCGTCAAAAGATCTTTTTCTTCCTTTCGAACGTTGGGGATACAACATCGAAGTCAACTTATTTATTATATACCACATGTATTTATGGTCTGCTGGACTTTGTGCGGCCAATCTAAACGTAAGATCTATACTCCTTGTTGTCTTACTGTAAATCTTAACTGGGTCAGTTCTACCATACCCATGAGTATCAGAATATTCTGCTGAAAAACTATCACTCACTGAAGATATAAATGCTGGCATTGTAATAATTTCATTCGTTCTGACATCATGAATATAAAAGGGCATATATTCATTTCCTATTGCATCTTCTACTGACTTAACATATTCTGCAGACCACCTATTACCAGCATCACCCCATTGAGGCATGGCTCCGAGGTCAGCGGCGTGGGAGCCGTCACCGGTCATTTTGCCGTTCTCGGTACCAACATAACCTCCTGGAAGACTCCAAGCTGCCCAGTTTCCTGGAAGCATACCAGGTGTAATCAATAATGATCTAAAGCTTGTTAGTGACATTTTATTTGACCACTTTTCCGTGAAGGAACCCTTAAATC
>Ga0114996_10001052_pt1 | contig 37768 bp, 28 predicted proteins | sample ArcticOcean_MG_C_4_FD_87039 | JGI IMG/M metagenome (GOLD analysis project Ga0114996, IMG submission 87039) | Marine microbial communities from western Arctic Ocean - ArcticOcean_MG_CB4_134 | ecosystem: Environmental > Aquatic > Marine > Oceanic | place: Arctic Ocean: Canada Basin | collected... | reverse complement strand
GTCCCAAGCGACCCAAACGTGATCTTCGGAATCGACGGCTACGCTGGTGTGGAACTGTGCCGTGGCCTTGGAGGTAATGGGGATGATGTCGCCGGTTTCCGATCCGTCGAAGGAGCGCAGGAAGACATCGTAGTTGCCGTGCTCGTAGGAATCCCAACTGATCCAGGCCTTGCCGCTGGAATCAAGGGCGACGGCGGGCTCCCAGTCGCCGGCGTCACTATTGGAGATGAGAGTTTCGGGTCCCCAGCGGCCCTCGCTGTAGCGCCGCGCGTAGACGTCGGCATTGCCGTCGCGAAACGATTGCCAAACGATTGTCACCTTTCCAGAGGGGTCGGCTGCGGCGCGCACATTGAAGTCGCCGTGCGGGGCGCGGGTCAGGCGCTGGGGAAGGGTCGCCAAGCCCTCGGCGGACAGCTCACAGGAGTAGAGTTCAAAATCGCCGTCGATCTGCGCCGGCCAAACGACAAGCGCTCCCTCGGCCAGCGGGGCAATTGCCGGAGCATAGTGATCGCCACGTCCGGAAACGTTAAAGGGCTTGCTCCATTCGCCGCCCGGCTTCTTGGTGCGGACGACAACACGGTCGGCCAGGCCCATGACCCACTCGACGTAGGCGACGTGCAGAGTGCCTTCGCGCGTGGCGGCGACGGCCGGCCAGTCCGACATGTAGCCGGCGACGGTGACGCGGTCGCCGTCGAGTTCGCCCGCCAAGTTCAACGGCGACGGTGCGTAGCGCGTCTCCCGGACACCACCCTCATCCTGCTGAGCATGGAGTAGCGACAGCGCGAGCAGGAAGAAAATACTGAGCCGGATGACCGGCGCGACGAAGTTCCGCTTGTTCAAGTTTCCTCAGTTCCCGCGAGCGTCTCGCCAGGCGGCAATGCGATGCGGCGAGATCCCGAGCATATAGGCCAGGATGCAGAGTTGATTGCTCCATGTTGCCCGCAAGACACCGAGCTGCCGCCAGCGACGCGCCGACGTGCGGACGGTGGCTTCCGCAAGTTCTATTCTTCCTAGCTTGCGCAGACGGCGCATCAACTCGAAATCCTCCATGAGGGGAATTTCGGCGAAGCCACCGGCGCGCCGGAAGGTCTCGGCCTTCATGAAAATTGCTTGGTCGCCGTAGGGAAGTTGGCAATAGAGCGAGCGCCAGTTCGCCATGTTCTCGCCCCATCGCAGTCCTCGACCGTGGCCATCCACGCCGAGCCGGAACGCACCGGCGCTGACTCCCTGTCGCGAGAGTACCGCGTCGATCTGTTCGAGGAAATCCGGGGGCAGGCGCGTGTCGGCGTGGAGGAACAAGAGTACGTCGCCCGTCGCTTCCGCGGCTCCCCGGTTCTGCTGCGTGCCGCGTCCGGGTGGGGATTCGAATACCGTCGCACCCGCCGCGCGAGCATGCCGGCAGGTCTTATCGCTGCTTCCGCCGTCGACAACGATGACCTCGCGGACGCCGCTGTCTCGCAAGTGCTCGATTACCGAGGCGATTGAATCCTGCTCGTTTCGCGTGGGGATAATGACCGAAATGCTCGTATTGGCCGTCTCGGGAGAACGGCCCAGCTCTTCGGGCAGAGTGGCAACGATGGCCTGCATGGCGTGGGAAAACGACGTTAGGAAATTACGAGAATACCACGCGGATCGATACGTTCCGGCCCGGTTTTCGTCTACTGCTGGATGGGGATGAGCACGGTGTTGCTCTCGATCCCGTTGCTGAAGACGACGAGCAGAAGATTGCCGCTGGGCAGGTTCGCCGGGAGTGTGATGTTGAGTTGGTAGAGGCCGACGAATCCCGGCGTCAGGCCCGAGAAGAGCACGACGGCGTCCTGTCCGTTGACTTGTACTGTTGGTATCTGGCTTGTCCAGATGGGACTGCCAAAGGGTGTCGCCTCGCCGGTGACTTGGCGGTCGGTGACCGGTCCGATGCCGGTTCCGTAGACCACCACGGTTTCGCCGGGGCGCGACGGATTGCTGGGCGTAACCGGGGTGCCGTCGAGGTGCGTGATCACGCCTTGCAGGGGCCCTTCATAGGGGAACTCGAACACCCCCGGCGAATAGTCGGACAGATCGACCGCGAACGGCTCGCTGGCGCTGTCTTCGATCCGCATCTTGACGAACACGAAGTTGAAGCCGGCGAACTCCCATGGGATTTGCAGGTTGACCTGCTTGTCACTCACGAAGTAGAAGCGTCCTGGCACGCTGACGCCCGCCTCGGGGAAGTCGAAACTGACACTGGCATGCTTCAGCGCGATCGGCAAAGGCAAGTTGGTATTGGAACCGAGGAACTCGCTGAGATTCTGCCCGTAGATCGAGATGATTGACCCCGCGCTGATCGGTTGGCCACCACCGGGGTCGCCGGCGTTCACAACAACCTGAATGAATGGTTTGGCGCGCGCGGCGTTGTAGAACGGTACGCGCAGGCTACCCGCGGAAGCCTCGTAGTCTTGTGGGCCGAGGTTCGGCCCCATGTCGACGTCGGCCGCCGCGATGCCAAACAGGTCGGTCGAGTTGTCCGCGACGAAGATTGCGCCGTCGCCGTCAACCACGCTGAAGTTGACGCCGAGACCCGGCACCGGCTGCCCGTGTACATCGATGACCTTGAAGATCAGCAATTCAGGATGCGGCTCATTCGCTGTGCCAACGACGCCGGTCCCCGAGATCACGAACGAGTTGAACGGCACGCCATCGGCGACGACGTAGTAGAACGGGATGAACAGATCAATCCCTCCGGACAACCGTACGACGCGCAGGATGCCTTCGTAGCTACCCGCAGCCGGGCGCGGCCCGTTGAGAGTGACGCGGAGATTGACCGATTCGCCGCCGTCGAGATCGAATTCCACAACGTCGGAGCCTTCAACGAGCAGATCCGTATTCGCGTCCGGGTCGCGCCGCTCGACGATTGCCTGGTAGGTATGCGTCGCGGAGTCGGTGTTACGAATGATGAGTTCTTGCTCCAAAGCTACCTTCGCATCGGTCAACGCGCCAAAGCTGATGGTCGAAGGAACCGCCGTGGCTATCGGGTCGATCGCCGCCTCGACGTCGATGATTCCGGCCCCGACGGATGTAACGCGCGCCAGTTCACCGTTCTCGAAAATCTGTGTGGCCGCCGTGTTGACGAGCGCCGACTTGATCTCGGCCACCGAGAACTCCGGGTGCCGCTGCATCACAAGCGCCGCCGCGCCCGCCACCATCGGAGCCGAGAAGCTCGTGCCGTCAACCGACGTGAATCCGCTCGGGTCAAATGTGTCGCCGTTGCGGTCGAAGCGCTGCGCGGCTGAGTAGATGAAGTTTCCCGGCGCGACGACTTCGGGTTTGATGTCGTTGCTCGGGCTCGGTCCCCGCGAACTGAACGGCGCGACTTGATCGGGGGCAATCACCCGTGGCACGAGCGTCGGATCGAGAGTCACTTGGACATCGCCGTTTCCGAGCCGGTTACGTAGATCCGTGCCCGCGGCCGCGCCGATCATGTACGCAGGGATGTCAGTCGCCTCGAGCCCGAACATCACGAACGGCTCGTCCTCGCCCTCGGCATTGGTGACCACGATCGCCTTCGCGCCGGCTTCCGCCGCGAACGCTATTTTGAACTCGAACTCACAAAATCCGCGCTCGACCAACGCGATCTGATCCCTCATCGCGTTAGCTGGATACGGCGTGCAGCCCGTATCGTCACCGAACGCCGCCGCGTCTGTTGCGAACGCCGTGAGCGAGGAGGAGAGGTCCGGCCCCGTACCCGAAAAAGCGGTATAGCTCTGCCCAGCGAATCGAACGGCCTGAGTGAACTGCCGCGAATTGGCGGACGCCCCGACGGTCAACACAGCGGGCGCCGAGCCGGGCGTCGCGATCGAGTTCAACGCCGGGAAATGCTGCTCGCCGAACGCCCCGGCATTACCCGCCGCCGCGACGACCATGACGCGGAAATCTTCGACGGCGCTCTGCGCGGCGATCGCCACCGGGTCACACAGGATTTGCGGATCGTCCGAACAGGCGTTGCCTTGTTCGTCGAACGGGAACTGCGCCACCGCGCCGAAGCTGATGCTGATGACATCCATGCCGTCGATTACCGCGTCGTCGATTGCGGCGATGACCGCTTCGGCGCTGCTGAATTCGTTGATATCGGGCGAACCGAAAATCTTGTAGTTGCCGAGAAAGGCCTTCGGCGCGATTCCTGTGAGCGTGCCCACGGGGGAGCTGACCCGCCGCCCGGCGGCGATCATCGCGACGGATGTGCCGTGACCCACGCGGTCACGCGGCGATAGGTCATCGGGCCTTGAGAAAGCCGGATCAGTGGAGGTCAGTAAATTTACGTAGCTGCGCGCCACGATGACCTTGTTGTTGGTGAAGATCAGGTCTTCGGGGCGGCCTTTGGGAAATCCCGGCGGCGGGACAAGCGACTGATCGATCATCCCCGGGTGGTCGATGTCGATCCCGCTATCGATAATGCCGATGCGGATGCCCGCGCCCGCCTGGTTGATACCGCCCACCGCGTTCCAGGCTTGCGGAGCCCGTATCAGGTCGTCGGCTTCGTTGAGAAGCTTCTTGAAACGTGGCGTACGGACGACTTTGTTGACCTCGCCGAGTTGCCGAATCTGCGCGGCCTGCATCCTCGTGGCTTTGATAAAGACCGCGTTGACGGTGTGGCAAACCGATGTGGTGACCGTTGCGCCAGTCGCCGAAATGGCGTTCTTGACGGGCTCCTGCTCGGCGAGCACGCGGCGCGTTAGGGCCTGGTAGTCAGGGCTCGCGGTCTTGACACGTCCTTTTTGGCTTCTGAGGTCTTGGGATACTCGCCGTCCCACGGACTCAGCCTTGAGGATCACCGCATAGCCGCGGGGAGACTCGGCCGCGGCAGACGTTGCACCGAGAGCAACGAGTAGCAGAAGGCCGAGTTGCAGCGACCCTAGGAGACGGAATCCTCTACTATTGCGTGGAAAAGTCATGTGCAGTGTTCCGACGCACGGTTGAGGGGCCTCGTTTCAGGCCGATTTCGCGCACCATCAAGACCCCAAACGGTTCATTTCAACCGGCCTAGTCCGGCCTTATCGACACCCCGAATCCCATGCTAAGCTAAGAGCAGTCTCACCTCGAAGGATCTCAGACCATGAAGGCAGAAATTCATCCGGTTTACGAGCCGGTCAAAGTCAGCTGCGCCTGCGGCACCGATTGGGAAACCCGATCGACGCACAAGGGCGACATCCACGTGGAGATCTGCTCCTCTTGCCATCCGTTCTTCACCGGCAAGCAGAAGTTGGTTGATACCGCGGGTCGCGTTGAGCGCTTCCGCCGGAAGTACGCCAAGTCCGACAAGGGCAAGGCCGAAGCCGCCGAGAAGGCGTCGAAGAACTAACGTCCTTACGGGACGGGCCGTTCTTCCCTACCCCTTTCAAGCATTTCGGAAGCCAGGCTCCGCAATCTCGCCAAGTCGAGCTTGCCGGACCCAAGCAGAGGTATCTCTTCAACCAGAAGGATGTGCTCCCGCTTCGGGATCCAAAGCTTCGGCAGGTCCGTTCCCGTCAACCCTTCCCATAGTTCAGCGGACGTCGTTGACTCGTGCGCGTAAAGCACGACGATTCGCTCTCCCTTGCGCTCATCCGCAATGGCCGTCACGGCGCACGACTCAACGCCGAGCAGTGCGGACACCGTCTCTTCGATCTTGACGTGCGGCACCATCTCACCGCCGATCTTGCTGAACCGAGATAGGCGGTCGGTAATGCGGAGAAAGCCTTCATCGTCGATCAGGGCGACATCGCCGGTTTCATACCACCCATCGACGAGCACTTCGCGGGTCTTTTCGGGGCGGTCGAGATAGCCTTGCATGCAGTTGGGGCCTTTGACGAGCAGCAAGCCTTCCTCATTGGGACCGAGCCGTTGGCCGGATTCGAGATCCACGACCTTGGCCGCGACCGACGGCAGCGGATGGCCGACCGTCCCCTCCTTATGTCCCACCTGACGACTGCCTTTGACGGCCGGTGAATTCACGGCGACGACCGGAGCCATCTCCGTGCAGCCGTAGCCCTCTAGTGGGGCGAGATCGAACTTCTCGCGGAACTGTTCCGCCAACGAATCGCGTAGCTTCTCGGCGCCGACGATCACATAGCGCAGCGACGCGAACTGTTCCGGCGTGCACTTGCGGGCGTAGTTCCCAAGGAACGTGGGTGTCGACAGCAGGAAGGTGGCGCGATACTTTTGCGTGAGTTCGCCGATCGTTTTCGCGTCCAGAGGGTTCGGGTGGTAGACGACGGGGAAGCCCGACAGCAGCGGGAACCACAGCGTAATCGTGAATCCGAAGCAGTGGAAGAACGGCAGGACGCCCATCATGCAGTCGCGATTCGATACCCAGAAGACCTGCGCGACACTTTCAAGATTCGAGATGATGCTGCCGTGCGACAGCATTACGCCCTTCGGCGTGCCCGTGCTGCCGCTCGAAAAGATAATCGTCGCCAGCGATTGCGGATCACGCCGGCCCGGCGTGTAGAGCCACCCCAGAACTCGTGACGGCAACAGAGCAGCGGACACCGCCGCGAGCCCTTCTTGAAGCGGCGTAATTTCCTTCGCTGCTTTCTCAAGGTAAATCGTCCCGGGCGGCTCTTCAATCCCTGCTTTCTTCAGGAAGACCTTCGAGCTGAGAATCGTCTTGATGCCGCATTGCTCGATCGCTGAAGACATCGCCTCACGTCCGGCCGTAAAATTCAAGTTCACCGGGACTTTACCCGCGAGTAGAACCGCTATGTTGGCGAGGGCCGCACCCGCCGAGGCAGGCAGCAGGAGCCCGACCATCTCTTGTTCTGGGCAGTGCTTGCGAATCCATCGCGAGAGCGCCAGCGCGCCGATCAGCGTCTTGCCGTACGTGAGTTCCTTACCTGTCGAGTCGGCGATACACAGCGAGAACCAACGCCGCTTTGCCAGGCGCATGAAGCGGCGGTCCAGCAAGTCGTTTCGGTCCAGGCGGTGGATGGCGGCTTCCGCGCCAAGTTCCGCGATGGCCTGGCGAACCTGATGCGCCTTGGCGTCTGACGGCATCGGCTCACCAAAAGTCACCGTAATCGGGTAAGGAACTTTGCGGGGCCACTTCCACAAGAACTTCCCCTTCTCGTAACTGAAGATACTGCCCCATAGTCGGTCGAGGTGGACCGGGATGATCGGCACGTCGAGCCCGCCTACGATGCGCTCGAAGCCGCGCTTAAAGGGCAGCATGTTCCCTGTGCGACTAATTGCTCCTTCGGCAAAGATGCAGACCACGTGCTCCTCTTCGAGTTCCTTTCGGGCCAGTGCGATCGATTGCGCCACGCCTTCGCGATCGCCCGCCATCACGGGAATGGCCCGCAGGAGCGAGAGAATCCAGCGGAAAGCCGCCTTCTCGAAGTAAGGGCGGTAGACCATGAAGCGCACGAAGCGCTGCACGCAGGCGCCGACGAGCAAGCCATCCATGAATGAGATGTGATTACACACAAGCAGCGCGGGGCCGCGAAACGGCACGTGTCCGCCGCCTTCGATGCGAATGCGGTAGATGGTGTGCGTGAACATCCACAGAAGAAAGCGGATGAGGAAGTCCGGTACGACGGTGAGGATGTACACCGTCACGACGGCGCTGAGAATGCCCACGGTGAGAATTACGTTCGCCGGGCTGAAGCCTAGTTGCTCGCTGAGCAGCCAGCCTACGGCCGCCGCCAGCAATACGCCGATATTCGTGAGAAAGCCCGCTGCGGCCAGTAGGCGGCCTCGCTCGTTCTCGTCGGCCTTTTGTTGTAGATAGGCGTTCAACGGGACGGCGTAGAAACCGCCGGAGAACCCCAGCGCCAGCAGACACGCCGCCGACAACCAATACGACGGCGCGGCTTGCGACAGCAGCAGTGAGAACAAGCTCATGCCCATCGCGCCGAGCGGTACAAGCCCGATCTCCACCTTGTCGCCTGACAGGCGGCCGACGACCATGCTTCCGACGCCGATGCCGACGGCGAAAAATACGATCAGGATGCTGATCTCCTGATTGCCCGCGCCCAACTCGCGTTCGCCAAACAGAATGATGGCGATCTGCATGAGCGCGCCGACAAACCAGAAGTAGCCAGTCGCGACAACCGACAGCCAGAGAGGACGGTTGCGCCACAGATGCTTGAGTCCGATTACAACCTCGCCCCATGGATTCCGCCGGAAGGGCCGCCGCGTTGCGGGCGGTGGAACCCTTGTGATGCCGAGACTTGACGCTGAGCCCGCAACCGCAACGCCCACCAGCACGATGCCGAGCATCCAGAGTTGCCCGGCCCAGGCTTCGAGGAGAATGCCGCCCAGTGCCGTCCCGATGATGATGGCCACGAAGGTCGTCATCTGAAGCACGGCATTGGCGCGGCTCAAGTCGCGGTCACCGAAGATTTCGGGTAGGATGCCGTACTTCGCCGGTCCGAAGAACGCTGACTGCGTGGCCATCAAGAACAGCACGACAAGCATCAGCTCGATGCTCTCCGTGACGAGCGCCGCCACGGCGACCGACATCACGAAAACCTCGAAGGTCTTCGTCGCGATCAGCACCGTGCGCTTGCTGTAGGCATCGGCCACATGCCCCGCATAGCCCGAAAACAGGACGAATGGCAGGATGAACAAGCCTTGCGCGAGCGAAAGAATCAGGCTTCCTTCGCCAGCGGCGGCGACGCTGATCGCCACCAGCGACACCGCCGTTTTGTAGATGTTGTCGTTCAGCGCACCGAGAAACTGCGTGCCTAGAAAGGCCCGGAACCCTGCCCGCCGGAACACATCGCTGAATCGGCCGATTGCCATAAATTCTCTTCGCGAACCTCGTTGCCAAGTGTACTGGGTCGCGGCATAAACCCGTCATGGAAGGAAGACCTTATGCCGTGAGGGCTACGGGTATCTCGTGGACCGGAGCCGGGCGTGGGTCGCGCCTTGCTCGGAGGAGGTCGCGATAGTGTTGCTTGCGCCGCGCGAACGCTTCCCCGTTCCAGCAGTTGCGCCAGAGTTGCATGACACCGTCCTCCAGTTGCTCGACGCTCATCTGCTTCGGACGGAAGTTAACGTCAAATAGCGTGCAGCGATCCCAGGCGCCCGGATACAGCAGGCGACCCTCGCATTCGAGGTCGGCATAGAGTCTCGTGCCCGGAAAAGGCGTCAGAATCGTGACCTGAACTTCGAGGAGTCGAGAGCGGTCGATGAACTCGCTCAGTTGTTCAAACGTGGCGGGGGTGTCGTTGTCGAGGCCGACGATAAAGCAGCCACACACACTGACGCCGCGGCTTTGGATCTTCTCGATCGCGTCGAGGTAGCGGTCGCACTGTTGCGCTTTCCAGTTGACCCGGTCGATGCCTTCGAGGCTCTTACTGTTGGGATTCTCGAAGCCGATGAGCACTTGGCGGCAGCCGCTTGGGTAGAGCAGATCCAGTAGCTCGTCGTCCTCCGCGACGGAAACGTCGGTTTCCGTGAAGTAGCGAATGTTCCGGCCCGCTAGCTCGCGCAGCAGATGCTTTGACCACGGACGGTTCACGAACGTGTTGTCGTCGGCAAACTCGATGAACGGCCGCTTCCGCAGACGGCGGACTTCGTCGATTTCCGCGAGCACTCTCTCCACGGGCTTCATGCGGTAGCGCGGTCCGTAGAGCTTCGACGCAGCGCAGAAATGGCAGTCCCACGGACAGCCCCGCGTCGTCTGCACGGTGATGCGGTTGTAGGGTCCGAAGCGATGAATTTCCCCGCTTGCCGCCGTGTCGGGGATCGCACCGTTGGCGGCGGCAACCTTTGTCAGCAAGTCAAAGCGCGGCATGGGTGACTCGCTCAGCGCGTACTGCCCAGGACGCTCCTCGCGATAGAACTGTTTGAGCCCTGCCTTCCCGGCACGAACGAAGTCACTGACGACCTGCGGCCATGTCGTTTCGGCTTCACCAACGACCACGGCGTCGGCGTGGCGCGCGGCTTCTTCAGGCAGAACCGTAGCGTGCAGGCCGCCGAACACGACCGGGATACCGGCCGCTCGATAGGCATCGGCAACTTGATAGGCCTCGGGTGCGCGCGCCGTGTAAGTTGAGAGCGCGATCAGGTCGAAATCAAATCGCGGATGCCGGATGTGGTCCTCGATATCGTCGACCTCTACGTACTCGACATCAACACTCTCAGGTGTCACAGCCGCTAGCGTCAGCAGGGCGAGGCTGGGCAGTTGCGCAATGACTTCGCCACGGTTCACGAACTGCGGCAACGTGATGCCCAGATCCACGAACTTGCGGGTCTGAATCTTCACTCCAGCGATAGCAATCAATCCGATCCTCATGAGTGATCTCCTTGGAACTGTGAGCGTCTCGCGCGCGCCAGAAAAACGAGTAAAATGCCCGCGACGATCGCGAGTCCGTGCGTCTGTCTGAGAAAACTTCGCGCGGCGTCGCCGTAGGCTCCGACCCATCCGGGCGAAGGCAGCGGGCCATCGAAGGCGTAGAGCCCCATCGCCAAGCCGATCGCCATGCTCGAAGCCATCAGGACCCAGCCGAGATGTTCCAGTCCGCGCCCGCGCCGGTGGGCGAGTCTCGCCGCACCGCATACGCCGAGGAAGACCAGAAGTGCCGGGACGGGGAGCAAGTATTTCCACGAGGGGTCAACGACGGCCGCCAGCACGAGGATGGTGGGCATCAAGAATGCTCCCGCGTGAAGGGCGAGACAGATCCAACAGATCGCCGGCGCGGCGAGCACCCGACGCCTCGCGGCTTGTTGATAGAGAAGCGTCAGCGCAGGCAGCGTAATCGCGGCCACGCGAGCGAGGGCCAGCAGGCGGAATCGCAGACCGTCCGGCGGACCTAGGTAGAGCGCCGCCGGACTCTCGGCCGTTAGGGCTGCGAAGACCAACACCCCATCGAGCGCTACGCCCGCGAAAAGCAACCCGCCCAGGAGGCGGCGCTCGTGTCCGTTCCAGTCCGCCACGGGCTCCAGCCAGACAAGCGCGATACCCACGAGTAGGGCCAAGGTCCCAATCGGCACCAACCACGTCGCGAAGGAAACCGAGGCAAGTAGAACTCCCGCCCCATAAGCAGCCGTGCCAACCGTAGGAAGCCACACCGCCGTTGCGCTGCCCGTCCTCGGGACCATCCGGCTCATGGCAAGCTGCACAATCGCGATGCAGAACAGGCCGGTTGTAAGGCGCTGGGGCAAGGCGGTTTCCGCCGCGCCAACGGAAACAAGCCACGGCAATGCGGCGCTTAGGACCGCTGAGCCGGCGGCACTCCATCCCGCAACGTATAGGGTTCGAGCTGGGGCGTCGAGGAGATCCGTAAACGAACGCTGTCGACCAACGGTGCGAGTCGCGATCATGCCCGTTCAGAAAGCAGTCCCACCTCCAAACCCCTCAAGATCCTCACGCACTGATTACAAACAACTTACACACGAGTTCCAGAAGACACGGATTACCCTATAGACATCCAGTGGCGGTTCGCGTACATTCAATGTACAAATGGCCTTTCTGCAGAAGGAAGAGATCACCCTCCTCAAACCCGTCTCTGAACTGGCTTATTGCAACCTGTTCTCACCGGCCCGGGTGGAGTACGAACGCAAGATTCTGGGCTCGGACTTTGAAGAGGGGCCTTCGGTTTGGAGCCTCGACGTCGACGACGCCGACCGTCCGCTCGTCAACGATTGGAAAGTCTACGAGCGCGTCGAGAGTTTGATTGACCCGCTGCGGAAGCGTCTCGACAGCGGCTCGAAGCCATCCCGCGAAGAGCTGACCCTCTACGAGGACGCCGTTCTGTTTGTCCTCTATCACCGCTACGTAAGCGTGATGACGGAAACCGGCTTGGCGGCTGGCGCGGAAGCCGCGTCATCGCGCCGTTGGGGGTTCTACAAGGACTATCACCGCGACTGGGTTCGCTTGTTGGAAGTCAGCGGCGTGAGATTCCCCGGCGGGCACGATCCCGCTCACACGTTCGCATGCTATTTCCAGATCCGGCGCGCCTTCGTCAACACGTTCCATCACATTGTGGGGACGTCGGCGTCAGTGGCGCGTTTGCGAGCTTCCATCTGGGAGTCGATCTTTTCGCACGACATCCGCCGCTACCGCCGAACGCTCTACCGCCGCATGGGCGACTTTCCGACGCTGATCACCGGGCCTTCCGGGACCGGCAAGGAACTCGTCGCACGGGCGATCTCGCTTTCACGCTACCTGCCCTTCGATGCATCGAAATGCGAGTTCCCCGGCCTCAAGGACGAGCTCTTCTATGCCGTCAACCTGGCGGCCTTACCGGCGACCCTGATCGAATCGGAAGTCTTCGGACACCGGCGGGGCGCGTTCACCGGCGCGGTCGAGAATCGCAAAGGCTGGTTTGAGGTCTGTCCACCGCATGGGACGGTCTTTCTCGACGAGATTGGCGAGCTCGAACCCGAGTTACAGGTCAAGCTGCTTCGGGTGCTTGAGACGCGATCGTTCCAACCCGTAGGCGAAACGGCCGGTCGAAAATTTGCCGGCAAGATCGTCGCGGCGACCAACCGGGATCTTGGCAAGGCGATCGCTGACGGGAGTTTCCGCGAAGATCTGTACTACCGGCTTTGCGCCGATCAGATCAAGACGCCTTCGCTACGCATTCAGTTGGAGGAATCCCCCGGCGTACTCGACGATCTCATTCTCTTCATGGCGCGCCGCGTGGCCGGTGAAGAAGGCGAAACGCTCGCCAAGGAAGTGCGCGCTTGGGTTGAACGAAACCTCGGCGCGACCTATCCCTGGCCAGGGAACTACCGCGAGTTGGAACAGTGCACGCGCAATATTTTGATTCACCGGCGCTACGAGCCACAGTCGTCCGACTCGGCGGCGGGCACGGCCGGCCTGCTCAAACAGATGCAGCAGGGCGAGATGACCGCCGAACAGCTGCTCAGCGCTTATACGACGTGGGTGTATCACCAGACCGGGAGCTATCAAGAAACGGCTCGACGTCTTGAGATCGACCGGCGTACGGTCAAGAGCAGGGTGGACACGAATCTGCTTGCGGAGTTTCGGTCAACGCCGGACTAAGGGACGCAAGACGCGCGGGGCGGATAGGGTCTATCGGAAGTTGGTCAGATGTTGTAGTCTTGAACCGATCGCCTAAGGGCCAATCGATCACGAACCGGGAGGAATGAAACTATGGCTGACTATGCGCATCCCGAGATGCTTGTAAGCACGGATTGGGTAGTTGAGCACGCTGGAGACGAGAGCATTCGAGTAGTCGAGGTCGATGTCGACACCAGCGCCTACGACGAGGGGCACATCGCCAACGCCGTCGGATGGGCTTGGAACACGCAACTTTGCGACACCGTCCAGAGGGACATCATTCCGAAGGAGGACTTCGAGAAGTTGATGGCGTCTTCCGGCATCGGCAACGACACGACCGTGATCCTCTATGGCGATAACAACAACTGGTTCGCCGCGTGGGCACTTTGGCAGCTCAAGATCTACGGGCACCGCGATGTTCGCCTGATGAACGGCGGCCGCAAGAAATGGATTGCCGAGGGACGCGATCTGACGACCGATGCCGCCCCGCCCGGAAGTGCGAGCTACACGGCCTCGGACGCCGACACCTCGATCCGCTCATTCTTGCCCGAAGTTTACGGTGCGGTCGGCGCCGGGTCCGCCGAGTTGGTTGACGTGCGCAGCCCCGACGAATTCAGCGGCAAGATCCTGTCGCCGCCAGGCCTGCCGGAAACCTGCCAGCGCGGCGGCCACATCCCGGGCGCGAAAAACATCCCCTGGGCTAAAGCCTGCAACGAGGACGGCACGTTCAAAAGCGCCGACGAGTTGAAGGCCCTCTACGAAGGCGCGGGGATCACGGGGACCAAGCCCGTTGTCGCCTATTGCCGCATTGGGGAACGGTCGAGCCATAGCTGGTTCGTGCTGAAGTACCTACTGGGTCTGGGCGGCGTCACCAACTACGACGGCTCGTGGACAGAATGGGGAAACCTCGTTGGCGTGCCGGTTGTAAGAGGCGCCTAGGCCGGACGCGCATGAAACCCGAAGATCATTCCGAACGCACGCTTGAACTCGCGGGTTGGCCGGTCCGCGTGATTTCCTACAAGCTGGGCGATACCTATCACGCAACGGCGGATAACGTGTCTCCTGGCGCGAACATCGCGCGTGCGAGAGGCGCGACTAAGGAAGAGGCGGAGCAGAGTGTTCTCGCCAAAGCGGCGGAACGCCTCGCTACGACTCGGGTCGTCCCGATCGACGACTAGGAACACGAGAGCCGTTGACGCGTTGCCGGCCCTCGAAGGGCTGCTAGAGCAAGAGCCCACCGTTTCAACGGTGGGTATCCTAGCGCCGACGCGCTCCGCCCTGGACCGGGCGGAACAATCGAATCCGCACTCGGCACCAACACCGATGTAGTGAGCGGCGTCGCGGGCCGAGTCGATCACCAGACCGCCCGCACGCTGGACTCTCGTCCGCTCGGTTGACTCTACACCGCTTTGAACTCAAAGATGCCCCAGGTCAAATAGCCCTTCTCGCCGCCCTCGATCCAGTGGCGCAAGCCCTTCTTCATCCGCTCGATATAAGCGGGACTGACTGCTCCTGCAAGCTCGTCCGCCCGCTTCTCTGTTTCTTCGAGTACCCGCGCATAGTGCGTGACGAGGTGTGGCGTCAGGTCGTCAAAGGCGACCTTCTCCAGTCCCACCTGCTTAGCGGCCTCACAATAGAAGCCCACTGACCCCAAACTTTCGAGGTGAATGCGGTCAAGGATTGGCCGCAGTACACCCTCTGGGCAATCGTCCGCTTGCATCGGATCGGTGAACAGGAACTGGCCGCCGGGCTTAAGGACACGCGCGACCTCCTTCACAACCTGCGCGCGGTCACCGCTGTGTAGCAAGGCGTCCTGAGACCACACGGCGTCGAACATGTCGTCTGGATGGCGAATCTCCTGGAAGCTACCGTCGACGACTTCGATTTGCTGATCGAGCCCTTGCTCTTTGTTCAAGCGGCGGGCCGCTTTGTTCTCGACATCACTGAGGTTCAGCGCCGAGACATGGCAACCATACTCACGCGCCAGGAAACGAGCCGCGCCGCCGTAGCCGGACCCGATATCCAACACACGAGTTTTCTCGTCAGGGTCTTCCAGCCGCGAAGCGATACGCTTTACGGTGCGCCGGCTCGCCTGGAAGATAGATTCTTCCTCCGACGCGTAAAGCCCGATGTGGATATCCTCACCGCCCCATATCGTCGAATAGAAGCCATCGGCGTCGTCGCTGTTGTAATAGTCACGGGCGGTTCCCGTAACGGCCGCCATCTCGGCTGCCATAGCTACGCCTCCCCTTTCGTGCGATAGGTTTTCTCGGCGATGTGAACGAAGAAGTCGGGGTCCTTCTCCTTGTACGTCTCCTGGAAGTCACCGAAAGTCTCGACCTGTTGGAATCCGACCTCACCCATCAGCCGCTTCATGTAGTTCTTGCGTAGCGGATACATGTTGAGGTGGTATTGTGAGCCATCGGGAAATCGGTATTCAAAGCGTGCGAGCCCTTCATCGATGTGCGCGGGCTGCACGGACACGTCCTCCCCACAGTAATAGTAGACGTGCTTGCTGTCGTAGCCGTGATCCATGATGGCGTCGTAATTGCGCTGATCGAGGATCAGCACACCATCGTGCCGTAGCGCCGAATAAAACTCGGCGAGGGCCTTGCGGCGATCGTTCTCGGAGAACAGATGCGTGAATGAATTGCCCAAGCAGACAACGGCGTCGAAACGGCCGTGGATGTCGCGGTTCAGCCAGCGCCAATCGGCGTGAACGGTGCGGAGCACGTGTCCCCGCCTCTTAGCGTTCTCAAAGGCCTTGTAGAGCATCTGCGGACTCCCGTCCGCGCTGACAACATCGAAGCCGGCCTCGATAAGGCGGACGGAGTGAAAGCCCGTGCCTGCGGCCACGTCGAGCACCTTGCGTGCTCCTCTTTGCTTGAGCTGTTCAATGAAAAAGTGCCCTTCGGTTTGAGCCCGCGCGTCCCAGTCGATCAGCTCGTCCCACTTCTCGACGAACCCGCGTATGTACTCCTCCTTGTAGTGACCGGTCTCCCTGACCTTCAGTGGTTGTTGTCCAAAGTCTTGTGTAAGTGATGCAATTCCATCCGTCTGGCTATGGGCCAAAAAAGTCCCCCTTTTCACCTTGTGTTGAGGCAGTACGGAAATCCCTGAGTGGGACGACACGGGCCGAGAATGGCGACCTTAGCTCCGAAAACGGCGTCCGGTGAGCCAGAGGCGGGCCTGCGTACTGCACCCCTATTGCAACACGTTGGGAGCTTGGGCTCAACCTTAGGAACAGAAGAGCGCAAGGTTGTTGTAGAGATGTGTCCTGGCGGTTATCGACCATTCCTTTAGGACGTAGTGACTCCGTTGCAACCTGGAATGGTGTGTCGACTCGCTAAACTAAGTCCTTTGCTGACACTGATATGAGCGAGCCGAAATTCCAAAAAGCGCAGGCAATCGTCAACTTCGCGGAGGTTGAAGCGTCCATTCAGAAGTTCTGGGAAGAGAACCGGATCTTCGAAAAGACGATTGAGAGCCGCAAGGGCGGGCCGCGTTTCACGTTCTACGAAGGCCCCCCGACGGCGAACGGCCTGCCGCACAACGGGCACGTTCTCACCCGCGTTTTCAAGGACGTATTTCTGCGCTATCGCTCGATGGCGGGCTGCCAGGTGCTGCGCAAGGGCGGCTGGGATACGCACGGATTGCCCGTCGAAGTCGAGGTCGAGAAAGAACTCGGCATCCACGGCAAACAGGCGATCGAGGAATACGGCGTCAAAGGCTTCATCCTGCGCTGCATGCAGTCGGTCTTCCGCTACACGGCCGAGTGGGAGCGGATGACGAACCGGGTCGGCTTCTGGGTCGATCTCGACGAAGCCTACGTCACGTACCACAAGAGCTACGTCGAAAGCGTATGGTGGGCTCTCTCGGAATTGTTCCAGCAAGGGCTGCTCTATCAGGGTCACAAGATCGTTTGGTGGTGGCCGCAAGGCGGCACGGCTCTTTCCGCAGGCGAAGTCGGCCTCGGGTACAAAACGGTCGATGACCCCGCCGTCTACGTTGCCCTCGAACTCGTTGACGCGCCCGGCACGTTCCTCGTCATCTGGACGACCACCCCATGGACGCTGCCCTCGAACCAGTACGCCGCCGTACGCCCCGACTACGACTACGTCCAGGTGGCTGACGGCGATCACAAGCTCATCGTTGCCGCGGCGTTGCGCGAGACGCTGGCCCAGAAGGTCGGTCGCGATCTGCCCGTCGAGAAGGAATTCAAAGGCGAGGCCCTGCTCGGCAAGCGCTACCGTCCGCCGCTGGACTATTACCTCGACAAGTATTGGGACAAGACCGCCGAACTGAAAGACGGCGGCAGCGAGCCCGTACTATGGCGCGTGCTGCCCGCGGACTTTGTGGAACTCGACCAAGGCACCGGTCTCGTTCACGAATCGCCGGCTTTCGGCGAAGTGGACTACGACCTGCTTCGCAAGCACGCCGAACGCTTCAAAGATCCGACCGAGATTCCACTGCTTTGCCCCGTCAAACCCGACGGAACGTTCAACGAAGAGGCACCGGATCTCGAAGGCCAGTGGGTTAAGGATGCCGACAAACAGGTCATCCGCACGCTGCGCGACAAGGGCATCCTGCTGCACCGCGAGACCTATCGTCACGAGTATCCCTTCTGCTGGCGGGCGGACGACGATCCGTTGATCCAGTACGCCCGCCCGGCGTGGTTCATCCGCACGACGGCGAAGATCGAGAACGCCATCGCGAATAGCGGTGAGGCCAACTGGATGCCGCCGCACATCGGCACCGGCCGCTTCGGCGACTTCCTCAAGAACAATGTCGATTGGGCGTTGTCACGGGAACGCTATTGGGGTACGCCGCTGAATATCTGGATCAACGACGAGACGGGCAAGATGGCCGCGCCGTCGTCGGTCAAAGAGATTCTCGCGAAGAACCCTAAGGCCTTCGACCACTTCCACAAGGATCGAGCGAAAGAGCCTGAGCTTTCCGACCACCTGATGGTCCACAAGCCCTGGATCGACGAGGTCACCTTCACCGAACCCGGCGAGCCGGGCGTCTACCGCCGCGTCCCCGAAGTGATCGACTGCTGGTTCGATTCCGGCTGCATGCCGTTCGCGCAATGGGGCTATCCGCACCAGAACCAGGACAAGTTCGCCAACGCCTTTCCGGCGGACTACATCACCGAGGCGATCGACCAAACCCGCGGCTGGTTCTATTCGCAGCTCATGATCTCGACGCTTCTATTCAGCGAAGAGACACAGAAGGAACTCGGCCTCGAACCGCGCGACTACCCACACCCGTTCAAGACTTGTATTGTTCTCGGGCACGTTACCGACTCCGAGGGCAAAAAAGAATCGAAATCGAAGGGCAACTACACGCCACCCGAGGTGATCTTCGACAAGATTGCCCAAGAGTTCGCGGTGATCGACTCCGAATACGAGGAGATCAAAGTCGAGCCCGGCAACGCCATCCTCGCCCGCGCGGATCTCGAAGCGCTCGACCTGCTTCCCGGCGCGGAGATGAAGGTCTATCGCGCCGACAAGACCGAGACAATCATCACCCTCAAGATGCAGCCCAACAAGAAGCTGCCGCGCCGGCTCATCGCCCTCGCCAAGGCCGATCGCGACGCGTTGGGATTGCGCCCTTGCGAGGCAGGGGTCAAGATCAAGCCGAACGACGTGCAATTCCTGGCGAGCCGTGAGCGGGTAACGATCGAAAGCCCGTCGGCAACCGCGCCGGGCGCCGATGCCTTCCGCTGGTTCTTCCTCGCCGGGAACCCGCCGTGGTCGTCGACCCGTCACTCGCTGGCGAATGTACGGACGATCCAAAAAGAGTTCCCGCTCAAGCTGCGGAACGTGTATTCGTTCTTCACGATCTACGCCAATATCGACGGATTCAACCCCGTAACGATGAAGGGTCGGCCGGTAGCCGACCGTGCGCTGCTCGACCGCTGGATCTTATCCGAGTTGGCCATCATTACCGAGAGCATCCCGAAGTTTCTGACTGACTATCGGGCCTACGAGGCCGCCGGCGAGCTGTCGCGCTTCGTCGACGGACTCTCGAACTGGTATCTGCGCCGCAGCCGCCAACGCTATTGGAAGAACGAGTTCGACGCCGACAAAGAGGATGCTTACGCCACTCTCTATGAGTGCCTCACCACCGTCATCGCGCTGGCCGCCCCGTTCGTACCATTCATGACGGAGGAGATGTATCAGAACATCGTCCGACGGCCACAAGGCGACGCGGCTGAGAGCATCCACTTGTGCAACGTCCCTGAGCCGAAGCCGGAGACCATTGACCGCAAGCTGTCGGAAGAGATGGCGGCGATCCGCGACATCGTTTCACTCGGTCTGCGCGTGCGGACCGAGCACAAGCTCAAGGTACGCCAACCGCTCGCGAAAGCCGAAGTCGTGCTGCCTGACGATGACCTACGGGCCCGGCTCGATGAGTACAGGCACCTGATCGAAGAAGAACTGAACGTCCACGAAGTCGCCTTCGTACACGGCGACGAAGGGCATGTCGGCTATTCTGTCCGGCCGAATTTCCGCCGCCTCGGACCGCGCATGGGCAAGAAGATGCCCTTGGCAAAGAAGGCTTTCCAAGCTGTCGACGGCGGCGTGCTGCGTAGCCAACTCTTGGCGAACGGGTTCGCCGAGATCGAGGTCGACGGTGAGGTGTTGCGGCTCGACCCTGAAGATGTCGAAGTCGTCGTCGAAGCCGCCGAGCACTTCGCCGCCGCCGGTGATGAAACGACGGTCGTGGTTCTCCATACGGACCTAGACGACAAGCTGCGAGAGGAGGGTCTCTACCGCGAGTTTCTCCACCGCATCCAAAACCTCCGCAAGGAACTCGACATCGAGTTCACTCAGCGCATTCGCCTGTGCATTCAGGGCCCCGAGAGCATCCAGCGCATCCTCGCAGCCAACCAGGATCACTTCATGGGCGAGGTCCTCTGCACCGAACTTCGCCACGACGAGGCCGCCTGGAACGACGCGGAAAGCCGCACGATGACCATCGACGACGAAGAAGTCACCGTGCTGCTATCCCACACCTAAAGCCCTCGCGACCCGTTCGACCATCCACTAGCCGAGCCGCGAGAGACAACGAGCGGTGCCGACTCGCACACGACCAACGAGTCGCGCCAAGGGCTCCCGACATCCCGTCGCCGGTCTAGCGATGCTCTTTGATGTACAGCTTGCGGAACTGAATCGGTTCGCCGTGGTGTTGTAAACCGAGCGGGCCGCCATAGGGCATGCGGCCCGGGAGCTTGACGTGGTCGATCACCGTGACGCCGTTCTGGATGATGGTAATCACGCGATCGATCAAGGTGACTTCCATCGCGTTCCATTCACCCGGCGGGTGATCGGTGTTCTTGGCGGGCACGCAGGCTCGACGTAGCTCAAGCGGTAGACTCGTGTCGATCATGTAAGCGTGCACCTGGCCGGAACCCATCGGATGGCACCACAGGTTGATCTGAAGCTGCGACGTGCCACGCAAGTAGATCCCGCTGTCACCGGCTGACATGTAGCGCTCCTTCGCATACTTCCCATCAGGCGTGCGGACCCACCCTTGCTCGGGATTGAGCGCGCGGTGCTCTTGCATCCGGGGAGGAGACGAGAAGCGCCATTCAAACTTGAACGTGAAGTCGCGGTACCACTGCTCGGAATAAAGATCTTTGTCGCTACGATTCTGGGCCTCGCTCTGCCCGTCGTAGTCGATCACACCGTTGCGCGCGCGCCAATGACCTGTGTGTCCCGGCACCATATTCCAGCCACGCATGGTCTGCCCGTCGAACAACGACTGGAAATCAGAAGTGTTCGACTGCGCGAAGCCCGACACCGCCAGCACCAGGAAACCTAGGAAGAACCGAAGAACACGATGCCCTGACATCAGCAACCCCTTCCTTGAATACTCCTAGCGGCCAGGCGATCTACTCCACAGGTACGATGTAGCTCAGAATGCCGATGGGTTCGCCTTCTTTTGCTTCGCTGTAATGTGGGTGGCACATGATGCACTTCTCCAGGACGACAGGAAGGGGAGTCGCGGCGCGCAGGTACGTTTTGCCATCGCGCTCGACCACTTCGTCGAAATACGACTCGCCGGCTTTGAGCTTCTCCACAGCCATTTTTTCAAAGTCGTCGTCCGCCACATTCTTTGCGACGAGAGGCGAGCCGGTCGCATCCAGCAGACTTACGTCGTGCCAGCCCTTTTCTTTCATTGCATCGAAAAGAGCGATTGCGGCTGTACCCGCCGGTAGCGTGGACGACTCGTTCACGTAGTGCGTGGTAATCAGAACGACGGCCGTCTTATAGAGGTCGTCGAGCATTCTTACCTGCTTACGTGTCCGCTCCACGGCGGCCTCTGGGGAAACAGTGGCCTCCGGGGGAACAGGGGGGCTACAAGCCATTAGAACCGCGGTCGCGGCGGCTGGAACGAACCATCGTAGTGCTCTTGCAGTCAGCATCAATTCTTTTCCTTCAAAGGTTTGAATATGGCGAGTCCGCCGAAACGTCGGTCTGACACACCCGAAACGAAAGTGTAACAGGGGCGGGCCAGGAGAGTTAGTTGCCTAGCTCTGGTCGTCCGTTTCGCCGATGGACCTACCCTCTCAGACCGGCAGATTATGTAACTATTCCTGGCGGTCATGAATCTAACAAACTAAGACTACTTGTGAGGAGGACACGATCAATGACAAGACTAACGATGGTTACCATGACGGCGATCCTACTGGTTCTTTCAGGGTTCGCGGCAGAGGGTATCGCAAAGCAGCATAACGAAATGACGCGCCTACAGAAGGAGGTGCGCCACGAACTCGTGATGCTGCCTTACTACAGCGTGTTCGACTATTTCACCTTTAGCGTCAAAGAGGGCGAAGTGACCCTGATGGGTTACGTGAGCCGACCGACTCTTAGGAAGTCAGCCGAGCGCGTTGTCAAGAGTATCGAGGGAGTCACCCTGGTTAACAACGAAATCAAGGTGCTGCCTGTTTCACCCAATGACGACCGCATCCGCCGAGCGGTCTACCGGGCGATTTACTACCACCCGACGATGTCGCGCTACGCCATTCAGGCGATTCCTCCGGTCCACATCATCGTGGAGAACGGCGACGTAACGTTGCTGGGCGTGGTCGGCAGTGAGATGGACAAGACGATCGCAAATATCCAAGCGAATGGAGTAAGCGGCGTCTTTTCGGTCTCTAACAAGTTGGAAGTAACGCGCGACTAACTTGTCGGCGCCCATCCAAACTTAACCGTCATCTCGCCGGCCGGACATGCTACCGCAGCGTCTGGCCGGCCACCTCTACCCCAATACTCCTACCGGTAACCTTGCACCTTTTAGGGTCCGAGCAGCATCTAAGAAGTAAGGATTTCTGTTTGTACTGATGTCACCCCTTGTCGATAACCCTTTCGCCGCCTTAACGACGGTCGTCGCGCCGGCGGTATTGACGAACGCTTGTTCGGTGCTCTGCCTCGGCACGAGCAACCGGATTGCGCGCGTGGTTGATCAATCGCGCGAGGTCGGCAATGAGTTGAGGGCGCTGCTACCGCATAGCCCCGATAGGTCGCTGTGGGAGAACGAGTTAGCCGTACTTCGCAAACGCGCGCGGCTGCTGTTCTGGACGTTGCGGTTCTTCTACGCTTCTCTCGGAGCTTTTGCCACGGCAGCTTTAATCGCCGTGGTCGGTTCGGCGGTTGCCGCATCCAGTGTCTCTCACATGTTTGAGATTGCCGCGGTTGTCGGCTTGATCGTGGGGGCCGTAGGCGTAGTGGGCCTTACGACTGGGTGTGCCCTGATGGTTCAAGAGGTACGGCTGGCGCTGGACCAAACCGCCGACGAGGCCGACCGGATACTTTCCCAGTCCCGGGAGCCAGTAGTGTCTACCCTTCCCGCCCTCCCGACTATTGTGTCCGCGACGCGATAGGCGGCCCGTTGCCGACGAGGCTGGCTCCCGACGAGAAAGTTGATCGGAGTCTTACGGATTCGCACCGCTTGTTGTCTCGCGCGGCTCGGCTAGGGGTATTGTGCCCGGACGCGGGGCTTCGCTGTTCTTGATTGGCGCAATCACGTGCTGGGCGACCAAATCGTAGAGTTCTTCGCGGTGGTCGTGGCGTTGCCCGCCAGGGGCGTCCGATGAAGTGGCGACGACGACCGTCTCAAGTTCGGGAATCACGAAGATAAATTGCCCACCGAAGCCCCACGCATAGTAGGTCAGGCAGCCCCCTAGATCGCGAATCCACCAACCGTAACCGTAGAGCCGGTGGCTGCGGCGGGAGCGGGTTCGGGGGACGAATGACTTGGTGATCCAATCGGCGGGTACGACTTGCGAGCCTTCGGTCTGTCCGCCCGCCAAGTACAGCTTGCCGAACGTCATCATCTGGCGCGGCGTCATCTCCATATCGTTGCCGCCGAAGTAGATCCCTTGCGGATCACGCGGCCAGCGGGCCAACTCAAACCCGAGGGGCCGCGCCAGGGCATCGCGCGCAAACTCCCAGGTACTCTTGCCACTGACGTTCGTCAAGATGGCTGACAACAGATGGGTGTTGCCCGTGCTGTATCTCATGCCATCGCCCGGCATGCCGACAAGGCGGCGACTGAGCGCATGCCGCACCCAATTCGAGCTGTGGACCCAAGCACCGTAGTTGCGGCTGCTGGTCGACTCCAGGCCCGACCGCATCGTCAACAGATCCTGGATCGTGATGGCGCGTTTCGCGGCATCCGCCTCGCCCGCCAACAGCTTTGGAAAGAACGGGCCGATTGGGGCGTCCACTCCGGGAATCAAGCCGCGCTCGATCGCAATGCCGACAAGCGCCGAGATCACCGCTTTCGAAGCGGACTTGATGTTGGCCGGACGGCGTGGGTTCGCACCATTGAAATAACGTTCGACGACAAGGTCGCCCCGGCGATCGACAAGCAAGCTCCGCAGCCGGGGGAGTTTCTCGGCCGCGGCTTCGGCGGCATCAAACGAAACTGGGACCGGGGGTGCGGATGGGCCGGCGGATTCGACTCCGCGTTCAGCTTCCGGTTCAGCAACCCGATCGGAAGGCCCGGCGGTCGAACATGCCAGCACACACAACGATGCGGACAGGAAACCGCACCATCTGAGCCAAGGCCACATGGATCGCGACATGGTCCGGCCCTCTAGGCCGAGGCGAGGGATTGCAGAAAGCGGACGACGGTTCGAATGCCTGTCTGAAAGTTCTCAAGCGAGAACTTTTCGTTCGGGCCGTGGAGGCTATCATCGGGAAGACCGAAGCCCATCAACACCGTGGGAATCCCGAGTTCCTCGCTGAACTCACCGACGATCGGGATCGAGCCGCCGCATCGCGTGAAGACCGTCTGCGTACCAAAGGTTTCCGTCAGTGCGGCGGCGGCTTTCTGGATGAAGGGGTTCTCAGGCGAGACCATGCTCGCCGGAGAAGCGTTCATCCCGCGAGCCTTGACGCTGATTCCCTTGGGGGTATTCTCAGCAACGAATCGGTCGATAGCGGCGAGGATCTTCTCGGGGTCTTGGTTCGGCACCAAGCGCATGCTGACTTTCGCAAACGCCTTGGCGGGGATGACGGTCTTCGCACCCGGACCGGTGAAGCCGCCGCCGATACCGTGTACCTCGAAGGTTGGCCGCGCCCAGGTGCGCTCCATCACGGAGTAGTCGATCTCACCGGTGAGTTGCGATGAGCCTACCTCGTTCTTGAGGTACTCGGCTTCGTTGAAGGGGAGTCGGTTCCAACTTTCCTTCTCGGCGGGAGCGGGCGGTTCGACATCGTCATAGAAGCCGGGGATCTGACAGACGCCGTCGGCCGACTTGCACTTCGCGAGCAACTCGACGAGGCCGAACACCGCATTCGGGGCCGCGCCGCCATACATGCCTGAGTGCAGATCCTGCGCGGGGCCGGTGGCTTCCCACTCTTGGTAGATCATGCCGCGCAAACCGATGTCGAGCGACGGCAAGCCCTGAGCGTACATCGAAGTATCCGAGATGAGCGCGACATCGGCCTTGAGCTTTTCGTGATTCTTTGGCAAGTAGGCCGAAATGGATTCGCCACCCACCTCCTCCTCTCCTTCAATCAAGAACTTCACATTGATCGGCAGCGCGCCGTGAATGGCATGAAGAGCTTCGACCGCTTTGATGTGAATGTAGAGCTGTCCCTTGTCATCGGCTGAACCACGGGCGTAGACGCTGCCGTCGCGGACGGTTGGCTCGAAAGGCGGCGACTTCCACTCTTCGAGCGGCTCGGCCGGTTGGACGTCGTAGTGCCCGTAGCAGAGTACGGTTGGCGCGCCGGGCGCGTGCAGCCAATCGGCGTAGACGAGCGGATGTTTGTCCGTCGGGATGACTTCGACATTTTCGAGCCCGGCCCCGCGCAGCTTGTCGGCTACGAAGTCGGCGGCGCGGCGCAGATCGGGGGCGTGCTCGGGAAGAGTGCTGACGCTTGGGATGCGGATGAGTTCGAAGAGTTCGTCCTGGAAGCGCTGCCGGTTCTCGGATAGGAATACTTCGACGGGATTCGGATCGGGCATGGGTTCGAGAATATCACGTAGCCGCGGTAGGACGATGTCTTCCGCGGGTGCTCCCCGCGGGCCGCCGGGTTTACACCCGCCGCTCCGTTGCTTGTGGCGTGAGCTTAGCGGTACGGGCGGTCTTTGCGTTCGGCCCAGGCGTCCTGAGTGTCCTCGAACCAACGGGTCGTGAGAGCATCCAGTTCAGATTCCCGTTCGCGATGCGAAGGATTACCGGCTAGGTTGGCGAGTTGGAACGGGTCTTCCTGGTTGTCGTGGAACACCCATGGGCGGTCTGCGTGACGGGCGTAGGTGTGCCGGGCCGTGCGGACGCCGCGCCACGGTGGAAACTCGTTCTGCTCGGTGGACGTGTAGCTTTGCAGATACACCGATTCGGGGGCGTCGCCGCCCGCGCCTGTAAGTAGGCCCGAGACATCGCGGCCATGCATGTCGGGTTTGGCCGGAACGCCGGCGAGCCCGAGTAGCGTCGGGACCATATCCACATGCGAGAAGGGGAAGCTCGCGGTCTGGCCTGATGCCACCGCGCCGGGGTAGCGCAGAATGCCGGGCACGTGAATCGACTCTTCCCAGGGCTTCCGCTTGAGCGAACGGCCGTGGGACCCGAGCATGTCACCGTGATCGGATGTGAGGAAAACAATCGTGTTCTCAGCCTGGCCGCTCTCTTCGAGAACATTCAGAATGCGTCCTACCTCGTTGTCGATGAACGTGACGGCACCATAGTAGCCGGCAATGTCGTTGCGGCTGCCGAGACGCGCCTCGGGCTGCCAGTTGCCCCGCATCGTCAGCGCATCGGGGTCATAGAGGTTCATGTATTCTGGTGGCGCTACATAGGGGTTATGCGGTGGGCCCCATTCCAGATAGAGGCAAAACGGCTCGTCAGATTCCTGGGCGATAAACTCAATGGCTTCGTCCGTGAAGGTTTCCGCGGAATAGCCCGGCATGTCAATCGGTGTCGGGTCGTCGCGGAAGTACTGCATGTTCCAGTAGTCGTGTGAGCAGATGTTGGCGGCCCAGTAGTCGAAGCCTTGACGGCGAGGTCCGGGGGGCACGAAGCCGGGCAATCGCTTACCGCCTTCCAGATGCCACTTGCCAACGAATCCGGTGCGGTATCCCTGCTCTTTGAGGATCTCGGCGACCGTGATCTCGTTGTCCGGTAGAGGCGCGTCGTTCACGGCCACACCATGAGCATGCGCGTAGCGACCGGTGAGCAGAGTGCCGCGCGCGGGGCAACAGACAGGGCAGTTCGCAAAAGTGTTTTCGAGTAGAACACCCTCGGAAGCCAAGTTGTCCATATTGGGCGTCTGGACATCAGGGTTGCCCATCACGCCGAGATCCATCCCGCGGTACTGATCGGGTACGAGGACGAGGATGTTGGGGCGGGGGCGCTCGGGGCCGCAACCCGCCAAGGTAGCTCCGGCGAGGCCCGTGAGGAAGTCACGTCTTCGGATCACGGGGCTCAGGATGTCATCAGGTTCCACATGCTGTCAAGACGAAACCTAGCGAAGAATGCACTTTGACGCTCTGATTGATACGGCGTTGCATTCAGAGCCCCTCCTCAAGGATCTGGACAGAGAGGCCATAAGTTCATGTGCAGGCAACAAGAACGCAGACATACCCAAGACGACATGTTTGCTATAGAGGCCTATTACAAAGGTATTACAGTAGCTAATCGACAAAGAGCCGCCATCGAGACACTTCACAGTTGACACTCAGTTGCAAATAGGATTAGACTGTTTTTCTGCCCATGAGATGCAACTGAGTTGCATATCCTACGGAATCGGACATCCAACAAACAAGCAAGAAAGAAGAGCATGACGAAGACAATTTTCATCCGCGCCGCGCTTTGGGCGATTTCGGCGACGGCCCTTGCGGCCACAACACTATCGGCCCAAACGATTCAAGGAACGGTGGTAGACCCGGACGGTCTGCCCGTACCCGACGCTCAGCTTGAAGTAGTGGACCCAACAAGTACAGGTTGGGCGGACGCGGTGGGCCAGTTCACGCTGACAGCGGTTCCGGCGGGGCGACGCACGGTTCGGGCGTTTTCGGAAGACTTCGAGACGGTGGAGTCGGAAGTGGACGTGCCGACCTCGGGAGTTGTTGAGGTCCGACTGCAGTTTACGGATGTGCGTCGGAATGCCGCGTCGATCGAGGTTGTCGGGGAGTCATCGGTGACGCTGCACGAGATCCCCGGCTCGGTCTATCTGATCTCGAAGGAAGAGCTGGAGGTCTCGCACCCGGTGGATGCCAACGAGGCTCTGCGGCGCGTGCCGGGCGTGACGCTGCGGGAGGACTCCGGACCGATGGCGATGCGTCTCAACATCGGCATCCGCGGTCTCAATCCGGACCGCAGCCGCAAAGTCTTGATGCTCGAAGACGGCATCCCGATTTCGCTCGCGCCTTATGGCGAACCGGAGATGTACTACTCGCCACCGATCGATCGGATACGGCGCGTGGAAGTGCTCAAGGGAAGCGGGCAGATTGCCCACGGCCCGCAAACCGTCGGCGGCGTGGTTAATTTCGTGACGCCCGATCCACCGCCGAAGACCCATCTGGACCTGGACATCGAAGGCGGGCAGCGTGGCTTCTTCTCCGGGCAAGCTTCGCTCGGCGGAAGCAACGACGACCAGTCGGCCGGTTGGTTCGTGAACTATCTGCGCAAACAGGGCGACGGCTGGCGGGATTTTTGGTTCGACATCGACGACATCACATCGAAGTTCACGTTCAAACCGAGCGAAACGCATACGTTCGCCGCCAAGGTGGGCTTCTATGACGAACGATCGAACTCCACGTACGTGGGTTTGACTCTACCCATGTTCCAGCAGGACCCGAATCAGAATGCGGTGCCCGGCGACGATTTGAAAGTGCGCCGCTACTCGGGGTCGTTGAGCCACACGGCGACGATCAATCCGAAAGTCGTTTGGAACAGTACCCTCTTTGCCTACAACACGGTTCGGAACTGGGGGCGGCAGGATTGGGAGCGATCAGACGGAGGCGATGACTATCTGGGTATTGCGGGTGATCCGAGTGTCCCGGACGGCGCGATCTTCTTGCTCGATTCAGCTGGGAATCGGAATCGCCAGTTCAATGTAATCGGAGTTCAGACCGGCGCGAAGGTGGAGCACAACCTGGGCGGCATTCGGAATAGCCTTGATTTCGGAGTCCGTTACGTTTACGAAGACGCCCAGGACCAGCGCATCAACGGTGAAGGATTTCGGGCGCGGACGGGTGTTCTTCGTGATGACGAGGTTCGTTTCGGCAGGGCTTTCTCAGCACATCTACAGAACCGCTTTCACTTCGGCGACCGCGTCGTCTTCACACCGGGTGTGCGTTTTGAGCACTACACGCAGGAGCGGAATATCCTGCGTCGACGTGTACGGCAGCCCGATGGCTCGAATGTGCCGACGAATGTCGACATCCGCAACGAGCGCACAATCACGAAGGCCATTCCGGGACTGGGTCTTTCGGTGCGCGCTACCGATCACATCACACTCTTCTCGGGGGTACATCGCGGTTTCGCGCCACCCCGCACCAAGATCGCGATTACCAACGATGGCGATTCTCTCGACCTTGATGCCGAGTTGAGTTGGAACTACGAAGCCGGCGCGCGCTTTCGCGTGAACCGCGCCGTGAACGGAGAAGTCACATTCTTCCGACTGGACTTCGAGAATCAGGTGGTTACCGCGGCTGAATCCGGTGGGGCTACGACAACACTGGCCAACGGCGGCGAGACTCTCCATCAGGGGTTCGAGACCAGCCTGCGGGTCAACTGGGACGAGGTTGTGAACAGCCCTTGGCTGGTCTACACCGACCTACGCCATATGTATCTGGCGAAGGCGGAGTTCACAAACAACGTGCTGTTCGGTGGCAATCGGTTGCCCTACGCCCCGCGCAATACTTTTACCTTCCTGTTTGGTGTGAGGCAGCGGCGCGGCTTTGGATTTCAGGTTGACCTGAGTCACATCGCCGAGCAGTTCGGTGACAACAACCAGACGGTCGCCCCGTCGAATGACGGCACGGTCGGCTTGTTGCCGTCCTACACGGTCTTCAACGTCACGGCGGATTATTCGATTCGCCGGGAGCGCTTCGAGTTCACACCCTACTTCGCCGTGAAGAACTTCACGGACGCACTCTACATCTCATCGCGGGCTCCTCAGGGAATTCAACCAGGGCCCTTCCGCCAGGCGAACGCCGGCATTCGATTCAGCTTCTAAACGACCATGACCAATTACGTAATCGCCGAACCCTGCTCAAGCCGTAAGGATACGAACTGCCTGGATGTGTGTCCGGTGGATGCGATCCACCCGAACCGCAATTCTCCTGACTTCGCAACCGCCGACAAGCTTCGCATCAACGCGGAGACATGCATCGGTTGCGGCTCGTGCTTCCGGGTGTGCGCGGCGAAGGCGATCTTCTCGCGCGAGGAGTTGCCTACGCCCTTCGCAATTTTCGCGCAAGAGAACGCGGCATACTTTCAGCCAGCCCAGCAGGGCTAGCCGATCCCGGCGCTACGCTTGCCGTCGGCCAGACGCAGCTCCGCCACAGAGCCCTTGTGGGCTCTTCAAGTAATTTAGTAGTGGTCTAACGGAGACGGTTCGGAATCGTGGCGGGCGATCTTCGGAGCTGACGTCGCGGCTCTAAACTCGCGAGGCGGCGTCTAGCTCCTACAGTCTGTTGTTAGGCGGCTTTGTCAATACGAGCTTCGCTCTCGACGAGGTCGTGCTCTTCTTGGCAAGAGACGCACAGAGTCGTCCACGGAATCGCATCAAGCCGCTTGGAGTTGATGTCCTCGCCGCAGTCAAGACAGATGCCGTACTCGCCTGTTTCGAGTAACTCCATCGCCGTCTCGACGGCCTTGCGGGTCTTCCACGTTGAGTCGATTGCGTGAACAGTGAGGTCTAGGTCTTGCCGGGACTGCACTTGATCCATCGGATCGCTCGACCAATCTGTAACGAGCTCCTTGCGGAGAGTTCTGGTCCCTGTTAGATCAGTCAGCTTAGCTTCCAGCTGCCGGCGTATTTTGTCGTTCTGTCGTTTTGTCATCGGTGTTGCCTTCTTTCTGTCCAGGGCATATAGATGCCCTCCACCGACCGGTGGTTGCATCTTTTTTGGGCCCAGGAAGAAATTTTTCCCGTCTCGCAGGCAGCTTCGCCTGCGCCTTCGTTTATCTAGTTCATTTGAAATAACTTATGTCTTATCGGCTGAGGAGCAGCCGAGCTTGACGGAAGACCTTGAGGAACATTGCGGGAGTGAGCCGTCCGGTCTGTGTGTTCTGTCTACTAGGATGATAGCAGCAAAGTAGCACAGGTAGGTTACCAGGTAGGCGGTGGCGCACGGCGTGCCCGAATGGGTAGAGCGAGCGCTTCTCGATCAAACCCTGGTCCAAGAGGGTGGTCAGGTAGGAATCAAGGGCCAACCGCCCCAGAACAATCACAACTCGTAGATTCGAAAGCAGTTGTAACTCGTCCACCAGATACGGCCGGCAGGCCGCGAACTCTTCGCGGGTGGGCTTGTTACCGGGAGGCGCGCAGCGAGCGGAGGCGGTGATATAGACGTCCTGCAGCTCAAGGCCGTCATCACGATGGGTTGCTTCGGCCTGCGAGGCGAAACCGGTTTCGTAGAGAGCACGAAAGAGGAAGTCGCCGGAGCTATCTCCAGTGAACATGCGGCCGGTTCGATTCGCTCCGTGGGCGGCCGGGGCCAGTCCGATCAACAGAAGCCTTGCCTTGGGATCGCCGAACGCCGGTACGGGCTTGCCCCAGTAGTCCCAGTCCCGGTAGGCGCGCCTCTTGACGCGGGCCACCTCCAGGCAATGCTCCCGTAGACGCGGACAGCGCGTGCAGGCGGTCACCTGCTGCTGAAGCTTGTCCAAAGCATTGACAGACCCTCGGCGCGACATGGGTACAGCATACTGCACGATAGCGAAGCGGGGAAGACCTAAGCACATTTATCCATTTAGAATCAGTTAGTTACAATATTTCTGGCGCACCACCTGGCAGTCGTACCACGCTCCTGTTCGGCAGAAGAGCGGATCGGAGGCAGACTTGACAGACGGAAAGCCTTGATTCAAGATGCTGAATCTGGTATAAAGCTGTCTCACTCCGAACTGCTGTAGAATCAGTCCCAATCGGGGATCCGGTCCAAGGATGGGAAGCCCCGGTGAGTCAGGCAGAGATGTCGGCTCACATCTGAGCAAATCGTCCCATGGCGCGGCGTGTAGCCAAATCCAAAAAGACCAAGAAAGCCGCTTCGCCGGCGAAGAAAGCCGGGAAGGCTCGCGCTCCGAAGAAGGTGGCGAAAGCCAAGAAGAGCGCGTCCAAGAGTACCGCAAAGAAGCCCAAGCGGTCCGCGGCAAAGAAAGCAATCCCCAAGAAAGCAGCGCCCAAGAAAGCCGCTAGCAAGAAGGCGAGACCCAAGAAAGCTGCTAGTAAGAAGGTAGCCTCGAAGAAGAAGGCGCTACCGAAGCCCGCGAAACCTCGCGCGAAAGCATCAAAGCCTGTGAAGAAGACGGTGAAGAAAGCTGTAAAGCCCGCCGTCAAGAAGTCCGTAAAGAAAGCGGCGAAGCCGGCAAAGAAGAGTACAAAGCCCGTCATCAAAAGGTCCGTAAAGAAGGCTACGAAGCCCACGACCAAGAGATCGGCCAAGGCTACCCAGCCCGCCGCCAAGAAGGCAAAACAGACCAAGACGCAACGAGCGGTCAAACCGGCTCGCATCCTCCCCCGTCCGAAACCGAGAGCGAAGTCCAAACCCTCACCGGCCGAGTTGGAGGCCTTGCGGGTCGCGAAAGAATTGAGGCAGGCCCAAGCGCGTCAGTTGGGCCACTACGACAAGGCGATTAGGGCTTTCAACTCCCGGCGATTCCAAACAGCCCATACGCTCTTTGAGAAGGTGGCGGCAGGTCCGGACTCCACTTTCGGTGACCGTGCGCGCATCCACATTCAGATCTGCCAACGTCAGACCCAGACTCGTAAAGTAAAGCTTAAGACCGCCGATGAACACTACAACTACGGCATCCAGCTCATCAACGAACGACGCTTCGAGGAAGCGAGCCGCCGTATCGCGCAAGCACTGAAAATGCAACCGCGGGCGGCTCACGTTCACTTCGCGGCGGCGGTCGTGGGCGCTCTGACACAAGATATCGAGAGCACCGCTAAGAGCCTGAAAAAAGCCATCGACCTCGATCCTCACAACCGTGTCCTCGCTCTTAACGACGCCGACCTGGCCTCGGTTGCTGACGAACCCGCCATCGCAAAGCTCCTCCATGGCGACCGCTGATCGACCTCTATCCCCCTTTTCCGCTGAACATGCCTCGCCGTCACGGGCGCGCGGAGCCACCCGCTCGTCGTCGCGTCCGCTTCGAATCGTAGCGCTTGGGGGCGGCACGGGACTTTCGGCCCTACTGCAGGGCCTGAAGCAGTACACGGCCGCCTGGGACGAGCCACCCAAGGCCGGTCCGCTTGTCGAGCTAGCGGCGGTGGTCACGGTAAGCGACGACGGCGGCAGCTCCGGCAAACTTCGGCGGGCATTCGACATGCTGGCCCCCGGCGACATTCGCAACTGCATGGTCGCCCTGGCCGAAGACGAGACGCTCCTCAAGAAGCTGTTCCAGTTCCGCTTTGCAAACGGCAAGGGTCTCGACGGACATAGTTTCGGCAACCTCTTCCTGACAGCCCTCACCGAGGTGACCGGCGATTTTCACCAAGCCATTCAACTCTCAAGCGAAGTGCTCGCGATCCGGGGGCACATCTTTCCTTCGACCCTCGAGAATGTTCGCCTGCAGGCCGAGTTGGAAGGTGGTCGCCGCGTGCAGGGTGAGACGCGCATATCGCGCGCGGCGGGGAAGATTCGCAAGGTACGCTTACAGCCGCGGCGTTGCGCGCCCGTGCCCGAAACTCTGGCGGCTCTCGCCGATGCCAACCTCATTACACTCGGCCCCGGGTCTTTGTACACAAGCGTGATCCCCAACCTGCTCGTTGAAGGTGTTGCGGATGCGATTCGGCAGTCCCGCGCCCCGGTGGTCTACATCTCGAACCTGATGTGGCAACCCGGCGAAACGGACGGGCATTCGGCGTCGGACCACCTGCGCGCCATTCACGAACACTCATTTCCAGACTTGGTGGATATTGTCGTGCTCAGTTCATCAAGGATTCCCGCCGCGGCCCGCCGCCGGTACGCCGAGCAAGAAGCAAGACCGGTGACGAACGACCGCCGCCGGATCGAGGGTCTTGGCGTCCAGGTGATCCAGGAACCTTTGACGACTACGAAGCAGACGATTCGGCACGACTCGAACCGCCTGGCTGAGCTGCTCGTCAAGATCGCCGGCGGGAAGCGTTCCACGGCGCGAGGCCGCTAGTTGGGCATCGGAACCTAGTCTTCTTTGTCTCCCAACAGCAGGAAATGGCTGGGCCGCCAAACGCTTCTATTCCAAACAAGTCCGTTTGAGAACTTGGCCCCGGCCAGATAACTGTAGAGGCCAATGTGGCAGTATTCCACTCTGGCCTGGCCGAGAAAGCCGTCGCACGCGAAATCGATCTCGGCGCCGACGGGCAACGGATAGGGGAGACTGACACACAGCCCGTCCCGGCTCAGGTCTTCCAGTAGGCCAGTCTGCCGGACAGGCTCGCCTGTTTGGTCGCGGAACGTAACCCGCACCAACTCCGAGCATAGAGTGCGAGCACCGTTGCGACGCTCTTGAGGTTCCTTAGAAGTACTTGGCACAGCGTTACCATCTATATCGGCCACAGTTGGAAACCTTTGCGAACCAGACGCTCAAAAAGTTTCGCCCCCGTGACTGGGTCTTGACTCATTGCACGCGGTCAGACCATACTGGGCCGGCGTTGTTCCGCTTTCTTGGAGACCTGTTGAATATGTCACGACTGTCCGCTCGATTCGCACTACCTCTTGTTACCGTATTTCTAGCCTGTGCCCCACCGTCGGCTACTGACGGCGATCAACCCGTGGTCGAGATTTCCGAGGAAAGCGCCACGGCGGCGTTGCGGCGGGCAGCGGAGTTCTACCGCAACGAGGTTTCGACCGAGGGGGCGTACCATTTTGTTTACAGCGAAGACCTGAGCTATGGGCGCTCCGAGCAGGCCCGCGGACTGACCCAAGCATCGGTCCAACGCGCCGGGACGCCGATCGTCGGCATGGCGTATCTCGAAGCGTACGCCGCCACGGGAGACAGGCTGTTCCTCGATGCCGCCGGCGATGCCGCCCGCGCTCTTGTCCAAGGGCAGGTTTGCTCCGGGGCATGGGACTACATCATCGAGTTCGACCCCGAAAAACGGAAGCAATACCCGTATCGCGCCGAGGGCAACTGCGCCGGGTTCGAAGTCAAACCCGGCGTGGAAGGCGGCCGTCCGTTGACGACACTGGACGACAACGTTTCCCAGGGCGCCCTGCGCTTGATGATGCGCGTGGACCGCGAGCTTAGCTTCAAAGATGAACAGATCCATGCAGCGACGTTGCATGCCCTCGAAAGCCTTCTCCGCGCCCAGTATCCGAACGGGGCTTGGCCGCAGCGGTATTCCACCTTCCCCGACCCCAGCCGGCATACGGTGAAGCGGGCGAGCTACCCCGAATCGTGGTCGAAGGAATGGGCTGGACCGGACTATCGCGGCCACTACACGTTTAACGACAATTCGCTCTCTGACGTAATCGACATGATGCTCGAGGCCTCGCGCATCTACGACGACCCGAAGTACCTAGCGGCGGCCGAGCGCGGTGGCGACTTCATGCTGTTGGCCCAGATGCCTGACCCACAGCCGGGTTGGGCTCAGCAGTACGACGCCGACATGCACCCGGCCTGGGCACGGATCTTCGAGCCTCCCTCGGTCACCGGGGGCGAATCGCAGGGCATCATGAAGACCCTGCTGCTGCTCTACAGCGAAACCGGCAAGCGCGAGTACCTGGAGCCGCTGCCGCGGGCGCTGGACTACTACGAAAAGTCGGTACTGCCCGAGGTGGACAATCCTTCAAAGTACCGTGCCCGGGCCTGTCCGCCAGGCTCGATCTGCATGGCGCGGTTCTACGAGCTCAAGACGAACCGCCCGCTCTACATCACGAAGGGCACGCGGGTAAACGTGACAGGACGGTCCAGCGAATTGCTCGGAGGCTATGAACTTAGCTACAGCGACGAGTCGGTCATTACGCACTACGGCATTCTTACGCGGGGTGACCGGCTACCCGCGATCCGTGCCGAGTACGAGCGCATCAAGGATGCCGATCCGGCGACGTTGCGACGTCCCGACCGGCTCAGGGGGCTGTCGCCGTGGAGTCAGGGCGATACTGATGCAGCCGCTGAACAGGAGGTGCGTGATCGCGCGGCCGCGGCTCTTTCATCGTTGAGTGAGCGGGGCGCTTGGATCGAGGAGGGTGTTGTCGACCCGACGGATCAAGTTCTGCAACTGTTCGCCGCCGAGGACATGACGGTCACGATCGGCGACACGGTCCACCACATCAAGGAGGACGACTATCTGCGGGTCTTCCCTGGTGACATTCCGCCGCCGGAGAAGGTGATCCGTTCGAGTACTTTCGCCGACAATGTCGAAGCGCTTAGCGACTATCTGGCGCGCTGAAGGCTCGCACCACCCGTCCCCGGGGGCCAAAAGGTCGGTTGCTATACTGTGTGGCATCGGATCGAACGTGCCTCAGAAGACTTTCTACCTCGAAACTTTCGGCTGTCAGATGAACGTTCACGACAGCGAGAAGGTGCGTGGAACGCTAGCCCAGAGGGGTTATGAGCAGGTTCACGCGGTGGATGAGGCCGGGCTCGTTCTCTACAACACCTGTAGCATTCGCGACAAAGCGGAACAGAAGGTTTTTTCGCGTCTGGCGAACTACAAGCGGCAGAAGGCCGAGGGCAAGATTTTCGGTGTATTGGGGTGTGTCGCCCAGCACAAGGGCGCTGAGATCTTCGAGCAGGCCCCGCATGTGAGTCTCGTGTGCGGCTCGGCTAGCTACAACGACCTGCCAGGATTACTCGACCGCGTCGAAGCCGGCGAGGACCGCGTCGAAGGCCTGAGCCTCGACACCGACGATACCTTCGAGACACCGCTCACACGCCGCGACAACCCCTACAAAGCGTTCCTTACCATCATCGAGGGTTGCGACAAACACTGCGCCTACTGCGTCGTCCCGTTTACCCGCGGCCCGGAACGCAGCCGCACCAGCCAGAGCGTGATGGACGAGGCTGCCCGACTCTCATCTCAGGGCTACTCCGAGATTCAACTGCTCGGACAGAACGTCAACAGCTATCGTGACCCTTCCGACGTAGGCATGGATTTCGCTCAGCTTCTGGCAGCGGTGGGCCGCGTCAACGGGATCCGGCGTGTACGTTTCACGACGTCTCATCCGCGCGACTTCACACCGGAGATCATCGAGGCGATCGACGGGAACACGGCCCTGTGCAATCAGGTTCACCTGCCGGTGCAGTCGGGTTCCAGTCGGCTGTTGGCACGGATGGCTCGTGAGTATGGCCGTGAGGACTATCTCGACCGCATCAAGCTGATGAAGCAAGCTCAGCGGAACATCTCTATCAGCACGGACATCATTGTCGGCTTTCCGGGCGAGACCGAGGAAGACTTCGAACTGACGTTATCGCTGCTGGACGAGGTCGAGTATGACTCGGTCTTCTCGTTCAAGTACTCGCCGCGCGCCGGCACCACAGCGGTTAACTTCGAAGATGCGATCCCCGAGGCAGAAAAGTCCCGGCGGCTGTCGATTCTTCAAGAGAAACAACGTCGCATCCAGCTTCGCCGCAACGCCGCTCTCATCGGGCGTGAAGAAGAAGTGCTCGTCGAGGGGCGGCGTGAGAAATCAAAGCAGTGGATTGGTAGAACGACGCAGAACCGTGTGTTGAACTTTTCCGACCCCCAGGCCGGTTCATCCGACCTACGGGGTTCTTACTGCCGGGTGCGTGTAACGGGCTCGGGACCGAACTCGCTTGTCGGCGAGTTGATCGCTACAGAAGCAACACAAGCGTTTCACGGATTCCGGATCTTACAGTAGGTCCGGCGTTCCACAGCAGCCACAACCAACCCGCGGAGTTGAACTATGCAAGTGGAAATGAAAATTCGAGGCCTGATGATGGATCCGGTAACGAACATGCCCATCGTGATCCTCAAGGACCTTGATGGCAAGTCGGTACTTCCGATCTGGGTCGGCGTCTATGAGGCGAATGCCATCGCGCTGGAGATCGAGAAGGTCACGACACCACGTCCGATGACGCACGACCTGATCAAGAACTTGCTGATGGGGCTCGGCGGCGGTGTCAGCAAAGTGGTCGTCAGC
>Ga0114996_10001051_pt1 | contig 37769 bp, 34 predicted proteins | sample ArcticOcean_MG_C_4_FD_87039 | JGI IMG/M metagenome (GOLD analysis project Ga0114996, IMG submission 87039) | Marine microbial communities from western Arctic Ocean - ArcticOcean_MG_CB4_134 | ecosystem: Environmental > Aquatic > Marine > Oceanic | place: Arctic Ocean: Canada Basin | collected... | reverse complement strand
TGCGAGGGTAATTTTGAGGCCCTGACCATTCAATGTCTGCTGCAACGCCTCGAAATCAGCGGGCTTGCTGAAGACCTCTAGGTACGTGCCGTCTTGCTTGAAGTCCTCTGCACCAGCCTCGATCGCAGCTAGGGCAATGTCCTCTGCCTGCTCTTCACTCTCAGCCTCCAGAGCAAGAACGCCTTTGTTGCTGAACATCCAGGCCACACACCCGCTTTCACCGAGGTTCCCACCGCTTCGACTGAAGACGTTGCGAACCTCGGACGCAGTCCTATTGCGATTGTCAGTCAGAACCTGGAGCATGATGGCAGCGCCGCCAGGCCCGTAACCCTCGTAGAAAATTTCCTCGAGCTGCCCACCTTCACCCAGGCCTGCGGCCCTCTTTATGGCCCTGTCAACGTTCTCAAGGGGCATATTGGCGTCCCTACCCCTCTGCACAGCCAGGCGCAAACGGAAGTTCATTCCGGGATCGACTCCGCCTTCTCTGGCGGCAACGGTTATCTCCCGGGCCAGCTTGGTGAAAAGCTGCCCGCGCCGGGCATCCACGACACCTTTCTGGTGTTTGATTGACGACCATTTTGAGTGACCGGACATAGCATTCCCCTGGTTAGGCTATTTTGGGATTGTACACCGCAGGAGCGCGGCGTCAAAGCTAACGCATGCCTTCCCACAACTCAACCGTCATCCTTCTCCCTGCTAGGTCCACCTTCAGGACAACCTGTTCAATCGCCGGGATCAATATCTCACCTGGATCCTCGCTTCGTCCAACCACTAGGACGTTGTTGCCACCAGTGACCAGTATGTCTTTCACCACTCCCAGGTGCTCCCCCTCCGAACTCCAGACTTCCAAGTCTAGGAGTTGGTAGTGGTAGTACTCACCATCGTCAAGCGAGGGCAGCGATGAGGCCAGCACCTGAAGCTCTTTGCCTTCAAGCCTTTCCGCATCATCCCGGGTGGCAACTACGTCGAGGGTGACGATGGCATCGCCCCCTGTCCAGCGGAGGCTGTTGATTTGAACGGGCGCGCCGTCAAGCTTCAGCGTCATACCGGTTGCGAACCGGTCTGGATCACCGGGGGTAGGGTGCACGCGGAGCGCCCCATCCATGCCCCAAGGGCCTTTTATGTGGCCCACAACGATAAACTCATCCCCTGACGAGGCTGGTTGATCGGCTTTTTCGGTCGACGGGGTCAAAAGAGGGGAAAACAGGAAAGGAGGGGTTCTGAGATGCTAAACGATCTCAAGGACAGCGCGAGTGCCTTCTTTCACGGCAGAGACTCTGAGAAGGACTCTTATGGCCTGGGCAACTCGGCCTTGGCGGCCAATAATCTTGCCCTTGTCCTCGTCCGCTACTTCAAGGCGGATGATGATTCGGTCGCCTTCTTCGACTACAGCAACCTTGACATCGTCAGGTTGCGCTGCGATGGAACGAGCGATGTACTCCACCAACTCCTTCATGACTCAGCGACCTTCTCTAGCAACGAGGCCTTCTCAAGAATTCGACGGACAGGATCCGATGGCTGGGCGCCCTCGCGAAGCCACTTTAGAGCCTTCTCTTCGTCCAGCACGACGGTGGGGGGATCAGTGAGCGGGTTGTAGTGACCAACCTGATCTACGAACGCGCCGTCACGAGGGGCTTTGGAGGCGGCAACTACGATACGGTAGGAAGGCTGCTTCTTCTTGCCCACCCGCCGCAAACGGATTCTCAGCATGTTTAATTCCAGCACCAAAACAGGATAGGGACGCTGGCATTGTATTGTTCTGCCTGGCGCGCTGTCAATCAAAGCCAGGCGTCGCCAACTAGTCCAGCCACTGGCCTGTGAAGGTGACCTTCTCTGGGTAGGCGTCGTCCTCGACGGTTGTCTTGAAGGGCGGGAATAGTATGTCAATCAGGATATTAGGCGCGGGCTCATGGGCCTGCTGCGCCACAATACTGTCTCTAAGTTGATGGATCTCGTCCTGAAGCTGTCCCATGAGTCCAAATAACTTACTCACATCAGGATGGCTGTCGGCCACGGTTTCCTGAAGCGCGGCCATGTTGTCTGAAACATCCTCGAAAATGGTGCGCTCAGCAGGCGGAGCCCCTCCGCCATGAAACTCTCCAGGGCCGTGCCACGTAACAAGCGGGTGCATGTCACCGTGATACTGGATGGACAACTCTCCGCTCTCGTGCGAATGGCGCACAGCAGGCTCTCCTGGAATCTGCAAGAGCGCCGTGACTAAGACGTGCTCGTTCTCCAAGACGGTGAATACTTTCCTGCGTGGCCGTCCTAGGTACGTCAGCCCTCGCCATCCCTGTTGCTCCTGGGGGACTGCGAAAGGATTGATAGTCAATGACATTGTTGCTCCTTGCTAGCCGCCATTTTCCGCCTCATTCAACTCGGCCTTCTTAGCCTTCAGAAAGACCTCATCCATGTACTCCACATGCCCATGGGGACCAGTGTCGTAATATTTGGCAGCCCCTTCCTGGTAGTCCCGCAGGGCTCCATAATCTTCCGTAGGAAGGTCGATACGTTGGTTTAGTTCCGGGTCGCGGAACACGTTCATGGGGTCGGCTCCGTCTTCCACGATGGCCATCTGCTCTTCCAGCAGCGACCTATACATGATGACTCCCACGTCGGATTCGCCAAGGTGTTCATTGGTCCTATCGGATATGGGCCCTTGCTCCGACCATGCAATCAGGTCTTGCCCCAGAATATAGTCCGGGAATTCCATGATCGGCACGTCGAAGAGCGGGACCAGGGTCTGCTCCGGCAACTCCCCATTGGGGCCGGGGTCAAACACTTCATAGTTCAAATGCCAAGTCGTCGTATCGTCCAACGGTACGCGTATCTGGAAGCAGTACCACCCCTTCTTACCGATGCGCGTCATATTCGGGAACACCATAGGGTGACCAATCCGCCAGTTCTCTGACTCCTCAGTCTCACCAGGCATCAACCGGCGCTTGATGACACCGTGCTCAAACCTATCGAAGCCGTTTTTCACGGCCCGGCTGCCTCCAAGCCTATTCACCACCCTGCGCATGTAGTCGGGTACCCAAATGCCCCGCTCCTCCATCCGCTCGATGATATAGCTGCCGTACACGCCGTGCGTGAAGTGTGCATGGTGGGGGTCCATGGCATTCTCCTGGCACTGAAGCCAGTTGCACGGCACAACCGTGCTGCCAACCTGCCGGAATACCTTATCCCACACAAAAATGTCCCAACGTGGCAAGAGCGGTGCAGGCTCCGGTCCCAAGTAGGCCCATACCAGCCCACCCAGCACCTGGACGGGGTAGGCGGTGAGCCGAATCTTGTTTTTAAAAGTGCTCCCCTCGGGCTCCGCCGGCTGCTCCACGCAATATCCCTCGGAGTCGTACTTCCAACCGTGGTAGAGGCACCGAAGGCCATCCTCTTCCGGGATGCCGGCAGCCATATTGACGCCCCTGTGAGCGCATCGCTCTCCGATGAGCCCGTATTCACCCCGCTTATCCCTATACAGCGTGAGAGACTCGCCCAGAATACGAACCTTCTTCGTCGGCCTATCGACGAATTCATCCTCGCCCGCAATCGGATGCCAATAGCGCCGCATAAGCGCGCCCATTGGAGTGCCCGGGCCTACCTTCGTGAGACGTTCATTCTGCTCAACGCTAAGCATGCATGGCTCCCCCAACACAACGAAGCCTCAGCGAGGCCCCGTCTCACCTGAATAGTGCACGACCAAAAATTGCGTATGACAGGTGTCGCTTCTCTGAGCTTGTGGTATAGAGGTCGGAACTGTACTGAACCTTTATACTACAAACCATCTTGAGGGCCAATCCTCTTGGTCCCCGACCGGCATCAAATTGACGGCCTTGAAAATTGATTGCTATCATCCCAAGACACCGCCGAACATGGAGGTCGCAGTGAGCACGTCGCCTGCTGACGGGCCCTATCGTAGCGCGGCTGCGCTTCTTTCGCAGTACCAGGATGTGCGCAGGGCTACGGAGCACCTGTGCCAACCCCTGGCCATAGAGGATTACATCCTCCAGGCGATGGCCGACGTTAGCCCCACCCGATGGCACCTGGCACATGTTTCCTGGTTCTTTGAGACGTTCTTGCTGAAGCCTCATCTTCCGGGATACGAGAGTCCCCATCCCAAATATGAGTTCCTGTTCAACTCTTACTACAACGCCGTGGGCCCTCAGTACTACCGTCCACACAGAGGATTAATTTCCAGGCCCACCGTCGCTGAGGTCTACGATTATCGTGCCCACGTTGACCAAGGAATGGTCTCCCTCCTAGAGGTCTCAGACGAGAACAAACTCCGCGAGCTCGAACCGACGCTGATTCTGGGGCTCAATCACGAGCAGCAGCACCAGGAACTCATCATTACGGACATCAAGTACAACCTGGCCATAAATCCTCTTCGGCCCGCCTATCACAACCGACCGATTCCGCGAGGTACAGCAACTCCTCCGCTCCGCTGGATGGACTTCCAGGGCGGCATTCACCGTATTGGTTATGAGGGAACCGAGTTTGCCTTCGACAACGAAGGGCCACGCCATGAGGCCCTCCTTCGCCCATTTCGGATCGCCTCTAGGCTCGTCACCAACGGAGAGTTCATGGAGTTTATGGCGGCGGGGGGCTACGGGATTCCCACCCTCTGGCTGTCCGACGGATGGACCACCGTAAAGGCAGAAGGTTGGGACGCTCCGCTCTATTGGGAAAAGGTAGACGGGACATGGTGGGTCCAAACAATGTCAGGAATGCAGCCCGTGGACGAGCACGCTCCGGTGGCGCACGTCAGCTACTACGAGGCTGATGCCTACGCTCACTGGAAGGGGAAGCGCCTGCCCACAGAACAGGAGTGGGAGCGTTCAGCCGAGACTGAACCCCTGCAAGGGACGTTCATGGAGTCTGGTGTCTACCACCCCCTACCCGCCCCCGGCAACGGAGGTCTTGAGCAGTTGTACGGCGATGTCTGGGAATGGACCCAGAGCCCGTATTCGGCGTACCCAGGCTTCAAGCCGACGCCCGGCGCCGTCGGCGAGTATAACGGCAAGTTCATGGTGAACCAGATGGTCCTTCGGGGCGGCTCCTGTGCCACGCCGCGTTCCCATCTGCGAACCACCTACCGCAATTTCTTTCCCCCTCATGCTAGATGGCAGTTCATGGGGTTCCGCTTAGCGGAAGACGCCTAACCCATCGCCGAATAATGAGAGAAGGGGGCAAGGCCAATGGCCTTGCCCCCTTCTCTTCGTTTGTTTACACCAAAACCCGTTCCGTGCCCTGGTAACTAGGCTTTCCTTTCGCCTTCGACAAGGGAGGGCTCGGTGTGTGGCTCTACCCGCAGGTCCGGCAACCAACGCAAGAAGGACGGCAGATACCAGTTTACGTTCCCCAGGAGCCGCATGCTGGCTGGCACCATAATGGAGCGCACAATAGTGGCGTCGATGAAGATAGCCGCCGCCAGACCAAACCCTACCTGCTGGTTCCCCAAGCTTTCTCCAGAGGCAAAGCCACTAAACACCACCACCATGATCATTGCCGCGCCAGTGATAAGGCCTCCGGTCGCTCTGAGGCCAAAAGCCACCGCCTCAGTGTTGTTTCGGGTCTGGTCGTACCTCTCCCTGATGCGGCTCAGCAGGAAGACGTGGTAGTCCATGGATAACCCAAAGAGCACCGAAAACAGGAACAGTGGTATCCACGCATCAATGATCGGTGTTTGCTGGAAGGGCAGGATGGAATCCAGAAACCCCTTTTGAAAGACCAGCACCAGCAGGCCGTAGGCAGCTCCGACCGAGAAAAGGTTCATGATGATGGCCTTGATCGGCACAACAATGGACCTGAACACGAGCATCAACAGTATGAAGCTCAGCGCTAGCACAACGAACACGACGATTGGGGCGTAGGTGTTAGAGACGGCGAAGAAGTCCACGCTGAAGGCGGTCGTGCCGCCCACCAAAACGTCGGCGTCCACACCGGCGAATGCTTGAGGAATAAGCTCCTCTCTTAGCTTGCGGATAGCATCAATGGCGATTTCACCGTTGGGGTCTCCGGCAAGCGGAACGGCCAGAAGGCCCAGATCACCCTGGTTATTGGGAAGCCACCGATTGTCGCCAGGGAAAGTTTCGGGGTCATTGGCAAGAGCGATCTCCAGTCTTTGTCTGGCCTCTTCGACCTCAGCCGAGAATACTGGGCCGTCGATGACGATCTGCGCCGGGGCGACAACCCCGAAGGAGAACTCCTCTTCGAGAACGACAAAAGCTTGCTTGGTCTGTAGGCGGTCAGGGAGGGTGTCGACCCCATTGAACCCAGTGTTTATGTCGAAGTAAGAAAAGGCTGCCAATATGAGTAGACCCGCGGTGATAATCAGGCTCGGAGCCGGAAATCTCATAACCGTATTCGAGATTGCTGCCCAGAAGCCTCCTGTGTTCTCAGCTGAGTCCCGATTGAGACTCCGTCCAAGAAATGGAATCTTGAGAGCATTAATTCGATGGCCCAGGAGGGAGAGCACGGCTGGCAGTAACGTCAAAGAGGCGAGCACGGCAGAGACCACCACGAGGATGGCGCCGACGCCAAGGCTTCGGAATATCGTGGTAGGGATAATGAGCATGCCAGCGAGCGCCATGACCACGATCAGCCCACTGAAGAAGACCGTTCTGCTGGCCGTAGCCCCGGTTCGGCCTACGGCGCTGACTACGTTAGCGGATGGACGCCATTTGCGACCCCAAATGAACGCATTAAAGATGAACCAGGGCAGCAATGTCAGCTGGATGATGGTCATCACCAACGTCGATATGACTCCTGACCGGGGAGTCATATCGACGGCATTGCCTTCCTGGCGGGGCAGTTCCTCTCTAAAGCGATAAACGATGAGCAGTGAGTAGTCGATACCCACCGCCAAGCCGATCATGCTAATCATCAAGGTGACGAAGAAGACTAGATCGAAGGCTTGCCCCACGATTGCTGTGGCGCCCAAGGCGACGATGATTGCTACTATCGCCAGGAGCAGCGGCAGGACGGCCGCCAACACGGCCCCAAACAAAACCAGCAGTATGATCAAGGCTACAGGCACCCCGATGCTCTCGCCCTTCTTTATATCTGATGTCGCTAGTTCGTTCGATTCGTGAGTCACGCTTGCCTCGCCGGCTATGAGCACGCGAAAGTTATCTTCTCCATCAGCCATTTTAGCGATAGCCAGGAGTTCCTTAGCGTTGCTTATAGCATCGTCAAGTGTGCCCGCCATCTCAAAGGTCAAAATGCTTGTACGGCGATCTTCTGAGACCATCGAAGGATCGTTGAACTGATAGTAGTTCAGCCCCTGGCCCACCTTGGTAGGCCCAACAGCCATGATTATTTCAAAAAGCGTTTCAACCCTTTCACGGAACGCGGTGTCATCAACCGTAAGCGTCTCTGACTGGACAATGACGAGCTCGGTCGCCCGCTTCGGCCCCCGGAGCCGCTCCTCAACGAGATCATTTGCCCGCTGGGAATCGGGGTTGTTGGTAAAACGGAATTGGGTAGTCAGAGCATCGGATAGTAGAGCGTTGCTCAGCAGGAAGGCCACAATTATCAGTGCCGCCCATAGGCCTATCGTTCGCCAAGGGTGCAGAGCGCAAGCACGGGCCATGGATTCAGTAAACATACGTCGTTGCACCTTAATCCTCCTCTAACCGACAGGGTATATCCGCCCTAACGCAGAGGGCCGACGCGCCGCCAAATAGTTTAGTCGCAATACACACGGAAATCCAATGAGAACGGGCTAGCCTACCGCCTCTCTGAACCGGCACGTTATAATAGTGACTCTGTGAGGTTTGGTCATGCGGGTTAACGTTCGTTTCTTTGCCGCCTTCCGGGAGTTCGCTGGACACGACAACCTTGATGTCGTCCTCGACCCCGGCTCGACGGTGCATGACTTGCGCATACGGCTTCACGACCAGTTCCCCCGCCTTCCTCAGCCGGAACGCATCGTTGTAGCAGTTAACGCAGAATACGCCGATCCGGACCTAGCTCTCGCCGACAACGACGAAGTCGCCTTGATCCCGCCGGTCAGCGGAGGTTCTTCTTGATTCAAGTCACCCGGCAAGCCATAAACCCCGACGCAGTCACAGAAACGGTCCTCGACCCCGCCAACGGCGGTGTCGTAACGTTCCTGGGCACAACCCGCAACCACACCAGCGACCGCGCTGTGGTGTCTCTGGAGTACGAAGCATACGAGGAAATGGCCTACAAAGAGTTGGAGCGCATCGCCCAAGAGGCCCAAGTGAACTTCGGAGTTCGCACGGTTTCCATAGTCCATCGCTTCGGGCATTTGGACATTGGGGACATCAGCCTTGTTGTTGCTGTGGGCTCGGCGCATCGCAAAGAAGCTTTTGCGGCCGCTCAATACACCGTAGACCGAATTAAGGAAACGGTGCCCATCTGGAAGAAAGAAGTCTTCGAGGATGGCGAAGTTTGGGTCGGCATCGACGCCTGCTATGCCGAGGGCGACCAAGAGCCCCATGCATCCTCTGTAAGCGCTCATAGCCACGCCGGTTAGCCCTCTCTCGCCCTCTCCTGGCAGTCCCGGCGGGGCCTATTCTGCACGTCCTGCCTTGTCTCATCTCTGTTGAGGTTGCTATAGTTGAAGTTCGCGGAGGGATCGCATAGTGGTCTAGTGCGCCCGCCTGCTAAGCGGGTTGGGGGTTAAAGCTCCCGCATGGGTTCGAATCCCATTCCCTCCGCCACACCTGTATATACTGCCATTTCCCGCATTTCCGACCAATAAGGGGCCATGGAACGCTACTTCTCTTGGACCATTGGCTGCCAGATGAACAAGGCCGACTCAGAGCGCCTTGAAAGCGCGCTGACGCAGCTCGGCCTGACGCCTACAGAAAGCCCCGAAGAAGCAGACCTGCTCGTGGTCAACTCCTGCGTGGTCCGGCAGAACGCCGAAGACAAGGTGGTTGGCATGCTGGGGACACTGAAGCCCCTGAAGCGTGACAGGCCGGACAGAGTGGTTGCGCTCATGGGCTGTATGGTTGGCCCGGGCCGAGAGCAGGACGCTCTGCGCGCTCGTTTCCCCTATGTGGATGTCTTCATGCAGCCACAGGACTATGCTCCCCTATTGGACCTGTTGGGGGAGCGCTTGGGCGTGGACGTTGAGGGTTGCCTAGGGCCCCTTGTTCCTCCCAATCCTGAGGTCACGGCCTTCGTCCCCATCATTCAGGGATGCGACAAGTTTTGCTCTTTCTGCATTATCCCCTACCGCCGGGGACGCCAGGTCAGCAAGCCGGTAGAGGAAGTGGTCCGCGAGGTTTCTTTGCTTGCCCAACGGGGGGTTCGCGAAGTGACGCTCCTGGGGCAAACCGTAGACGCTTATGGGTACGACCTGCCAGACAAGCCGGATTTGGCCCTTCTGTTGGAAGCCGTGCATGAGGTGGATGGCATTGGCCGGATCCGCTTCCTTACTTCTCATCCCAATGACATGACCGACCGCATCATCCAAGCAGTTGCAGACCTGCCCAAGGTCTGCGAGAACTTCAATCTGCCGTTCCAAGCTGGCGATGACGTCGTGCTGGAGAACATGCGCCGGGGCTATACCAATGCCCAATACCGGGACCTGGTGCATAAGGTCCGGTCGATGGTGCCCGGCGTGGCAATGGTGACCGATCTCATTGTCGGTTTCCCCGGCGAAACCGAGGCGCAGTTCCAGCAGACATACGACCTTGTCAACGATCTGCACTTCGACAAAGTGCACACCGCCATGTATTCGCCACGGCCCAACACCATCTCTTTGCGGCAACTGACGGACGACGTTCCTCAAGCGGAGAAGCATCGGCGCGTCAGCGCCATTGACCAGCTTCAGGCAGGCATCCAGGCAGACATTAACAAGGCCTACGTCGGAAATGTGTATGAAGTTTTGGTCGATGGTCACCGGCGGGGCCAATGGACCGCCCGCACTCGGACGGACAAACTTGTCTACATAGATAACCCTCAGCCCCTGCTGGGTCATACCATAGACGCCGCCATCCACGAAGCAACTTCGTGGTCGTTGCGGGGGAAAACCGCAGTGCCCGTAGCCAAGATTCCTAGCTGACCTCCCAACCGACCTCAAAAAGCTAAGGCCTGTCGTGCAGACGGGCCTTGGCTTTTTCATGACTTGGCCAAGCACCCGGGGGTGCCTCCGGAGCCCATACGACAAATGTTCTAGAGCTATCTTCTAAACCCTAAGTAAGTGCGCATCAGGCGCTGGAAAGCGGGGCGGGCCAAGTGGCCCGCCCCTCTTTCGCATTCCACTGGTCCGGCCTTGGCCCGGCATGCTGCCGGAAGGTATTATCCCAAGGACGCTAAGGCAACCCACACTCGTATCCCCGAATAACCACAGGAGGCACCCAATGATTTTGATCACCGGTGGCATGGGTTTCATCGGCCTACACACAGCCAAGTTTTTCCTGGACGCTGGCGAAAGCGTTGTTATTTCTCAGCACAGCGCCCGCCGTGAGCCAGAGTTCCTAAAGGACGACTTCGGCAAGCGTGTGTTCGTGGAGAGCTTGGACATCACGAATACCTACGAACTCTTCGAGGTGATGCAAAAGCACAAGATTGATGGAATCGTCAACCTTGTAGCGCCCCCCGTACGCGGCAGTACGCCTACCAACGACGTACGCATTTACACCGTGGGGCTGCTCAATCTCCTGGAGGCTGGCCGCATCTTCGGGGTGAAGCGCGTTGGGCTTGCAAGTTCTACGCTGGTCTACGGGAGCCTACCGTCTGGTCCCTTCCAAGAGGACGACCTCCTGCCCATTGAGTCCAAGACGCAGGTGGAGGCCTTCAAGAAAGCCACTGAGACCCTGGGCCTCCACTACGGCGACCGAACAGGGCTCGACGTTATCACGCTGCGCATGGGCTTCATCTACGGCCCCCTGTACTACAGCATGTTCAATCTTCCAGGCCGCTTGTCCCACCTGGCCGCCCGAGATGAAAAGTACGACTTCAACGATTTTGAGGACGATGAGTACGACTGGTGCCACGTAAAGGACTGTGCCCGCGCTGTTCAGGAACTGATGATGCCGGACAGCCTGCCTCACCGTATCTACAACATCGGTGGTGGGACTTCGGTCCAGAACAAGGATGTTCTCGCTGCGGCGAAGAAGTTAAAACCTGACCTCGACTTGAAGCTCCAGCCTGGTCTCAGCCCTGCTGGCCGCGCAAATGTGGCAATGGACATGAGCCGCATGAAGCAAGACATCGGCTTCGAGCCGCAGTTCGACATCGAGCGCGGCCTTGCCGACTACGTTGCCTGGCTTAAGAACCATCCAGAATAGGGAAGCTCGGACGATGCAGGATTGTAATACTCTAGTGCATACGCATGGTATGATGGCAGTACCCCACCATCGGATGAAACCAAATGGCCACCAGGGAAATCGCTAGAGTTACTGTCAGCCTGCCGCAGAAGCTCCTAGAGCTCGCCGACCAACTGGCGCAGGAGTGGTCCACAAGTCGTAGTGGCGCCATAGCCGAACTATTGGAGAAGGAGGAGCGCGCTCGCCTGGAAGCATTAATGGAGGAGGGCTACAGGGAACTCGCTGAAGAGAATCGACGTTTCGCGGAGGAGATATATCCGGCCGTCAGCGAGATGACGCTCCGGGCCACTGAATGGGCCGAGCCTCCCGATGATTAGACGAGGAGAGATCTATTGGCTCCAGCTTCCGGACGGCCAAGGCTCCGTGCAAGCGGGCCTCAGACCTGTCCTAGTCATCCAAAACGACATCGGTAACCAAGCTAGCTCCATAACCATAGTTGCGGCCATTACTTCTCAGCCACGGCCGCGGCAGTACCCATTCCACGTACACTTCACCGCAGCAGAGAGCGGTCTTCGTCTAGATGGAACTGTTCTGTGCGAACAGGTTCAGACTGTCGACCAAGCCAGCCTCGGCCGACTGGCTGGAGCGCTAGACCACTTGAAGATGTCCGAAGTTGACACCGCCCTTCGCTTCAGCTTTGGTCTGGAACATTGAAAGCCATCAAGTAAAAGAAGCCCTCCCAGCCAAGGCTGGGAGGGCTTCTTTATATAAATGCGTGTGTGCGGCCTAATGCTAGCCCGGCTCGCTCCCAAGGATCAGAGCTGTTTGGCAGACTGTGTTGCCGCCGTGGCCGCTGACCAGGCATAACTTCGCGTCTTTCACCTGTCGATCGGGGCCATAGTCGTGGCGGATCTGCCGTACTCCCTCAACGACCTGGAGGATGCCTTCTACATGGGCCTCGGAGAGCTGGCCGCCTGAGGTGTTCGTCGGCAGTACACCGTCTAGGTCCAGGGCGCCTGAGGCTGCGAATGCGCCGCCTTCACCCTTCTTGCAGAAGCCGTAGTCCTCCAGTTGCAGAACGACCATGGCTGTGAAGCAGTCGTAGATCTGAGCAACGTCAATGTCCTGAGGGGTCACGCCCGCCATCTTGTAAGCGGCCTCTCCGGCCTGCTTTGCGCCCGTGTGGATCATGTTGTCGTTGTGGTGCCAGCCGCGCAAGTTGTTACCAACGCCGAAACCCAATACGTAGGCCGCCGGCTTCCCCAAGTCCTTGGCCCGTTCGGCCGAAGTCACGATGACAGCACCTGCGCCGTCACTGACAAGGCTGCAGTCGTAGAGACCCAGCGGGTCTACGATCATACGGGCGTTGAGGTAGTCCTCAATGGACATAGGCTCCCGCATCATGGCGTCCGGGTTCTTCATGGCGTGCTTGCGGAAGCTGACGGCCACTGCGCCGTACTGCTCTTTCGTGGTGCCGTAAATCTCCATATGACGACGAGCAGCGAAGGCGTAGTTGATAACCGCCCCGTAGACGCCAAACTCAGGAGCAAACTCCTTTCGCAACTGGGACTCGTCCATGGTCGCCACCCGCATCTTCGCTTCTGCGCTGCGGTGGGCGCGGGACCAGGAGTCCCTGGAGTAGCCGACCAACACCGTGTTACACAGGCCAGCGTCAATGGCCATACAGGCCAGCGCAACGCCAAGCGGCTGGCTTGCCCCTCCATTGTCCGTGGAGGTGCTGAACGTTGCGTTTATGCCCAGCATCTGCCCTATGCGCTGGTGGTGGGCATAAATCTCGTCCGGGCCCCTGGTCAGAAGCCCGTCGATCTCCTCTTTCTTAATGCCGGCATCCTCGATGGCTGCCTTGGCGGCCAGGGCAAAGAGCCCCAGCGAACCTACGCCCGGCACCTTTCCGAGCGGGCTATTGCCCGCCCCTATGATTGCGTACTTCCCACGCAGGTCGCTCATGGCTCCACTACCTCCTGGGCACGCATCTCATCAATCTCAGCCTGGGAGTACCCAAGGCCGCTCAAAAGTTCATCGGTATGTTCGCCCAGGACAGGGGCCCCAAGGTCGAATGTAGCAGGCGTCTCACTCAGGTTCACTGGGCTGCCGGCCAGTCGTACCTTGCCCTGAGTCGGGTGCTCAACTTCGATCGGCATACCCAAATGTTGTACCTGAGGGTCTTCAAAGACCTCCTTCAAGTTGTACATGGGTGAGCAGGGTACGTCGTTGTCCCGAAGCTTCTGGATCCAGACGTCCCGGTCATCTTTTGCAAATACATCGGCCAATATTCCGTGCAAGACATCGTAGCCTGTTTGACGTCCTGGCCGCTCCTTGAACCGCTCGTCCTCCTGAAGCTCCGGCATCCCCACAGCCACGGTGAGGCCCTGCCAGAACTTGGGTGGGGACGATAGGTGAATGACAAATGGTTTCCCGTCTCCAGCCATGAAGGCGTACACCTGTGCGTTGTGGACCCGGGTGTCCCGGCGCGGGATCTCGCCGCTGGCTAAGTGGGTTGCCGCCATCTCCTGGATGAACGAGGTCGTAGCCTGGAGCAACGATGTTTCCACCTTCTGCCCCTTTCCCGTCTTCTCCCGCGAGTAGAGGGCTGACAACACCCCATAGCAGGCGAAGAACCCGGTTAGGTGGTCTGACAGCGAATACCCCATCGGCTTGGGGTCCTCAGGGTCTGTGAGCAGGCTCATCAGGCCGCTCATCGCCTGGCCTATTGTGTCGTAGCCGGGCCAGTCTCGGTAAGGACCGGTCTGGCCGAAGCCGGAAATAGAGCAATAAATAAGCCCTGGGTTCTTCTCATGCATAAGGTCGTAACCGACGCCCATTTTGTCCATGACGCCGGGCCGGAAGTTCTCGATGAACACGTCCGCGGACTCAAGGAGCTTGCGGAGCACTTCCTGCCCCGCCTTTTCCCGGATGTTGAGGGCTATGCTCTTTTTGCGCCGGTTAAGGCTGGAAAAGGTGGGCGTATAGCCCTGCCCTCCCCATCCCCGGAAAGGGTCACCGCCCGGCCGAGTCTCCACCTTGATAACCTCCGCACCCATGTCCGCCAGGAGCATGGACGCATAGGGGCCGGTGACGTAGCGGGAAAATTCCACCACCTTCACACCATCGAGGGCACCAGCCATTCCGTTCCTCCTCGTCGCGAATATCCAAGTGCGCCTTGATCGACGCACCCAGCTTAAGTCGTTGCAAACGCTCTAAAGACTGAGCCTAGCCCCGTTGAGGCGTCAGCCAGAAGTCCTGAAGCGGCGATTCATCATTGGTCGCCTGGGCGCAGTAAACGTCGGTCTGGAGCAGGACGGCGCAACCTGGGCAGTAGTACTGCTGGAAGACGCCATTGTACGGCTCTCCAGACGGTACCCGACGGCCCACCAGGTCTTCTAACTCCTGGATATGGCGGATAGCGAATTGCTTGTAGTTATCGTCCGGTCCGCAGAAAACGTGGCTGCAGTTAACGCACCGGATCACCTGGGCGCCGCCGCCCTCTGCTACTTCGAGGGCCTCGTGAAACCGGAGCACGGTTTCAAAGTTAACGTTGCTCATGGAGCCCTCAGCGAAGGCCGAAGTTGCACCGCTGTAGGGTTGGCCCGAGCTGACCCGTTCCTTGCGAATCTCGTTCCTCAGCTGTTGTGTTCCTTCTTCATCCACAACGCCCGTTTTGGCGTCAGCGACCACACCAAAGATCATGTGGGCCATCTCAGGGGATACGAGACGCTCCAGGAGGTCTTTGCCGACCCTCCAAGGCTCTCGGTCCAGAGGATCGCCGTAACCACTGCCGCCGGCGACGAAGTCGGCGACGATTGCATATTCAGGAAGCGCCGCCCTGCCGACTATCTGTTCAGGGTGCGCCACTTTGCCCCATCCGTCGGATTCCAGAAGCTCCGGCCAGATAGGGGTCTGTTCTCGCTTGATGCGGTCCATAATCGAAGCGCCCTCAGTGTGGTACACGCCTCGGATGCCGCCGAGTCCGGTCGGATAGCCACCAAACAGGCCTGCTCCCTCCGGAATGCAGCCGTAGGGTGAGTAGTTGACCGTGCTGTCCTGGGAGCCGTAGATCATGTAGACACGATAGCTTCCGGCCCCGCCAGAGAACTTACCCGGTGCTCCACCGTTTCTGTGCAGGTTCCGCGTGAAGTAGATGAAGGGGTACTGCATCTCAATGCGCTCTACGTCGCTGGTGCCGCCGGACGGGATGTTCATGTTCCCACCGCAGTGCACGCCGTCGCGCTCCGGCGTCGCGCCTAGTCCTGCGCCGTGGCCGTCGTAGAGACCCTGTGCAGTGACAAGACCCTCCCGATTGTGGCCGCCGTAGAAGAAGCCTGGGCCGCCGGAGTACCAGATGCCCTGCCAAGGAGCGTTGATGTCTTCCTGATGCCCGCCGGCATACAGCATCTTGGCGATGCACTCACTGGAAGCGATCTTAGCGCTAACGCCAACTCCAGGGGCGGCTCCGCACGCAGCCGGGAAGGTGCAATTCAGGATGTTCCCTTCAGGCACATAGGTGTGTACTGGATGAAACTTACCGTCGCTCCAGGGCACATCCCAGAAGAGAAAGTCGGTGAGAGACACTGCAAGCTGGGCTTCAGTCCCAGCCAACGTGGAGTTCGTTGTGTCGTTCATCTGAGGACTGGAGCCAGTGAAATCAAAATAGATTTCGTCGTCCTCCTTGGTCATGGTGCAGACGGTCACATAGGGCCGCACACCGCCCCCAACCCTGTCCCAGGCAGTGCCGTAGACTCTGGACGTCCAGGTACCGTCAGGAAGACCCCTCAGCTTGGCTCGGGCCAGCCGGTCCGAGTCCTCGATGATCTTTTGTCCGGCGCCCAGGATGAACTCCAGGCCAAACTTCTCGACCAACTCCAGGTAGCGCTTGCCACAAACGTTGTTGGAGGCAATCATCGACTTCATGTCGAGGCCAACGTAGCCCGGGTCCCGACACTGTTCCGTTATGCAGCGGAACACGTCCTCTCGAAACTCGCCCTTCTCAACAAGTTTCAGGCCTTGGATCCTTATGCCCTCGTGGAAGATCTCTGTGGCGAGCCCGCGCATCACGCCGCCAGTGTCCGCGGTGTGAATGCTGGAGGCCAGCCAGCCAATCAGACTCCCATCCCAAAACACTGGCTTGACGATCATCATGTCGTAGGTGTGAGCGCCGGCGATATATGGGTCGTTGAAGAAGAGTTGGTCCCCGTCGTAGAAGCCAGGGCTCTCCGCGTACCACTCTATGAGCTTCTTGATCGCGTCAGAGGTGGCCGCGGCGAAGCGGAGGTGGCCCGAGCAGGCGAGAATCATTTCGCCTGTGGGATCGTAGAAGGAACTCATGCATTCCCCGCCTTGGGAGACGATGGGTGAGGCGGTTACCTGCTGGAGAGATGTACGTCCCTCCTCGCCAATGGCCCAGAGGCGGTGCAGGAACATTTCATACTTGACGGGGTCCAACTGTACTGATGCTGCGGTAACCACAGAGAATCCTCCTTACAGTGCGTACGCTAGTTTGGGGTTGTCCCAAAGTATCTTATCGACGATTGCCGGATCGACCATGCCGCTTTCCTTCAGTCTGCGAAGAGCGTGAAGCTCAGTGGCGGTATCGTTGTGGCCATAGTCGGTGCCTAAGACCAGATGGTCTTCGTCCACGTATTCCAGGATCTTCCTGAAATCATCAGTCGTCTGGCAAGAGATGTACATCTGGTTATCTTTCAGAATGTTCTTGGTGACGCCTGGCCTGTTCAACTTCTTGAGGCGCAGGTTGAGGTCGTTCAGGGCGTAGGGAAGCCACTGGGCACTAACCTCCGTGACGACCCACCGCAGATCGGGGAACTTGGCAGGGATCTCCTTCATGAGCAGGTCGTGGACGGCTCCCACCACCGCCAGCTTGAAGGCCCGGAACCCTGAATCGATGGTGAATAAGTCATAAGCCAGGAAGTTGCCCGTCGCCGAATGGATGCAAATGGGCAGATTCAGCTTGCTAGCCTCTTCGTACAGGGGGAACCAATGGGGGTCGGAGAGGCGGTGCTGGGACTCTATGCCCCGGATAAAAACACCGCAGGCGCCATGCTCGGCACCGTAGTGAAGCTCTTCCATCGCCTTGTTCAGGTCCAACAGCGGCAGGACGACCGGCCAACGCAGCCTCTCAGGGGCCTGTGCCCAGACGGAGCCCATCCACCGGTTGTAGCCCTGGCAAAGAGCCGTATCCACCTCTGGCTTCGTAGTCAGGGGGGTGAGAAAGAGGGTTGGGTACAGGACATGAACGTCAACGCCCAGCTCGTCCATATGCGACAGACGAGCCTGGATGTTAGTGGCTTCTCGAGCGGCGTCAGGGGTTTCTTCACCAATGTTGATGTTGTTGGCGTAGACCCTGTCTCCAACCAGCCAGTACTCATTCTTGTGAGCGCTGGGGTCCTTACCGACGAGGTGCACGGGCTTGTAGGCCTGACCTTCCTCCGGGATGAACTCCCAGGTGCGCTCCGTCTCTACCACGTGGGCGTCGGCGTCTATGACTGGCATGTCCCCCTCCTTAGCCTCGCGAGAGTCTTCTTGCCTCGGTCCCTCGACACGAATCAGGATCGCGGCAGTGCCGCGGACCGCAATGCTACAGGCGCAGGAACTTCTTTGCGTTTCCGGCGAGCACTGCTTCCTTTTCGCCCTGGGTCAACTCTTCGTGATCCCAGGTGTTGCGGATCATTTGCTGCGCTGCCGGAAGGTCCACTTCGTGGGGGTAGTCTGTTGAGTAGGCGAATGGCTCTATGCCCAAGCGTTTGGCCAGGTAAGGGAGGCTCTTGTCGTCACCCTCACAGCCAATCAGCACCTGTCCGCTCGTCAAATAGTCGGAAAGCTGCCGCTTTGTTGTCCCCCCCAGCCGGTACTCCTCGTCGCGGGCCATCCGGTCCAACAGCATGACGGTCCAGGCGCAGCCGCCCTCTAGGAAGGCGATCCGGAGGTCGGGCAGCCGGTCGAACAGTCCGTCGTAGATGAAGGAGACAATGGCGTACATCAGTGGTACGGGGTGATGAAGAACATGCGAAGCCGCGTTGCTCTTGAAAGTGCTGATGCCAAGGCCCCAATTAGAGCCCCCGTGAACGCCCAAGAAACAGCCCAAGTCGGCAGCCTCTTCGTAAACGGGCCAGTAGAACTCGTGGCCCAAGTGGAGCGGGAGACCGGTTGAAGGCAGCATTGCCCCAGGCAGGTCCAGTTCTCTTACGGCCCTCCGCAACTCTGTCGCGGCGGCTTTGGGGTCCCCCATAGGGATGAGGGCCACCGGCCGGAGACCGGGGTCTACCCTGCGGAAGCGGTCGGCGACGTAGTCGTTGTAAGCCCGGCACAGACGAACGGCATAGTCAGTGGCCTGGATGAAGCCAACCGAGAGGCCCTCGGAGGGATAGAGCACTGTAGTGCCAATGCCGGTCTTCTTGAGGAATTCAGAGATGTCCTCACCGGAGCCAGGGCGCCCGTCGCTAGCCCTTATGAGCTCCTTGGGACTCGCATCTTCCAGTTCTGGAACGTTGGGGTAGTGAATCGCGTCCAGGCTGGGAAACACGCCCATCCGCTGCCGGCTTGGGGCCGTGGCCACCTTCCGGATGGCAGGTTCCATATATTCAGCGAGTTCAGGGATGGACTCAATGAGATGTCCATCACAGTCGAGTACTTCCGTTGCCGCCATAAGCCAATTCCCCCTTTTTGGCGACTCCATTCTAGGCACAAGTCATTATAGGCTTTGAGGTTTGAGCGTCAAGGTAGAGCGCCACCACCGGTCTGCTCTGGGCCCCTTGCGCTAACAGCCCTCTTGGTTACGCACAATCGGACGAGGCTCAGATGTCCTAGAGGTTTCCTACTTGACATCTCACTCCAAACGCTTACGATTCTCTTCCGCTTTCCAATCTCTGGCGCAAGAACAGGAGCACAACTATGACAAAGCGTTTATGGATCGTTCTGGCGCTCGTAGCGCTGGCCGCGCTCAGCGTCACCGGCATGGCCCTGGCCAAGCCCAGCAGCGGAGCAACGGTCACCTTTGATAACGGCGTCCTGACCTCACCGACAACTTACGAAGAGGCTGGTGTCACGATTACCGGTTCTGTGAACATATTTCTCTGGGACATAGAGCCCGACGGAGAACTGGAAGCGCAGGTCGTGCGCAGGCGGTACCTTGATGTCCACATGGGTGGAGCCACCTTCGATTTCACAAGCATCGACCTCGATGACATCCGGCGCGCAGGGTTTGGTGGATCAGTTAAGCTCAAAACGCCCCAAGGCCATTTCATTTCAGTAACTACTGAGGGCACCGCTACACTCAATTGGACTGGTGTCACGTCCGTCAGGATAAGTTCAGACGGAGCCTACATTGACAACATCGTTGTTAATAGCGGCAAGCCGGACAAGGTTGACGTATGCCACGCTACCGGCACCAGCCGCAGCCAGAATCCCGTTGTGGTCATCAGCGTCTCCGGGAACGCGGTTAACGCTCATTTGGCCCACGGCGACTCCCTGCTCGCTGAAGATCCCAAGTGTAGGAGTATCCGCCGCTAGGCGTACGACATGGAATGTAAAAAGAATAGCCCCCGGCAATCCGGGGGCTATTCTTTTTTTCAATCGATCCGCCGTTTATACGCTCTCACTTCCCGTTCGCCGGACTCCGCAGTATCATGCCTCATGCGCCGCGTGCTGCACTCGACTTCAGGGGGTTAGCCATGATCCTGATCACTGGTGGAATGGGGTTCATTGGCCTGCACACGGCCCGGAGCCTCCTGGATATGGGCCAGGATGTGGTGCTGACCCAGCACCGAGCACGCCGCGAGCCGGACTTTCTCAAGGATGAGATCGGCAAGCGGATAACCATCGACAGCATGGACGTGACCAACACCTATGAGGTGCAAGAGGTGGTGCGGCGTCACAAGGTGGACGCGATCATCAGCCTGGTCGCCCCTCCTGTACGAGGCGCTACGCCCCGCGGCGATATGCAGGTCTACACCGTCGGCCTGCTGAACCTCCTGGAGGCATCCCGGATCAACGAGGTTCCCCGCCTGCTGCTGGCCAGCTCAGTGTCGGTGTACACAGGTTTGGCCCAGGGCCCCTACAGCGAAAGCGACCTTCTTCCCATCGAGTCTAAGAACCAGGTCGAAGCTTTCAAGAAGGCGATGGAGACCCTGGCCCTCCACTACGGAGACCGTACGAGCCTGAACGTCGCCTCCCTGCGCATAGGCAGCATCTACGGGCCCATGTACTACAGCATGTTCAACCTGCCCAGCCGCCTCACGCACGCCGCAGTGAAGAGCGCCGAGCCAGACTACGCCGCAGGCGTCCCCTTTACAGACGACGAGGCGGACTGGTGCTATGTCAAAGACTTGGCGAAGGGCGTCGCCCAGTTGGCCACAGCACCAAAGCTGAATCACCGCATCTACAACCTTGGCGGCGGCCAGGGGTTCAATAACACGCAAATACTGGCCGCTGTACAGAAAGCAGTGCCTGGATTCGATGCACCGCTCCAGGCGGGGCTGAGCCCTGCGGGCAAGACGGGCGTCGTCATGGACAACACACGGGCCAAGGAAGACGTCGGCTACGCTCCGACTTATGATATAGAGCGGGGCGTCGCCGACTACGCCGAGTGGCTGAAGGCCGGCAACCCCCAGTAGCACCTTTGAGGAGGATCGGCCCCCATGTTCCTGCTGCAAACGGAAGTAGACGCCATCATCGACAGGGCCTTGGAGGAAGACCTGGCCCTGGGCGATCCCACCACTGAGATACTTGTTGCTCCCACCGTCATCGCCTCGGGAACGTTTGTCGCCAAGGGCGCTGGTGTTTTGGCGGGTCTCGGCGTGGCCCTGGATGTCTTTCGCAGGGTCGATCCTTCGATCACCTGCAGCCCTCGCAAGGCAGACGGCGACCGCCTTGCCAAAGGGGATGTCATCGCCGAGATCTCCGGGCCGATGGCCAGCATCCTCATGGCCGAACGCGTGGCCCTAAACTTCGTGCAGCACATGAGCGGTATTGCCACAGAGACGGCGAAGTTCGTGGACGCGGTGCAGGGATTCGACGTGAGCGTCGTCCACACGCGCAAGACGCTCCCCGGCCTGCGGGCGCTCCAGACCTATTCGGTCCGCGTAGGCGGAGGCAACAACCACCGGAAGAGCCTGGGAGACGGCATCCTGATCAAAGACAACCACATAGCATCGCTGGCCCGCGAGGGTATGTCAGTATCCGAGGTCGTGCGGCAGGCCAAGGCCAAGGCGCCTCACACCATCACCGTCGAGGTAGAAGCGGACACGCTCGAACAGGTACAGGCTGCCCTGGATGGTGGCGCCGATATCATTCTCTTCGACAACATGACGCCCGAACAGATGAAGCGGGGCGTGGCGTTGTGCAAAGGCAAGGCGCGCACGGAGGCCTCCGGCGGGATCACGCTCGACAATGTCCGGGCCGTAGCCGAAAGCGGCGTGGACATCATTTCTTCCGGGGCACTGACTCATTCTGCGAAGGGCTTGGACATAAGCTTGGACGTGGCGATCTAGGCCGCTGAGCCGAATTGCGCTGGTTGGCGCACTTGGGGTGGGTGGCAGAAATTCACGCCGTGCAACAGAGACTGCTTCATTGCATGCGAGGCGCGTATCATCATCGACCGACCAGCTTTAGAAAGACGCACTACCGCTGCAACCCGTGGCCGCCGCAGGCCGTTGGCTCTATGGGCGGTTCTGCTATCAGCCCTGGGCTTGCTCTTACTCAGCGCCTGCTCCAGCGAAACTCCGACACCAACGCCTTTACCTCCTGTCGACCTCATCGCCTACTCGGGGGTAGACGGCCACATCTACACCATCGCCCGCGATGGTACCGGCCGGAAACGGGTATCTCCTGAGACTTCAGGTTTGGTGGTGTCTCTCCTCGCCGCCCCTCCGTCGCAGGAGAGCGAGGTCAGCTACAGTTGGCCCACCTGGTCGCCTGACGCCACCAAGCTCGCCTTTTCATCCTTCCGTGACCGTGGTTCTCTGCAGTTCGAGATGCGCCTCTTCGTGACCGACATCCAGGCACAATCAGTCAAAGAAGTGTTCTCCAACCCCTTGGAAGATACAGGGCCAATCTCCTACACACCGATCATTCCGCACTACACCCTATGGGCCTCCAGCGAACGACTTAGCTTCCTCGCCGGAGTAGACCGCGAGATCACCTTCCACACGGTCAACGCCGACGGCAGCGACCTCGTCCAGGAGGACCTATTCAGAGCGCCTCTGTACTATTCCTGGTCGCCTGACGGGACCCGCGCCATCGTCCATCACATCGAAGGCCACAAGCTTATTGACCTCTCAGCAGAAGAGCACGTCACTGAGCTTCCACAGATCACCAACAGCTACCGCGCCCCCTCCTGGGACCCCACCGGCGAGCGTTACATCATCGCCGACGATGAATTCGAAGGCGGATCTCTCGTGCTAGCTGAGGCTGACGGAGAGGGGAAACAGGTATTGATACCCATCACCGGCGACCACGCTTTTCATTGGTCCCCGGACGGAAAGCACATTGGCCTAAGCGAACTGCCAACCAAACCCGGAGGGCAGTCTGGACTCTCGCTCATCGATGCGGAAACCTTGGAGAAGCAGGACATCAAAACCGAGGAAGTGTTCGCCTTCTTCTGGTCTCCCGACAGCCAGAAGATTGCCTACGTCAAGGAGAACCGGTCCATACCAGCCCTGGAGTGGTGGGCCTACGACCTGCCCAGTGACGAGCACACCCTGCTTGCTCCGATGCGCCACTCGCCGGACAACACTGGCCTGCTCCTCTTCTTCGACCAGTTCGCCTATTCCCACGGCCCATGGTCACCGGACAGCCGCTACGTGGTGGTGGCCGGCAGGACCATAGAGATGCCACGAGGTCAGCCCTCAGCCATTATCCTTCTGGATACTGCCGGAGAAGAAGACCCAAGGTTCCTTGCTGAAGGAACCTTGGGTGTTTGGTCGCCAAGATAAGCGAGCCCAAAGTGTGGCTCGAACGAGCCGCCCTTACCTCCACACCCCCTGGCCCTTCCCGGCATCTCAAGGCTTGAAAGCCCCCCCTCCAACGGAGAAAGTCCGCATGACCATCACAAGCCCGCGGCGGCGAGACGCCGATTACATCTTCTATGAACTGACGCGCAGTATCTGCCCAACCTGCAAACAAACAATCGACGCCCAGATCTTGCTCAAAGATGGCCGTGTGATCATGAAGAAGCGCTGTCCTGACCACGGCTGGTTCGAAGCCCTAGTAAGCTCGGACGCTGAGCACTACGTCAATTCTCTGAAGTACAACAAGCCTGGCTCCATGCCCCTCGCCTACTCGACGGAAATCGTCGACGGCTGCCCCACCGACTGCGGCCTGTGTCCTCAGCATCAGCAACACACTTGCTTGGCCCTGATTGAGGTCAACAGTCACTGCAACCTGGACTGCCCCATCTGCTTCGCTGATGCCGGCCCCGGCTACTCGCTGACGATGGAGCAAGTGGACGGGATGCTGGACCGGTTCATTGAGCTGGAGGGTGAGGCAGAAGTCGTGCAATTCAGCGGTGGCGAGCCTACGATCCACCCGCAGATTTTGGAGATGGTGACACTGGCGAAAGCCAAGGGCATCCGTCATGTGATGATCAACACCAACGGCATCCGTATTGCCCGGGACGACCGTTTCCTAGAAGGCCTCAAGGAAGCCAACCCCGTCGTCTATCTGCAGTTCGATGGCTTTGAAGAGCGGACGTCCAAAATCATTCGCGGCAAGGCGCTGCTGAAGGATAAGCTGCTGGCCCTCGACCGCATGGCTGAGGCGGGCATTGACGCCATCTTGGTCCCTGCCATCGAGAAGGGCGTCAACGACCACGAAGTTGGCGCAATCGTGGAGTTCGGCATCAAGCATCCTGCGGTGCGCGGCGTCGCCTTTCAGCCGGTTACCCACGCAGGCCGCTACGTCGATTTCGACCCCATGGACAGGACCACGATCCCTGATGTCATCAAGGGCATCGCCGATCAAACAAAAGGCATGTTCCGCTCCGATGACTTCGTGCCGGTGCCCTGCTGCCATCCGTCGTGCCGGGTGGCGACCTATGCCTACATCGACGGCGACGAAGTAACCCCGCTACCGAGGGTTCTGGACGTTGACGACTACCTGGACTACGTTTCCAACCGCACATTGCACGACCCCTCTCTGGATGTCCGGAGGGCGCTGGAGGCCCTGTGGTCGGCCTCAGCGGTTCCAGGGTCGGACAAGACGGCCTACGACCTCCAGTGCGCCGCTTGCGATGTCTCAGCGTGGCCTGTCACCGTCGCCGACCTGAAAGAAAAGGTCTTCATGATAGTCATCCAGTCCTTCGCGGATCCCTACACCATGGACCTGAAACAGCTTATGAAGTGCTGCGTTGGCGTCCTTGTCCCTGACGGACGGATGATTCCCTTCTGCGCTTACAACAGCGTGGGCTATCGGGAGCAAGTGCGGGCCAGCCTCAGCCCCATCGCGGTCACAAGACCGTGACCACGCTCGATTTAGCTCCGTCCGACCTGAAGGCCTGCTGCGCCTCTTTCTACGCTAATGACTGGATTGGATGGCTGCTCGGTGGCTCGCTGCATCCCGGAGGGGAGGCACTCACCCGCAGGCTCGCCACTCTCCTTAACCCACGGGCCGACGACCTCGTGCTCGACGTCGCTTCCGGGCGCGGCGATAGCGCTCGGATATTGGAAGAAAGCGGAGCTTCGGTCGTTGGTGTTGATCTCCAGGTGGAGGGCGCCCCCAAGGGGGCCACAGCGGTCCAGGCCGATGCGGAAGCCTTGCCGTTCCGAGACGATCAATTCGACGCCGCGGTCTGCGAGTGCTCCCTCTGCCTCTTTCCAGACAAGGCCACCGCTTTGTCTGAGATGTACCGCTGTCTCAAGCCCGGCGGCCGGCTGGGGATCGCTGACGTTGTCCTGGACGTCGAAGGATTACCCCAAGAGCTTCAGAGCGTAGCCGCTTACGTCGCTTGCATTGGCGGGGCAGTCGACAAGGAGCGCCTAATGGGCCTTGCCACAGAGGCGGGCTTCGTCGATTTGGATTGGGAGGACCACCGGGAAGCCCTGGTGGAGTACATCGAAGGGGCCAAGTCCAGGCTGGTGGGCGTCAAGCTCGCAATGGGACTGGGAAAACTTCCCTTGCCCGATGGCCTGGATGTCGACGGGGCGCTGCGGGCGGTAAAGCGGGCGCGCGAACTAGCTGAGGAAGGGAAAGCTAGCTATGGACTCTTGCTAGGCAAGAAGCCTGCCTGAAATCATTGGTGGTGGGCGGTTTCCGTCCTTAGCCCCCTGACCCATCGAAAAGTATCGTCCCGCTGCTCCACTCTTCCCATGACCATTTCCTTCCGTGATCGTTGAACCAGTCGACGGTCCGCCGCATCCCGTCGTGAATATCAACTTCGGGCGCCCAGCCGGTAGCCTTGTTTAGCTTGGTATAGTCACAGCGGAACTCCTGGATATCGTACCGCCTCATGCGCTTCGGGTCGATCTCAATCCGGTAGTCCGGGCGATCCATGGTTTCCGCCGCTATAGCCACCAACTCTTCGACTGAGTAGGTCACATTGGAACCTACGTTCACCACCTCTCCATTGGGGATGTCTGATGCCAACGCAGATATGAGGCCACGAACCGTGTCCCGGACGTAGGTGAAGTCCCGCCGCGCCTTGATGTTGCCTAGCTGAATAACGTTGCTCTTGTCCAATTGGGTAATGATCTCAGGAATAACATACGGCAGCGTTTCGCGGGGGCCGTAAGCGTTGTAGATTCGGGCAATAATCACAGGGACGTTGTGCTCAAGGAAGAACGTGTGGCAGACGCGGTCTGCGGCCAGTTTGCTTACGGCATAGGTATTCACAGGATTCAGCGGGTGTTCTTCAGTCATCGGGACAAAGACAGCCTCGCCATAGACCTCTGTTGAGGAAACGTAAAGGACCTTCTTTACGTCGAACATGCGGCAGGCCATGAGGACGTTGATGTTGCCCTCAACATTCGTTCGAAAGAACCGCTTGGGAACGTCATAAGCGGAGGGCACGTACGTGTCCCCAACCAAATTGAATACCCAGTCAGGCTTAAAGTCTTTGAACGCTTGCGAAAGTTTCCACTCATCTAGGAGGTCACCGACGATGAGTTGAATATTGTCCCAGATGTCCGCCAGGTTTTCTCGCCTTCCATGAAAGAAGCTGTCGTAGACGCAAACGGTGGCCCCCACGCTTAGGAGCTCCCTAACCAGTTGGCTGCCTACAAACCCTGCCCCTCCGCAAACTAGGACGCGCTCGCCTGCCAGCTTCTTACCGATTTCCTCGAACATCAACGTCAAACCCTCCTTGATCTGCGCCTATAAGAGGGTTACCCGAACCCTCTTGCTCGCAAAACCTTATCACAAGGCAAGCGCCGGGCAAAGCGACCCATATCAGTCACTCTTGCACACGCCTAGCCGTGACGACATAAACAGGATCGGTAGGGAAGCCCAGGGCTGGGCTAACGTCCTCCAGCTCCGGCGTCTCCCAACCCCCGGAGTTCTGGAAGTAGGAACCGATAAGCTGCGCTCGCTGGTCGTCATCGGCAGCTTGCCACGCCAGGATTGCCTTGGTGGGAAACATCCGGTTGGAGTAGATGACGTGAAAGGCGGCGCCCGGCTTCAGCACGCGCCCAACCTCGCTGAACAACTCAACGGGTTTGGTCATGTACTGAATCGATACCGTCACCATCGCTGCGTCGAATGAAGCGTCATCAAGGGAGAGCGCAGGGTTGGTGTTCACGTTGTGAACTACCCGCTCGTCAAGTTGCGGATTTTCGGCCAACTCCACGGCATTGAGGCCAAGGCCCACCAACTTCGCTTTTGGAAAGCCTTCAGGCAGGTGCGACCGCCAACTGCTCATCAGGTCCAGCAGCACTCCTCCCTGCGGCAACGCCCTCTGAAAATATGCTCCGATCGCAGCGATGGCGTGGTCGTCGATATGCACGACCAGCCGGGGTTGGTCATAGAATTGCTCGTCATCTCCTTCATCCTGACGCTTAAAGAAGTGCGGCGGATACGGGATCGACTGCCCTGCGTGATCTTCAGCCACTTACGCTCCTCCTTAGACGAAGCACGGGGTCCACGGGCGGAACTTAGACACCGCCCCAACCTTAGCGTTGCGCAAAATACGGTAAGCCACGGCCAGGCCGGGGAGCAAATCAGCCTTGGCCTTGGGCGCAAGGCCAAGCTATAGTGAACATATGCTCATTATGGGAATTGAGACCTCCTGCGACGACACTGCAGTTGGCCTGGTGGTTGATGGCCGCACGGTGCTTTCCAGCGTTGTCGGCTCGCAGGTGGAGTTGCACGCCCGCTATGGCGGTATCGTGCCGGAGGTGGCATCACGCCAGCACATCCTGAGCCTCATCCCCATTACTCAGCGGGCGCTTGACGACGCCGGGGCCTCGCTGAATGACGTAGACGCGGTCGCTGTGACTTATGGGCCGGGTCTAGCGGGGTCGTTGCTGGTAGGAGTGAACTTCGCCAAGGGCCAAGCCCTTGGCCGTGGACTGCCGCTCATCGGAGTGAACCACCTGGAAGCCCACGTTTATGCCGGTTGGCTCTTGGGGTTCGATCCATCGGAAGGGCCCGGCTTTCCTCTCATGTGCCTGATCGCCTCAGGAGGACATACTGACTTGGTCCTGATGGAAGGGCACGGCCAGTACCGATTGCTGGGCCGCACCAGGGACGACGCCGCCGGCGAAGCTTTCGACAAGGTGGCCAGGGTTCTGGGCATGGGGTTTCCCGGAGGCCCACTGGTTCAGAAGGCCGCTGAGGCCGCCGTAGGCAAGGAGAAGCTCACGCGGCCCTGGCTCAGGGGTTCCAACGACTTCAGCTTTAGCGGGCTCAAGACGGCAGTGCTCCACCTAGCTCAGGCCAAGGGCCTCTATCCGCCTGAGGAAGGCGTCGAGCCAGACCCACAGCAGGTGGCTGAGGTGGCTGCGGCCTTTCAAGCCTCCTTGGTGGACGTGCTGGTTGGCAAGACCGTAGACCTGGCTCGTCAATACGACGTCCAGGGCATCTTGCTTGGAGGCGGTGTGGCCGCCAACGGCCCGCTACGCCAGCAGATGGAAGAGGCTTCGCCCGTGCCTGTCATCATCCCGCCAGTGTCCCTCTGCACGGACAACGGCGCCATGATTGCCGCCTGCGCCTACTACCGGGAGCAAAGTGGGCTGGACCTCGATGTATTGCCGTCCTTGCGGCTTGGGTAGCGGTAGGCCAGTCGCCCCTTCACTTCATACCCCTTGACATTATCCGAACGCCCGTTCTATACTCACCCCTAAGTCGAACGCATGTTCGTTACCATGCGACCTTGGGGGGTGTATTCATGGTCACAGCGCGTAAGCAAAGAAGTCTTCCTGTAGACATGCTGCCGGAGCGTTTCTCCTATAACGACGACGGCTGCGAAGTATCGCCCCGGTGCTTGGAGTGTCCGCTGCCTCAGTGCAAGTACGACGACCCGGGCTGGTACCAGGAAGAGCTTCGGCGAAAGCGGGACGATGGTGTCCTGGAGGCTTACTGGCGGGGATTGAACGCGGGAGAGGTAGCGGAGCAGTTTGGGGTCAGCGCCCGTACGGTGCACCGAATACTGAGCCGGTCACGGGACGGCGCAACAACATCCCGGCTGAAAATGGCCGCCGGCCCCTAAGCCCTCGTCCTAGCTCAGGGCCTCCATCAGATATTCGATCTGCTTGCGCAAGCCAACAAGCTCGCGCCGCGCCCGGACCTGCTGGGCCGACGTGAGCAAAGATGGGTCAAGCTTATCCAGGGCCCGCCGCAGCGCCGTCCAGGGAACCCGCGCCGCCAGTGAGTCAGAACCCGCTGCTCCCGAACGAGCAGCCCGAGCGGCCGCCACCAAGCCTTGGTCGTCCAGCTCCCCGGACGCCACCCTGTCGATAAGCGCCTGCCGCTGCTCCTGCCCTACCTTGGAAAGCTCACGAGCGGCGTAGACGCCAACGTTCAATCTTTGAACAGCGTCAGCGACATCAGCGTTCGCAGCCAGTTCCAGCCTGGCGTGAATGTATCCCACGCTCTTGTGCAGCCGCTCCCCAAGCCTCCGGATCGTGTAGCCGTGCTGATCCATCAGGCGCTTCAGGGCCAATGCTTCATCCGACGGTTCAAGGTCAGCCCGCTGAAGGTTTTCCACCAACGCTTGCTCACGCGTCTCCGTATCATCCCGTTCACGCAAAAGACACGGCATCGTCTTCAGACCGGCAATCCGCGCCGCCTCATAACGGCGGTGACCTGCCACAATGGCGTACTCATCCCCTGCCTGGCGCACAAGGATAGGCTGGAGAATCCCATGGACCCTTATCGAATCAGCCAACTCTTCAAGACGGCCCTGATCCATCACTGTCCTCGGCTGATCTGGGTCTGGATGCAGCCAATTGATCGGAATCAACACTGCATCCGGGAATGCCTTCACTTGGCCAGGCTCGGTCGTAGACAGCGCCCGCCGCAGGGGACTATCGGAGATTAGGCGTTTCGGCATCGCTCCATCACCTCGCTTGCCAAGCTAGCGTAATCCTCTGCGCCACGACAGATCGGGTCATATCCGAAAATATGCGTGCCGTGAGCTGGCGCCTCGGCCAGCCGTATATTCTGATGGATCATGGTGTTGAAGACTTTGTCACCGAAGTACTTGCGCACGTCTTCGATGACTTCCTTCGCCAACCGCGTTGGCGTCACCTGCGTGAGGATGACGCCTAGGACATCGAGCTTTCGGTTGAGTTCCGTCCGAACGATATCGATGGTCTGCATGATCTGGGAAACACCGTACAAGGCGTAGTACTGCCCTTGGATGGGAATGAGCACGCTGTCCGCCGCCGCGAGGGCATTTATTGTGATGAGGCCAAGGCTAGGCGGACAGTCGATGAGGATGAAGTCATAGTCGCGGCGCACTGGTTCCAGAGCCTTGGTGAGCGTCCTCTCCCGTCCTATGCGGGTGCTCAGCTCTATCTCAACGGCGACCATGTTGATGTGTGAGGGAGCAATGTCCAAGCCGTCCCGGGTTACCAAGACATCCTTTATGGAAGTGTCCCGGTCGGACAGCACCTCATACATAGATGCGCCCAGGTTCTGCACATCAATGCCCAAGCCGGCTGACAGGTTGCTCTGAGGGTCGGCGTCAACGAGTAGCACACGCTGCCCCAAACGGGCGAGGCCTGCGCCCAAGTTCATAGCGGTGGTGGTCTTGCCCGTGCCACCCTTCATGTTGGAAATCGCTACGGCCAGTCCCATGTTAACGGGACCTCCTGCCGACGGCCCATGGTCTATGCAAACATTATCCGGTGCAGCGTATGGGGAAGCAAGCAAGGCTGGCAAAAAAGAGACGCCCCCGGCAAGCCGGGGGCGTCTCTTTTGCTTTCAACCAGTCTAGGACTCTAGTAGTCCATCGGAGGCATCGGCGGGCCCGCCGGGCCTTTCTCTGGAATGTCTGAAATCAGGGACTCGGTGGTCAGTACCATCGTGGCGATGCTGGCTGCATTCTCCAGCGCCGCCCGGGTGACCTTTGCCGGGTCGATGATCCCACGCTCCATCATGCTGCCGTAAACCTGCGCTTCAGCGTCGAAGCCGTAGTCGCCCTTGCCATTCTTGATGGCTTCCAGGATGACCGCGCCCTCCAGGCCGGCGTTGTGGGCAATGACCCTTACGGGCTCTTCCACCACTTTGCGAATGATCTGCAGGCCAATCAACTCGTCACCGGTCAGCTTCAGCTTGTCCAGCGAGGGCAGAGAACGAATCAGGCCTACGCCGCCGCCAGGGACAATGCCCTCTTCCACGGCTGCTCGGGTGGCTGACAGAGCGTCTTCCACACGGGCCTTCTTCTCCTTCAGTTCAACCTCAGTAGCAGCTCCCACCTTGATGATGGCCACGCCGCCGGCCAATTTGGCCAGGCGCTCTTGCAGCTTCTCTTTGTCGAACTCGGAGGTCGTGTCCTCAATCTGGGACTTGATCTGCTTGATCCGGCTCTGGATCTCTACCTCAGCCCCGTGGCCTTCGATGACCGTGGTCTCGTCCTTGTTGGCCCTAACGCTCCGGGCTCGACCCAAGTCCTCGACAGTCACCGAGTCCAGTTTGCGGCCCACGTCCTCACTGATGACCGTGCCGCCGGTTAGGATGGCGATATCCTGGAGCATGGCCTTCCGGCGGTCGCCGAAGCCGGGGGCCTTGACGGCCAGACAGCTCAGGGTGCCGCGAAGCTTGTTCACAACCAGGGTTGCCAGGGCCTCGCCCTCAATGTCCTCAGCAATGATTACGACGTTCTTGGTCACGGAAAGGACCTTCTCCAAGGCAGGCAGAATGTCGCTGACTGCGGAGATCTTCTTGTCGGTAATCAAGATGTATGGGTCGTCCAGGTTGGACTCCATGCGCTCGCTGTCGGAGATGAAGTAGGGGCTGATGTAACCACGGTCAAACTGCATGCCCTCCACGTACTCGACCTCGTAGGCCAGTCCCTTGGACTCTTCAACGGTGATAACACCGTCCTTACCAACCTTCTCCATCACCTCCGCAATGAGGTCACCAATCTCCCGCTCGTGAGCTGAGAGGGCGGCAACCTGTGCAATCTGTGCCCTGCCTTCAACAGGCGTGGACAGGTCCTTGATCGCTTCCCTCATGGCGCCCACGGCCTTTTCAATGCCGAGCTTGATGGTCATGGGGTTGGCGCCGGCGGCCACGTTGCGGAAACCCTCGTGAATGATGGCCTGGGCCAGCACGATGGACGTGGTGGTGCCGTCACCGGCCACGTCGTTGGTCTTGCTAGCAGCCTCTTTGAGGATCTGGGCGCCCATGTTCTCGAAGGCGTCTTCCAGGTCGATCTCTTTGGCGACGGTAACGCCGTCACTGCAGACCTGGGGTGCGCCGAACTTCTTGTCCAGAACTACGTTGCGGCCCGATGGGCCCAGCGTGATCTTCACCGTGTCAGCAAGTTTATCGATCCCTGCTCGAAGCGACTTGCGCGCTTCCTCACCATATGCAATTTGCTTAGCCATCTACCAGTTCCTCCTTAAGGATGTCTCGACTTTGATTGATTGTTGATTCCGGGCCTTAGCCGGTGACTTTGGCCAGGATGTCCGACTGGCGAAGGATCAAGAACTCTTCTTCTTCTTCCTTCATCTCGGTGCCAGCGAACTTCGAGTACACAACCACGTCGCCAACCTTGACATCCATCGGCTTGCGCTTGCCATCCTCCTGGAAGTCACCAGGTCCCACGGCAACGATCGTGCCCTCCTGGGGCCGCTCACGAGCCGTGTCCGGCAGTACAAGGCCGCTCTTGGTCGTCTCATCTCGCTCGGTGGGCTTGACCACCACTCGGTCGCCAAGCGGTTCAAACTTTCTCGCCACGTCTTCGCCTCCTTGTCTCTTGGGTCCCCCCAAATGGTTTAGCACTCGGCATCGTCGAGTGCCAAACTGATTGTAGGGTGGCCCCTCAAACGCTGTCAAGATTACCTGTCGCTCCGGCCCTTTTCGACGCGCCCAGTGCTTCAATGTATTCCTCAGCATGTTCGGTGTGGCTTTGTACCTGACTCCTAAATCTGGTATAATTTAACCGTGCAGAGCTTCAGACATTTGACCCTTGACCTCCACCTCTTTCCCGCTGAATCTGTACGCGACCAGCGGCAGTTCCGCTCTCTCTCCGGCCTTCCACCAACTTCGCCTCTAAACCGCACGGCCTTGACCGGCACCAACATCCCCTCGAAGGACCTTATGTATGGTTGAAACCAAGCGCGACACCGAAGAAACGATGAGCTATTCCGCCAGCGATATTCAGATCCTGGAGGGTCTGGAGGCAGTACGGCGCAGGCCTGGAATGTACATTGGTTCCACCGATCAGCGGGGCCTGCATCACCTCATCTATGAGATCGTCGACAACGCCGTTGACGAGGCCATGGCCGGCTATTGCGACCGCGTGATGATCGTGATTCATGCTGATGGCCGCGTGGAAGTCGAGGACAATGGTCGAGGCATTCCCGTGGACCTTCATCCCACCTCCAAGCGCCCTGCCGTTGAGACCGTCATGACCGTTCTTCATGCTGGCGGTAAGTTCGGTGGTGGCGGTTACAAGGTTTCCGGTGGCCTTCATGGCGTAGGCGCCTCAGTGGTCAATGCCCTCTCCTCTCAGTTGGAGGTCAAGGTTCACAGAAACGGGCGCCTATACCGTCAGGAATTCGCCAAGGGCAAGCCGGTGGCGGACCTTGAGGACTTGGGCCCCACTGAGGATGATGCTACGGGCACAGAGATGTCCTTCATGCCCGATGACACTATCTTCGATGCGATCGATTACGACTTTGTCACGATCTGCCAGCGTTTTCGCGAGGTTGCCTATCTCAACAAGGGCCTCGAGATCAACGTCGTCAGCCATATGCATAACGACCGCCGCAGTTTCTACTTCGACGGCGGCATTGCCAGCCTTGTGAAGCACGTCAACCGCGGGCGTGATGCACTCAACAAGACGCCGATCTACGTCCTCCAGCCTTATGGCGAATCCCTCGTTGAAGTGGCTGTCCAGTACAACAATGGCTTCAGCGAGTCCATCTACTCTTTTGCCAACTGCATTAACACCGCGGACGGTGGGACGCACCTAACCGGCTTCCGCTCCGCTCTCACCCGGGGTATCAACGACTATGCCCGGAAGGAGAAGCTCCTCAAGGACGAGACCTCAAACCTCACGGGTGAGGATGTCCGCGAGGGTGTTGTTGCTGCCATATCGGTCAAGCTGACGGACCCCCAGTTCGAGGGTCAGACCAAGGGCAAGCTGGGGAACGCTGACGTTAGGCTAGCCGTAGAAGCAGTCTTCTACGATGCCCTCCTCGTGTTCCTCGACGAACACCCCCAGGAGGCCCGCCGCATCGTTGACAAGTGCTTTACTTCTGCCCGGGCCAGAGAAGCGGCCCGCAAGGCGCGGGACCTGGTTATTCGCAAGAACGCAATGGACGGCGGCTCCCTACCCGGTAAACTTGCTGACTGCTCTGAGCGTAATCCGGAGTTCAGTGAGTTGTACTTGGTTGAGGGTGAATCCGCCGGTGGCTCCGCCAAGATGGGCCGGGACCGGCGCTTTCAAGCCATTCTTCCTCTACGTGGCAAGATCCTCAACGTGGAAAAGGCCACAGAGGACAAAATGCTGGCCCACGAGGAAATCCGTTCTCTCATCACAGCCGTAGGCACGGGTTACCACCGTCGGGGCGCCAACCTTGACGGCGATGGCGACGATGCGGAGAACGGCAACGGGAACAGCAATGATATTGGTTTCGACGTGGAGAAGCTCCGCTACAACAAGGTCATCATCATGACCGACGCTGACGTTGACGGAGCCCACATTCGCACCCTCCTACTGACTTTCTTCTTCGAACACATGCGCCCGCTCATGTTAACCGGCCACCTATTCGTAGCGCAGCCGCCTCTTTACAGGATCGCCGCCGGCCGCGAGGCCAGCTGGGCCTTCTCAGAGGCTGACAAGGCCCAAATCCTTAGTCAGTTTGCTCTGAAGGACGCTTCGCTATTGAATACCAAGACCAAGAAGACCTTCACCGGCAAACAACTTCAGGACAAGGTCTCCGCCGCCAGGACCTATGTTGAGGCCTTGAGCCAACTTGTAGACCGCGGTTTCCCGGAATCTTTGGTAGCAGCACTTGCCGCCAATTCCCGGATTGCTCGGTTGGACTTCGCCAAAGAGTCTTCGGTCATAGAGTTCAGCCAGCAGTTGACTGCCGCTGGAATCCAGGCAACCGTAGTACCACCCGATATGTTGAGCCCCGATTTCTCCCTGGCGCTTGAGGGGGCCGAGGAGGCCCGTATGCGGCTCACAAGGGACATTCTTGAGTTAGGGCCCTTCCAGCGGCTTCGCACGGCCTACACGGCCGTCAGCGACCTTCTAGAGGCTGAGTTGGTGCTGTCCCGAAGGGATAGGGAGTTGGCTGCTGTTGACTCGCTGAAAAGCCTGTTGGAAGCGGTGGACCGTATTGAGATCAGGGGCTTGGGAATCCAGCGGTACAAGGGTCTAGGAGAAATGAACCCGGATCAACTCTGGGACACCACCATGAACCCAGAGACACGCACCCTGCTCAGGGTTGATTTGGAGGACATCCCTGAAGCGCAACGCGTCTTCCAAGACCTCATGGGAGAGGATGTTACGGAGCGTAAACACTTCATCTTGGCTCACGCTCGCGACGTAAAGAACCTAGACATCTAGGGCCTTCCCACCAGGGAAGAAGGCCCATGCGGGGATCTTCAACACAAAAAAGAAGAAGCCCGGATCGTAATGATCCGGGCTTCTTCTTTTCATTCTTGGGATTATTGCCTAGCGACGCCTACCTTACCATCCGGGGGCGCTTCAAGCAGCGTCTCGAAGTCGTAGCCGCGCTTGCGCAACTCCTCCGATCCGCCTTCAACTCGGTCGAGGACGCTCATCACTTTCACAACTTTGCAGCCCAAGTCCTCTGCCCCCTGTATTGCTCGGAACAGAGACCCAGCAGTTGTGCACACGTCGTCCACAACTGCCACGGCGCTCCCAGGGCGGATTACGCCTTCTACCGACTTCTGCCGGCCATGGTCCTTTGCTTCTGCTCTCACGAAGAAACCCGATATTGGCGTGCCGTCGATCTGACTCCAGAGCGTTATCGCCGCAACTAGCGGGATGCCTCCAGTGGCCGGCCCACCTACGCTCTCCGCCCTTGCGGCGACTATGGGAGGTAGGCACGCCTGTGCCAAAAGCTGGGATCCCAGAGGATGCAAAGAGAGCAGCCTACCATCGAAGTAGTAGCTGCTCTTCTTGCCAGAGGCCAGGGTGAAGTCGCCGTAAGAGAGGGCCCCAACTTCTTGAGCCAACTCCAGGATTTGTTGATTTAGGGCGTCACGGTTCATTCGGCACTTCCCCCGTACAGGCCTTCTTTGTGGATGTATTCCTCAACTTCAGGCAGAACCATGTATCGAATGGACTGACTCAGGGCCACCCTCTTGCGAATCTCCGTGCTGCTAACCCCCACAGTAGGGGCAGCCAACCACACCAAAGCCTCTCTTAGACCGGGAACTCCTGCTTCAGCCTCCGCAAGTGCGTATTCGGGGTAACCGGGACGAGCCTGCACCGCCACGGTACAGAGCTTGAGAAGCTCGTTTGGCTCCTTCCACCGATGAAACTGCGTGAGGCTGTCCAGTCCAAGGATGAAATAGAGTTCTGCTTCAGGACTTTGCTCGTGGATAGCCCGGAGTGTGTCGATGGTGTAGGTGTCGCCGGGGCGCTCTACTTCCATCAGGGACAGTTCTATGTCCGGATTGCTCCTCGTTGCTCTTCGCACCATTTCTGCCCGGTGCTCCGCGGGGCTAACATTGGTCCCCTGACGCATCCAGGGCTGCCCGGTTGGCATACAAAGGATTCGATCCAGCTTCAAACAGACACGCGCTTCCTCTGCCATCATCAGATGCCCGATGTGGATGGGATCGAACGTGCCCCCCAGGATGCCTAGACGCATGCTATTCCCACTCAAACTCATAGCTGGCCAAGATCACGGTGTCTCCTATTTTGATACCAGCTCCCTCAAGAGCTTCCAGGACCCCCATCTTGGCGAGTTCGCTTTGCAGCTGCAGGCGCGCTCGCCAGTCTTCAAAGTTGGGCAGGGTGAGGAGCCGCTCTGCCGCCGGGGCACTAACCATGAAGGTCTCTCCCCTGCGGACTACCTCCACGTCCTGACTCTTTCTCTCTTTCTTCGCAAGGACCGTCCGCTGCACAGGCTTCTGGTTTTGATTCAACTCACTTAGGTGACCGTACAGCGCCTTCACCAGGGCCTCAACCCCTTCACCGCTTGCAGCCGAGATGAATGTCACCGGCCGCCCCGAAGCAGCCTGCATTGCCTGCTTCACCTCAAGCTGCCGTTCCCTGACTTCAGGAATATCTAGCTTGTTGATAGCAATGTAATAGGGCTTCTTTGCCAAGTCTGGATTGAACTCCTCCATCTCATAGCGAACCTGCCGCAAAGCCTCTACTGGGTCCTCCTCCATTCCATCGACGAGGTGGAGCACTACTCTCGTTCGCTCAATGTGCCTGAGGAAGTCGTGGCCAAGGCCAACACCTTCATGCGCTCCTTCCAGAAGCCCTGGAATCTCCACAGCAACAAAGGCGTCGTACCCCACCAAAACCACTCCGAGAACCGGTTCCTTCGTCGTGAAGGGATAGGGAGCGGCCTCAACCTTGGCCCTTGATATATGGGCCAGCAGCGTTGATTTGCCTGCGTTAGGCTTGCCTACAATGCCGACATCGGCAATGAGCTTAACCTCTAGGATCACATCCAAGCGTTCTCCATGCTCTCCATGCTCAGCCAACAGCGGTATTCGGTTCGTAGGCGTAGCAAACTCTCTGTTTCCCTTGCCTGGCACGCCACCAGCCGCCACCTTGAGAACCTCGCCCTCTTCCACGAGATCACCCAATTGCTTCCCATCCATGTCATACACAAGAGTCCCCACCGGAACGTCTATGTAAACATCCTTCCCACCCGCCCCGCTTTGGTTCTT
>Ga0114996_10001049_pt1 | contig 37794 bp, 28 predicted proteins | sample ArcticOcean_MG_C_4_FD_87039 | JGI IMG/M metagenome (GOLD analysis project Ga0114996, IMG submission 87039) | Marine microbial communities from western Arctic Ocean - ArcticOcean_MG_CB4_134 | ecosystem: Environmental > Aquatic > Marine > Oceanic | place: Arctic Ocean: Canada Basin | collected... | reverse complement strand
CATGATGTGGTACTGAGTGGGTCGCATGATCCGGTCTTCAGTGGGGCGCATGATCCCCTCTTCAGTGACGGTCACGATCCCTTCCTGAGTGGTGGCCACGATCCTACGCTGAGCGATTTGCACAACGCGTTCTTTAGCGGCACTCACGACGCGAATTTGAGCTCCGCGCACGACCCCGTGGCGAGTGGGTCGCACGATCCGATCATCAGTGAGACGCACGAGCCCACGTTGAGCGAGCTGAGCACGGCAGCGCACGATGTCTTCGTCTCCGGGCTGCATGACCCGGTGCTGAGCGAGAGTCACGATCCGGTGCTCAGTGAATCGCACGATCCGCTCGTCTCCGGCGTGCACCACGCCACGCTGAGCGGGAGCCATGATCCGGCGCTGAGCGGGAGTCACGATCCGTTCCTCAGCGGGTTGCACGATCCGTTGATCTCCGACGGCCACGATCCGTTCGTGAGCAGCGGACATGACTCCGCGCTGAGCGCCATCCACGATCCGTTCCTCAGCGGTGGGCATGACGTGACTATCAGCGGGGCGCACGACCCGCTCTTCAGTGCACAACACAACCCGACGCTGAGCGGTTTCCACGATCCGCTCCAAAGTGGAGTGCATGACGCGATTCTGAGCGGGGATCACGATCCGGCGGTGAGTAACATCCACGACCCCTCGGTGAGCGAGAGCGGGCTGCACTCTCCGACCTTGAGCGACTTCCACGATCCGTTCGTGAGCGGACAGCATGAGCCGGACATCTCGGCGCTGCACGATCCGTTCTTGAGTGGGGCGCACGATCCGCTCCTCAGCGGGTCGCACGATCCGGTGCAGAGCGGTGGCCACGATCCGTTCCTCAGCGATTTCCACGACCCCACCGTGAGTGGCGGGCACGAGCCGACCATCAGCGAGGCCCACGCGCCGATTCTCAGTGGAGTCCATAACCCAATTCTGAGCGGTGGGCATGACCCCGCCTTGAGTGAGACGCACAACCCGGTGGCGAGCGATCTGGTGAGGGTTGAGGGAGCGCCGGCCGTGATTGACTTCGATGACTTCTTCGGATCTTTGGACGGCGACGGGGCGCAGACGAGCCAGCTTCGGACGTCGGCGGCGACGGCTTGGGCCCTAACCTTCGCGCGTGCCGCAGGACTGCGCACGGCGCAGACCGATGGGTGTGACTCCGCGCAGATCTCGTCGGCGTCCTTCTCCGTGAGTGACCTCGCGGATGAGGTCGCGATCGGCCTCGGCTTTCTCGATGGTGCGCAACTCGCGACCCTGGGGTCGTGCGTGCGCGTGATTCTGCCGGCCGACTTCACTTTCACGGATGGCTGGGACGTCGCGCCGAGCAGTGCGCTCTTTGATCTGTCAGGCGGTGTGGGCAGCCTCTTCCAGCCGCTCCAGGTGCAACGCGAGCTCGTCTTTCTCCAAGAACAAGGCCTGTTCCTGGCCAAGGTCGGCGCGGAGCTTCCCGCTGAGCTTGATGGCTGGGACGTGGACTTCTTCCTGCCGGGTGCACGTGTGGATCTGTCGTCCGGCTTCAACGCGCTGACCTACACCGGTGCCTCCGGCGCGGACATTCGCGACTACGTGGTGGGCCTGGGTGATGGAGTACTCAGTGTGTTCCGCTTCAACGCCGCGACGCAGCGGTATGAGAGCTACACGGTGGGTGCCCCGGCCTTCGTCAACTCGCTGACGACGCTAGTGCAAGGCGATGCCCTGATCGTTCGCGTCGACGGTGGCCGAACCTTGAGTTTGATCGATCTGCTCCCCGCGGTAGTAGAACGAACAGTCGATCTGCATCCGGGCTCGAACCTCGTCTCGTACACCGGAGCGAGCGGTGAGATCACGGGTATCCTCGCGGGCGTCGACGGCTTGGTCGCGGCGTTCGTCTTGGACGCGGAGACGCAGCAATGGCTGGCATACCGGCCCAGCGGACCGGCGTTCCTGAGTCAAGTGACGACGCTGACTCGGTCGCAACCGGTGTTCCTGATCATGAACGACGTGGCGACGTGGACCTACGCCGGCACCAACGCCTTGGGTAGCGTTCCCGCCGCGAAGTAATTTGGCTATGGGGAAGATTGCAGGTAGGAGTGAACCTCATAGGGAAACATGTAGCGCGAACGCAGTGCGACGGCCGTCGGTGGGGGGGGAGGGCCCGTAGGCACGGCGCCACACTGGTCCTCTTGATGCTAGGGCTACTCGTCGCTGCTTGCTCGGGCGGCAACGACGTCCGCACCCCATCCGCGGACGGAACGGCGGTAGAGGGGCAACCAGAGGCCACCTTGCCGGCGCCTGAACCGACTCTGGACGAGCCGACCGCTGCCGTCGGCCTCGCCCCGGCGGCCGACGGCAGCTACCTCCGCTTCAACCAGCGCCTGATCGAGGGCTTCACCAGCGCCCCTCTCAATCTTGTCGATCCCGAGACCGTCTTCCGGCGCGTCTTCCAGGGCCTCCCCGCCGAGGTCACGGTCTTTCCCTCCGAGAACTACTACTACTTCATCCTCAACGAGGGCGGCCGCCAAGTCTGGGGCAACATCCGGCTGCCCGCCGGGCAGCGCGAGCTCGGCATTCTCTCCTTCGGCTACTTCGAGTTCATCGAGTTCCCCACGCCGACGACCGAGAAATTCACCGGGTCGAAGTTCTTCGACGCCACGGACGGCGTCCTCGTCCGCGAGGTCGATCCCACCACTTACGCTGTGACCTTCGAGGGCAAGTCCGTCACCTTCCACTTGCACGAACTGGATCAAACGCCCCCGGCCAGCCTGGCGCTGGGTCCCGACGAGATCTTCATTCAGCGCACCTTCGACGAGTCCGGCTACGAGTTCTATCTCATCTTCAACGAAGCGGCGAACCACTTTCTCTGGCTGCTCAATGATGAGCGACCTTTCCCCGATGTCTTCGACCCCGCCTCCAACGACCTTCTGATCGGTCGCCGTAGCGGCTTCGCCTTCTGGCGCGATCGGGCCAACGCCGACCGCCTCGTCCTCGCCGGGGTCCGTCAGCTCAACATCCGCCGCAACGACTACTACGACGGTCCCTTCGACCAACTCGCCGACAACTACGCGACCGAGACGCAGATCGCGAAGTACATGCAGCTGGCGTACCCCGCCCTCGAAGGTCGCATCGACGAGTACGGCTATTACACCGATCTCGAGCGACCGCTCCGCGTGGCCCTGTCCACGTATTACACCTACGCGTCACTCTCGGAGATTCTCGCCTTCAGTGTCTCGCTGGAAAGCGCCGTGGATCCATACGCGTTCATCGCGAGCGCCGGCCGCAGTGTCTCCGCCGGTCCTGCGGCGGCCAGCGAGTCTGACGAGCCCGCCAGGGCCGCCATTACGCGCTGATGCCAATCGAAATACCAATTCGCATTCGCCCGGGCGCAGCTGGAACATACGAACGATGTACTGTGCGGCCGTTTCGGAAGTCCCCGTCGGGGCTAAACTTGCCGTCGGGAGGAATCAATTGACAACCATCGAGCAGCACGAGCAGCCAACAGAGACAGCGGGGGACTACGACGCCATCGTCATTGGCGCCGGCTTCGGCGGCCTGTACGCGCTGCACAAGCTTCGCGAGCTGGGGTACCGGGCACGCCTGATCGAAATGGGGGACGGCGTGGGGGGCACGTGGTACTGGAATCGCTATCCAGGGGCGCGTTGCGATGTAGAAAGCATTGAGTATTCCTACTCCTTTGATCCTCGGATCGAGCAGGAGTGGGACTGGACCGAGGTGATGCCGGCGCAGGCCGAGATCGAGCGCTACCTCAACTTCGTGGCCAACCGCTTTGCGAGGCGAGCGACCCTGCCCGTTGGTCGCTCGCCCCTTCCAGCCGCCCTCGGCCTCAGATTCTTCTGAATATATTTGGCTACCTATATGACTTTGTACTCAACAACAGAGGGCCGATGCCCGCCCACCCGCCCCCTCACGTCCTCCCGGCACACTGGGGGCACATCTTCATGCAGGATCCTCCACCATCTCGGCGGAGGCGTTCATCATCTCCGTCGCTACCCCGGAACGCGATGCGAGAGCGAAGGGTGCCGGGTCGGGATTCAGACGCGGGGTTCGGCGCTCCACAATCACAGTGGTTGTGGCTTTGGCTCGGCCAGCGAAGAGACCCAAATCCTTCCCGAGGAGTTCGAGTGCTCGAACCCTCGCTTGCCCGGCGATCGTCCTGTCCTCCGCGATGTCGGCGAGGTTGGAGATGACGTATGCGCGGTCGATGCCGCGCGATAGGAGAGCGTCCCTACGGAGCGCGGTGATGCGAGCCACGATCCGGACATTCCTGAGCAGCTTCGTGGCCTGCTCTCCCGCACTCCTGGGTGAATAGCCGGCCGCGATGCCAGCTTCTCTGATTGTGGGTTCGTCCAGATAAGCCTGGCAGAAACGGCGCATTCGCTCGGTAAGAGGACGATCCAGGTCTGTCGAGTGCCGACGTGCGGGGCGGCAGCGAACAACCGCCGCGCGGCGTTTGCCTGGGCATCCACGTCCCCAGCCTGGCGGCTCGTGACAAGTGCCTCCTCCCTGTCCAGTACCACCTGGCAACCGGCCAACCAGGGCGAGATCTGCCGAGCTTCGATAGCTTCAGCTGCGGTCGCTGTGCGCGCCACGAGCTGACGTCTGAACCCTGAAAACTGTAAGGAGGTCGGGAAGGCGGCATCTGACCCATCGAGCACGGCCTCCGGGTCGGGATCCACCAACACGACCTTCATCTGGCGATCTGCTGCGAGTTTCTCGACGATGGCTTGACGCACATGAGCATCGCGAAGGGAACAGCCAATGACCACGAGTCGATTGGAGGCATCGAGGGCGTCCCGAAAACGTTGTAGAAGGTCAGCATACGGCCGCGAGTGCAACTCTTTGCCGGGGCCTGGGTAGATCATCGCGGCTTGGAGTCGACCCCCCGTGATGTGTGAGACGTCTGTGGGGATGTCGGCCGGGCGCGCTTCAATCTTGACGATCCGGCCAGCCTCTCTCGCATACCAAATGAGGCTGCCATGGAGCTTGTACAGTCGGATTGGATGGCGCTTGATCTCGTCGAAGAGAGCGGGGTTCCAAGTCGTATCGAACCCATCCGTGTAGGAAACGTCCTCGACCTCGGCCGCGACCTCCATCGCTACGTCATAGTTCAGAGTGAAGACGTCGAGGCCCTTCAGCTCGCGGGCAAGGCGGACGAACGGCCCAAGGTAGGTGACCAGCGCCGGGTCGACGTCAAGGCTTCGGCGCAGATGGTCCTCGAGTCGCCTCTTGAGATCTGCGAATCGGCTCGGGTCCTCGCTCCCTGGTCCGCCTGATTGCCACCCGTCCACGAAGGGCGTGAGAACGTTCTCGTCTCTCGTCGCGAGCGCCTCAAGTGCTTCGAGCAGAAGTTCGAGGTCGAGAACCTTCCGCATTGTCGACTTAGAAACGAAGCTCTCAAGGCCCCGTAGCACTTGGGCTAGGGCCGTAGACGGCGGGTCGGCCCCCTTCTCGGCGTCCACGAATGAGTCGACGAGGTCCTTCATGCTGGGGAGACCCGCATCCATCGAGGCCCCGGCGCCGAGTAAGAATGTCACCCCATCCGCCACAGTTTTGCCCCTTCATGGCCACGAGAACGCGCACAGCGTGCCGGCGTCAAGAGCCAGCGCTTCTGCCATCAAGCACTTCGCCACCAGCCCGACATGCAATCAAACCCTACGGGAAAACACGGTACAGATGGGTATCCGCCTGATTCGTCAACACGGTGCCCACAAGGTAGTTGCAGCGACCTAGCTTTCGAAATCCACACTGAACGCCACATCGGTAACTTCGTGCGCCCGGCGCGACCGTGAGTGCCGACGGGCTTGTGGCTCTATCTGGGAGCGACCGATGGTGACCGCGTGCGGCCTCAAGAGAGCAGTTTTGAAGACCGTCGCGATCCGCGTTCTGGATCATGGCCCGGCGCAACGCGCAGTGGGGGCCGTTCTAGTGGCTTTCAGATGCGGAAACAGACCCGCACAGTACGCGCGTTATTTATCACCACTGAACAAACATCGGGATCATTGTTCCAAAGTCACCTAAAACAAGGCGTGCCGTTTCGGCTGCGTCGGGCGCTCAAGCGACGCCGGAGGCGGCAGGCTCCTGGGCAGAACCCCCGATCTCAGGTCTTGAATCGGAGGGGAACCCCTGCCTGACCGCTACTGCCAGGGGGCCCTGTGGAGAAATCCGACCGCCAAAGCTAGGGTGGGGCCCCTCAGAGCTGCTGGGATCAAGATCCAGATCGATTTCGCAGGCCAGGTACTCCAGGTAGCCGTTCGAACCGTCCCATCAAGCCCGCCACGCCACCTCGACCGCAGCTCAGCTCCCTGGAGATCGTGGGTGCACTCCGCCGCGGCCCGCGGCCCGACTCGGGCGTCGAGACTGGAGATATATGCTCGGACAATGGATGACTGGGTGCTGCTTCCCTCCTCGATCACGCCCGAACAACTCGCTCGATTCGGGATCCCGTTCGGACCTCCGGACTTTGGAACGTCCAGTACGTCGACCGCGAACCGGAAACCAGCTTCCTCGAGACGCTGCGCTGCTACATCTACCACTAGGACAATCTGAGGGCGTCTAGCGGGTCCGAATCTCGATGCCCCGATACACCGCCTCAGGGGCTGAAATGGTTCGAGCGCCTAGGCTCTCGAAGTATAGCCCGCGTAACGAATCGGTTAGCCTGCGCACTCTTGGGGGTCCACTCGAATCCCTCGGAGCCGGTGGGAGGAGCAGAAGATGGACGTATCCGCCCTGACCCAGGTCCAGTACGACGTGGTCGGCCGTGTGGCACGCGTGAGCCTCAACCGGCCCCGCTACCGCAACGCGCTGGGCAGGATCGCGCTGGAAGAGCTCGACGTTGCCTTCGAGACCGCTGTTGCCGATTCAGGTGTCGGCGCGATCGTATTGCGCGGGGAAGGGCAGCACTTCAGCGCCGGCCATGACCTCGGCACACCCGAAAAGCTCGTCGACGATGAAGCTCGCCCCTACCCCGAGGGGAGCCGCGGCGTCTTCGAGCGCAGCTGGGAGCTCTACATCGACAAGGGCTTCCGCTGGCGGAACCTCCCCAAGCCGACCATCGCCGCCGTCCAGGGGTACTGCATCTTCGGGGGCTGGATGCTCGCCGCCGCCATGGACGTCGTGTTCGCGGCGGAGGACGCTCGGTTCCTCGGCAACCGTTTTCAGTATTTCTCCGTGCCTTGGGACATCGGCGTTCGACGGGCCAAAGAGGTCATGTTCGCGCCGCGCTTCATCGACGCCCGGGAGGCCTACGAGTACGGCTTCGCCACGCGGGTCTTGCCCGCGGACGAGCTAGACGAGCACACGATGGACTACGCCGCTCGCGTCGCACAATCAGACGAGTTCGAACTCCGGCTCACCAAGCTGGCTTTGAACCAAGCCCAGGATCTGCAGGGCTACACGAATCACATTCTCGCGATCCACAACAGCCAGTTGCGGGGCGGCTCACAAGGGGGGCAGTTCCCCTCGGGACAGCGACGCATTGCCCCGATCGATCGAGCGCTCGACAACTACGAGCATCGCCGCCCGGCGAGCGAACGGGAGTGACCGACGCGTTCGCTGGGATCCGGGTACTCGACCTCTCCTCCTCGATGGCGGGGGCGTGGTGCACCCGCCTGCTTGCTGACTACGGCGCGGATGTCGTTACGGTCGAGCCGCCGGGTGGACACCCGCTGCGCAGGCTTGCCCCGTTCACTCCGGACGGCGTGTCCATCCCCGCGATGTACGTCCTCGCCAACAAGCGCTCTTGCGGTCTCACGCTCCCCGCCGATCGCGAAGCCCTGCTCGACCTCGTGGCAGCCTCGGACATCGTCGTCGAGAGTTTTGCGCCCGGACAGCTAGACCGCGTCGGGCTCAACCTCGACGCATTCGAGGCCCGTCGGCCCGGTCTGATTCTCGTCTCGATCACCCCGTTTGGGCGGACCGGCCTCCGCTCTTCATGGCTTGGGAACGACCTCACGGCGTACGCGTTGTCCGGCTGGGCATCGGTCAACGGCCGTGCCGGTCGCGAGCCACTCAAAGGCAGCGGTTTCACGGCCTCGTTCACCGCCGGGACGTCGGCATTCGGGGCGGCCGTCGCCGCTCTCTGCCGCCGGGAGGCCAATGGCCGGGGCGAGCACATAGATCTCGCCGAGGCTGAGGCACTGGCGCACATCTTCGGGCGCAGCGTGCTCAAAGCCCAGTACGAGGCGCAGGTGCCGGGCCGGAACGCGGAGCGGCACATATCCGCCACGCATCCAGGCCCGGTGCAAGACGGCTTTTTCACCCTCGTTCTGGGGCGCGGATCTCGCTTCCGGGACGCCATGACGGTGCTCGGCTTGAGCGCCTTCGCCGACGATCCCGCCCTGGCGAATCTGCCCAGAACTCAGCCGCTGCCGGACGCGGTCATGGCTCGCATAAGCGAAACACTGCGCGACCGATCCAAGAATGAGCTTTTCGAGGCGTTCGGCGAGATGCGGACCATCGCGGGCCCGGTCTTCACGGTTGAGGAACTGGCGTCGGATCCGCATCTTGCTGAGCGCGGCTTCTTCAGACCGCCCTCCAACGGGCCGGGTGGGCCGCGTTTCCCCGGCGCGCCGTTCAAGATGTCAAGCGCACCGTGGAGCTTGCGCAGTAGCGCTCCACGAGCCGGACAGCACGACGCGGCGGTCCGCCGTGACTGGCGGAATCCCGGCGTTGCCACATCCCCCCGTGCGGATGCGCGCTCGGGCAAAGGCCTGCTCCACGGGGTGCGCGCCATCGTGCTCACGCAGGCCTGGGCTGGCACCTATTGCACCGAGTTGCTTGCCCTGGCCGGAGCAGACGTGATCCAGATCGAGGCCCGCAAACGTCCCGACCCCTGGCGGTTCGGCTACGACGCACCCATGCCGGCCGGCCTGCGTGAGGTCCCCAGTGCGTTGCATCCCTGGAACTGCAGCGGCCACTACAACTCGGTCAACCTCAACAAGCGCGCCATCACGCTGGACCTCGAGACCCCCGAAGGCATCGACATCTTCCGCCGCCTCGTTCCCCTCGCGTCCGTGGTCGCGGAGAACTTCTCCCCCCGCGTCATGGCCCATCTCGGAATCGACTACGACGCGCTCAAGCGGCTCCATCCCAGCCTCATTCTCTGCAGCCTCTCCGCCTACGGGGCGACCGGTCCCTACCGGGACTTCATCGGCAATGGCGGCACGATGGAGCCCACCTCCGGTATGTCCTCATTGCTCGGCTATCGCGATGGACCACCCCTCAACTCCGGCGCGATGTATCCCGATCCGGTCGCCGGCTACTACGGCTTCGCGGGCATTGTGACCGCCCTCTTTCACCGCCAGCGCACCGGCGAGGGTCAATACATCGATGTCTCCATGCAGGAGTCGAACGCGACCTTCATCGGCGACGCGCTCCTGGAGTTCGAGCTCACCGGCGCCCTACGAGCCCGGCTCGGGAACCGCCATCAGACGTTCGCACCCCATGGGAACTACCCCACGCGCGGCGAGGAGAGGTGGGTCGCCATCGCGGCCGAGTCTGAGGAGCAGTGGCTCGCGCTTTGCCACGTCGCGAACCGACCCGGCTGGGCGGCTGACGCGCGTTTCAGGTCGCTGGGTGCTCGGAAGGCGAACGAGGAGGAGCTCAACCAGCTGCTCGAGGAATGGCTCGCGGAGGTTGATCGCGACGAGGTCGTAGAAGCGCTGCAGCGCGCCGGCGTCGCCGCGGCCCCGGTGCTCCACGCGGAAGAGGTCGCCAGCGATCCGGGGTTCCAAGAGCGGGGCGTCGTCCAACCGGTCAACCATCCCGAAGCGGGAGAGTGGATGCAAATGGTGATGCCCTACCGGTTGCGGGACGAGCCGACCCGCCTTACGCGCCCATCGCCGACCCTCGGCGAACACTCGGCACAGGTGTTGGAAGAGCTGCTCGGGATTGGACCGGATGAGTATTCAGAGCTAGCGCGGCGCGGAGTGACGGGCGTCGGACCGCCTGCGGAGTCTCACAATCCGATCAACGATGCGTGAAGGGCCGTCTCACCTGAGACTGGCAGGAACCGTGTGCAAGTCGTTCGGCACGATGGACAGAGGTTAGCCCCCGTTGAGAGCGTCCAGATTCCGCCAGATCGATGTGAGTCGTTGAGCCGCGTGGAGAACAGCGGTCGTCCAGATCCTGAGCGACATCCGCGTCCTAGTCGGTGCCCTCGCCGATCCCACGGTCGTGCTCCGGGAGGCACAACGCCTCGCCGCGGTATCGCTCGATCGCGGGATCGACTGACTGGACGTTGCCCTTCGAGCGACGGGGGCTGACTCGTTCTGTGAGCCCAGACTAGACTGCGCTTGCGCGGCCGCTTCGGTCCCCTCAACCGCAAGCCGGTGCCCTTCGTCAGGCTCCGTGATCGCTTCGGCAGCGCCACCGGATGGGACGCATGTGCGATACCAAATGCTGACACGGACCCGATCTTGGAGTTGGCGGATCACCCTGCCCGGGGGGTTCGAAGAACCCGCACGACTGTTCGAGGTGAGCTGGGATGGCTGATCCACTACTCGCGACCCCGGCAGGGAAGACGCGCGCGCGCGCCCTCGGCATTCCGTTCCAGGGACGCCCGGGGCCGCACAACGCGATTACCGATGTGCCCGGGCTGGCCGTGGGCTATACGACGCTGATCGAGGGCGAGGGCGACCTCGTCGTGGGCGAAGGCCCAATCCGCACGGGCGTCACGGCGATCTTGCCCCGGGGCCAAGCGCAGGCAGACGTGCCCTGCTGGGCGGGCCATTTCAGCCTCAACGGCAACGGCGAGCTGACCGGCAGTTGGTGGATTGAAGAGGCCGGGCTCTGCGATGGCCCGATTACGATCACGAACACGCACTCCTGTGGCGTGGCGCGCGATGCGACGATTGAGTGGATGCACGCGAACTCGGCGCAGTTCCAGCACGGGCCGGCCTGGGGCTTGCCCGTGGCGGGGGAGACCTATGACGGCTACCTCAACGACGTGAACGGCTTCCACGTCACCAAGGACCACGTCTTCGCTGCGATCGACGGGGCGAGCGTGGGACCGATCGAAGAGGGCAGCGTCGGCGGGGGCACGGGCATGATGCTCTACGGGATGAAGGGCGGGTCCGGCACGGCCTCCCGTGTTGTCCGTCACGCGGACCAGGACTACACCGTGGGCGCGTTCGTGCAGGCCAACTTCGGGCTGCGGCGGGATCTCGTGATCGCGGGCATCCCGATGGCAGCGCATCTTCCGGGCGCGGACCCCTACGGGGAGGACCGGGGCTCGATCATCGCCGTGGTCGCGACCGACGCGCCCCTGCTCCCGCATCAGTGCAAGCGGCTGGCGCGGCGCGTTTCGCTGGGCGTAGGCCGCAGTGGCTCCTACTCCGGACATTACTCCGGCGACATCTTTCTGGCGCTGAGCACGGCCAATGCCGACGCCCTGCGCGGGAGCCGCGAGGAGTGGGACCTCCGCGCACTCCCCGACGCACGCTTGGACCCGTTCTTCGAGGCGGTCGTGCAAGCGGTAGACGAGGCGATCCTCAATGTGCTGGCGGTCAGTGAGCCGATGACCGGCATCGACGGGCATGTCGTCGAAGCGCTCGACCGCGATCGGCTCGTGGCCACGTTGCAGGCGCAGAACCGCTGGGTCGCACCGCCGGGGCTGCGGGAGTCCGGCGCCGGCGCGTGACCCCACCGACCACCGGGCCGTTCTCGACCTGATCAGCCGCTACTCCAACGGCTACGGCACGCAGGACTGGGTGCTGTTCGCTTCGATCTGGGCGGACGAGGCGATGTTGGTCGCGGGCGAGACGGAGACGTGTTCGGCGCAGCGCATCGTGGCGGTCAGCCGCAAGAGCCCTTAGTTGGCCTCCACGAGTCGATTGTTCGGTCCTACTGGTATCGCCAGTGCATCGGAACCACGACGTGTAATGCTGAAAGTCTGGGCGCCATGCACCTCGGTGGTAAACAGCCGGTCGACGAGTTGGGTAAATCCCAACCAGCTTCTGATCCGCTGGCGCGATGGAGTTGGAGCGGGCGAACCTCCATACGGCGCTGCCGCCGGGAAGGCCGCTGCCTGCAGCCTCGTACAGTACGGGCGTTATTTATCACCACTGAACAAACATCGGAATGATGATGAACAGCGGGCCGAGCGCTTGCTGTACCGCGCAGTACTGTCCCCATTAACGAGGGTCCACTACGAGTTCATGATCAATGAGGTGATCGTCGAAGTGTCGTCGCAAGCGCATATCTACGACATGATCTTTGATCGTGCTGGGAAAGAGCTCGCCTTTACGGCCGCGGGCCCGACAGGTGGCGAATCCCAAACAACCGTGCTCGTACCGAGCGCGTTACTGCAAGGACAAGTTGCGGTGTTCATCGATGGGACAGAAGTTCGGAGTTGGATAGTTGGAGAACGGATTATTTTCAACCATATTCATACCGGACGAACCGATATACTTATCAACGCACGGCAACATGATGCTGAGCTGCCTGGACTCGCCGTCTGAGCAGACCCGAAGCCAAGTGGAATCTGAGGATCAAGGTCCGCTCCAGGCGAAGCGGGGCCGAGACTGCTACTTCATCATCGGTTGCCCCATTATCCACAAGCTCAGAACCGTGTAGCCCGTCATCAATAGCAATACGGGGAGCTGGCCGCGGAACAAGCTAGTGCCTGATGTGGCACGCCGCCGTGCGACCGCGTGGGCCGCGTACACGGCGACGACGTGCCCGGCGACAATCACGGCAACGGTAAAGAGCCAGGACGCGTGCGGACTCACAACTGTGGGATTGAGTCGGTAGCTGGCGGTACCGAACAGGTCCCATCCCCATCCGAACGGATCGGAGATCAGCGGGACAATAGCTTGCCCCTGTATCAACAAGAAACTATGGAAGTGGGCAATGTGGTACACGACCGCGATCGGTAAAAGTGTGATGACAAAGACTCGCGCTGCGAACACGCTGGTGAGATCCAGGTGCCCAGCCGACGCGCTCAGCGCCATGCAAGCTTGAAAGGCCAGGTAGAACATGATCGGAGCCGCCAGCAATGCCAGCGAACCGATAAGCGTGATACTGCTTACCACTTGGGAAAGTTGCATACGAATGTCGGTCCAAATGGTCGTGGCTAGGAATCCATCGAGCGTCATGGTCGACAAGACGAGCAGCACAAAGATCATCAATGCGGCGGACGATTCACCCTGGCCGATGACCCCACTTCCGGGCATTCGGAAGCGAATGCCCGGTGATTCCGATCGGGTCTTCCCGACGCATGTGTTCCGCGCCCGAGATTCCCTCGGGTAACCAACGGGGGAGGCCGATTCGGATCCGCTAGTGCTGCTGCACCTGCGGGACGGTTGCACGATGGAGCACCGTGCGATCAAACTGAAGAAGACCGAAAAGGGATCGCCGTAGCGGAGCCAGGTTTCCCGGCCAAAGATGAACATCCCGCCCCATGTGATGGCCGAGTATACAACGATGATCACGCCGAGATGGAATGGGACAATTGAATCCGGGTAGACGTTCTCTACCCAAGCGAAACAGAAGAAGAGGAGTACCGCGGGCCACACGTCCCACGACGGCCGATATGCTGCCACCCACGATTCCGGCCGGTGCCCAGGAATGCGCTCAGTCGCAAACTCAGCGATTTGATAGAGGATCTTCCACGGATTGACGACCGACCAAATATCGCCAAAAACTGCAGAGATAATTGGTACGCCGATCCAAAAGATCACCCAGATGAATGTGGGCGCGAGGTTATGAATAGGGTTCGAATTCCCAACGAACGCTGCGCCCACAACACAGAGGAAGAGCACGACGGACGTGAATTGAGCGCCTCGGGCGGTGGCATAGCTGGCGTATCCGACCACCCGGTGCCGAAGCGATTGGGTTTCGAAATGGCCGAGTCCTAGACCATAAGACGGCAGAATCGCGTCCGCGATGCCGGACCGACTAACGGCGTGGCTCACGACGAACGAGACGAGCACGGCAGTGCCGGCTGCCGCTAAATACCAGGCAAGCGGTAACGGGGGGCTGAACGGCGCGGCATAGCCATGGGCAAATGCGACTGAGGGAACTCCGCTGCACGCCAGCGCAATGCCAATTACCGCAGGTCGTGAAAGCAATGCTGCCGCCACGCCTCTGCGATCCCGTTTTCGTTGATTGATTTAATCTTCACCCTGGACGAGCAGCGTCGTTGTTCCGGCATGGTCGTACGACACGGAGATGATCCCATCCTCACTCCGAGCCAGCTCCGTTCCGGCATGTTGGATGGAAAATGGGCCTGGCAAGATTGCGGATGGAATCGTCATGGAGAGCAGCCCCCTGCTACCAGGAGGGCCAGCTACGACGATTGTTACCTGTCGCGCTTCGCTGTCCATCACGAGACGCAAGACGTTCGACGTGCTGTTAACGAGCAGCTCAGCTGCTCCTAGGACAAATTCATACTGCAACTCGTGCAGTGGTTCGAGAACGGATCGATAGAGTATCCGTGTAGTCGCCCGGTCATCGGCCGTCCTGTCTTTCGCCACTACGTAAACAACGCGCCCGGTCGGATCGATCTCGAGCGTGCGATCTTGCGCAAAACGGCCACCATACATCGAGTGTCCGGTATTCAAGCGATCGAGCTGCTGCTGCTGAGCGAGCCGTTCCTGAGCGGATAAGACCGCGTCTTGGCCGGCGGCGAGCGGAATCCCAAAACTGACTGGGTACCAATGCGCCCCGCCGTCCTTTGTCTTGAACAGATCGTCTGGTGTAATGGCGTACAGCACGAGAGGATTCATCTCATCGAGAGCGAGATCGATTACCGGTCCGTTCTCAGGGAGGCCGAACGATGCCTTCTGCCAGTTCGTGGCCCCGTCCATGGTCTTATACACGCCGCTTTCCGTTGCTGCATACAAAATACTTGGGGTCAGAGGGTCCATCTGGAGATCATTCGTGTACACATCGAGCCCAGCGTTCACGGCGGCCCAGGAGCCTCCACCATTCGTTGTCTTGTAGATCCCGATCGCCGTTTGAGTCTCGTGCAGCGATGTCATCGCATATGCGATATCCGGATTCTCTGGATCGACGACGATTACGTTGATCGATGTCCGTGTCTCGATCGGAAACCCATCGCTGATCTCCGCGAATGTCTCCCCCGCGTCCTCCGATTTAAACAAATGGGTTCCCGCGAGCGTGAACTGACAGATGCCACCGCGAGCGGGCTTGCCTTCCTGACCACCGTGAGTGCACGCAGGGTTTTGATACACCGCGTCATGCACCGAACCTAGATAAATAATGTCCGGGTCTGATGGTGCCACGGCTACGGCGTGCAAATGGAACCATCGGCGCGTCGATTCATCTAGGAGGCCCAACGATCGGCTCTCTTCACTTACGGCCGTCTCGATTCGCGCGGTTAGATCGACCCATTCGCCGCCCCCATTCGTGCTCTGCATGATCTCGCCATCATTCTGCCAACTTGTCATGTACATCGTGGACGGATAGGTACGGCTGTAGCTGATCACCATGGGGTAGTGCGATGCCATACTTGGCGAGAAACGCCAAGTGGCCCCTGCATTGACACTGAAAAAGGCCCCCTGCCCCGATTCCCCGTTCGCCCAGAGAGCAAACGGTCGATTGGGATCGGTCGCCATCTGAGCGATTTTCGGTTCGTTAATGCCGCGGTCACTTCGGTGCCACGACTCTCCACCGTCGGTGGATTTGAAGAGCCCGAACCCGCTGTGCAAACCACCGTTGAAATGATTCGGGTGGGTGGTGTACACCTCGGCCGCGGTTCCGACATAGACGATGTCGGCGTCTGTCGGGTCAATGGCAATCGGGGTCGTAAAGGCGTAGTTCAGTCCGTTGGACCGGCGCTTCCATGTTTCGCCCGCATCAGTGGTCCGGAATACCCCGTCGTGCGTGGTGACAAAGGCGATGGTCGGATCGCTGAGCGCAAAAGCTACCTTGTGTGTCTGATCGACAGTTAGTCCATCACTCGATTTGGTCCAAGTCTTACCGTAATCGATCGTTCGATAAATACCATCTTGTTGTGTAGCGGCAAGAATCACGCCCGAATCATCTGGAGCCACCGCAACACCAAAGGTGTGAGGATCATTGAGATCGTCAAGCAGGTTGCCGCTCCAGGTGCGCCCACGGTCGCGGCTGACCTGGATCCCGTTGTTTGACGCGACCCAGACTTCATCCGGTCTGTTCTTGGGGACCACGATGGTATGGATTCCGCCACAAGTCTCGCAAGTCCCTGCGAGGTCCCAGTTCTCCCCCCGATCGGTACTGCGAAAAACGGCCACCGGACCCCGTTCGGTTCCGCTTCGATGAAATCCGTCAACGGTTGCTGTATAGACCAGCGCTGGATCATCCGGCGCGATGCCTACGGCCTGGAAAATGATATTGTCCGGCGCGGGGAGCGGTGCCTGTTCATCCTCCCGCCACCCGACACGTTTACCGATGACGGAGGCCCAGGTTTCCCCCCCATTTGTGCTGCGTTGGACCGGCCCTTCGAGAATCGTGTAAAGGACGAGATCAGCATCATTCGGGCTAATGGCTACAGACATGGCGTGCCCGGTTACATGCACGAGATTCCAACTACGTCCGCCGTCCTCGCTCTTGAAGACGGACATGTCGTTGGAGTCCACGCCAGCATATAGAACCATGGGGTCGGACTGGGCAATCGCAATCGACGTGAACGCTCCTCCTTGCAGTGGTGCGACCGGTTCCCACTGCAGTTCGACGCAGGTATCGCCGCGAAAAGCGGTGCATCCCGACGCACCAGCCGGTTCGTAAGCGGGCTCCGGGAATCGGATCGCACGCAAAACTCCCTCGATTCCGTTCGGCCGGTCGGTAGGCGCATCCGACGCACCTGGCGACGCGATCGTCGCCGGCTCGGAAGAACGGCATTCACGAATTTGCGCAAGTTCACCTGGGGTTGGGGTGCGGCCGAGCTGGATGAGTTCGTCAACAGCATCGATCCCAAGTCGATCATCGAGACATCGAATGTCGTACTCATCGGGATGGAATGGTTCGTTCGGATCCGCGGCGCTTTCGGCCGCAACATTGCGATCATCGCCAACTGTCTGTGGTGTGCTGCCGCCCTCTGAGGGCGAATTAGAAGATTCGCAGGAGACTAGGATGGATAACATCGCGAACAGAAGGATGTTGCTGACCCAAATTCGCGTGAGTTTCATAGTTCGAGGGCAGCCTTCCACACGTCACAGCCGAGACACGGCGCACGGCGTCGATGCAGCCAGCGGATTCGGTCTAGACGGCGTAAAGCAAATCGCCGTCGACGTAGGTCTGCTGGACCTGGATCTCGCGAATGAAGTCCGGCGCGACCAAGGTCGGATCGTGGCTGAGCACGACCAGATCGGCGCGCTTGCCCACTTCGATCGAGCCGACCTCCTGGTCGCGGAACATCGCCGCCGCCGAGTTGAGCGTGTAGGTGCGCAATCCCTCGAGCGCCGTGATCGCCTGGTCGGGGGCAATCGCGTGGCCGTCCGATCGCGCGCGGCGGGCCACCAGGGCAAATAACCCGAGCAACGGCTCGACCGGAGCGCAAGGGAAGTCGGAGCCCGACGCGACGGCGATCCCGGCATCGAGCATCGCGCTATACGGGACGGGCGGAGCCTCGATGTTGGCTTCAGCAAAACCGGTCTCAAAGAAATCGCCCATCGCATACAGGAAGGGCGGTTGGTGGGAGATCATCACGCCGAGTGAGGCGGCACGTTCGATCTGCGCGGTCGTGCCAAAGGAGAAGTGTTCGATGCGGTAGCGCGGGTCCCCGCGTGGGATCTCGCGGAGCGCGCGCTCAAAGGCGTTGAGGCCTTGCTCAATCGCACGGTTGCCGATGCAGTGGATGGCGACCTGGAGGTCGTGCGAGGCGGCATCCAGCACGAGATGGTCGACCTCCTCCTGGTTGTAGTAGGGCGTGCCGACGTTCTCTTCCGTGCCGTCGGGATGGCAGACCGTGAGCGCCGGGCTCGGAAAGACCGGGTCCATAAAGATCTTGACGATGCCGCCGCGCAGACGATCGGAGACATCGTCCTCATTGAAGAAGCCGGCGGCAGCGTCTTCCGGTACGGCGAAGAAGCCGGGGCCCCCACGCATCTGATGAATCGCGATCGGGAGCTTGCCGCGCGCGTCGGCCAGGCGGTAGAGCTCGGCGCTCTCCGGCGTGACGAGCGCGTCGCCCACGCTGGTGATGCCGTGGGAGAGATGGCGCAGGGCGTTCTGCTCGACCAGGTCGGCCACGGCATCGGGCCCGAAGGTGTCCATATAGCCCCGCATCGAGGAGTGGTGGACGGCGTCCATCGCCCGTTCATAGAGCACGCCGTTAGCCTCGCCGTGCGTGTCTCGCAGGATCTCGCCACCCGGTGGGTCGGGCGTCTCCCGACCGATGCCAGCCAAGACCAAGGCTGCCGAGTTCGCGTAGCACGCGTGATACGAGTTATCCATGATGCAAACGGGGTTGTTCGGCGCGACCTCGTCCAGCTCGCCGCGGAGGAGCTCGCCGTTGTCGACCACCAGGACCGCGTCGTAGCCGAGCCCCCAGATCCATTGACCGGCGGGGGCACCCTGGGCGGCGGCAGCGATGGCATCGAGCACAGCAGGCTTGTCTCTGAGCGGCGGGGTACGGCAATCGACGGAGCGCGGCTCAAACGTCGTCATGCTGAAGTGATTGTGTGGATCGCAGAATCCCGGGATGAGGGCGCGGCCTTGCAGCGGTATCACTGTCGCGTCCGGGCCGACGGCCTGCGCCACTTCGTCGCTGTCCCCGACGGCCACAATGCGTCCATCGCGCACGGCGACGCCGCTGGCGATGTGATCGAGGGCGTCGATCGTGAGGACCCGTCCGCCTTGAAAGAGGAGTTCCATAATTTGGCCATTCACGGTGTAACGACTTGGCTGGGGCGGACAAGGTAGCAGTGGGCGTGATCGAGTACACGTGTAGCAAGGTCACGGGCGGTCAGCCTTGCTTGCCTCGAACGAAGGCCTGCGCGATGCCGGACTTATCCAACCGCAGCCGCCCGAAGCGAGCCGTGTCCCGGGACGACGTGAGCAGCTCCCAGGTGTCCATCAACCACACCCGTTCCGGCGGCAGGACCTCCCGCGGTCTTTCAGAAGAGGGTCTGGCCCCGACCCCCGGGCCCCACCCCCGTGGAACTCGACGTGCCGAAGGCGAGCACTGGGTGTTTGTTGTGCGAGGGAATTCCCCCCCTTGAGGGGGTGCGGCTGGTCGGGGACACGGGAGGACGGTCAGCGTCGAAATCCGTCCCGGCACGGACCGTTCGCGCGAGGAGCGCGCGTGCGGTGGTCTAGCCCACGGCCCACCATCGGGCCCGATTGGGAACGGGCTCCCCCCAACCGCCCGCAGCGTACGGGCCCGTGGCTGATGGCGGTCGTACGGGGTGCGGCGACCTGATCCAGAGCGGACTAGGCCGGGACGATCAGCGGTTTGCTCTCGATACCGAGTTCGCGGATGCAGACAGGGCGTCCGGCGTCGGCTTGAGCTGGTCCAGGATCAGCGGAGCGCTGGAGATCCCTCGCGGCGCGACGGGGGCTTGGGTGAGGACCGCGAGACCGGTGCGATCTGGACGACTAAGCGGAATCGTAAGTCTCGTTTACTCACCACTGGACGAACATCGGCATGATGACGTGGACGTAGTTATCCCGACCGACGGGCCGAAAGACGCCTGGGTTCGAAGGGCCCGTCGACTCCAGCGCCACCTGCCCCGCGCCGAGGACCTGGAGCACGTCCTGCAGGTAGCGGCTGTTGAAGGCGATCTTCGCTTCCTCACCATCGACGGCTGTATCCATCTCACCCTGGTGCTCGCCCTGTTCTTCCGCTCTCGCGGAGAGCGTCAGCTGACCGGAACCACCGTCTCCCGGCGTCATGACCAAGCGCACGATGCCACTGCCATCGCGGGCGAACACCGCCGCGGTGCGTACCTCGCGCAGGAACTCCGCGGCGTCGATCGTGGCCCGGGTTTGATACGCCGCAGGAATGAGCTGAGCGTAGGACGGGAACGTGCCTTGGATCAGCTGCGCCGTCAGTTCCACGTCACTCAAGCGGAACAAGATCTGGCTGCGCGCGCCGTTGACCTGCAAGGTCACGACCTCTTCCTCGTCAGCGAGTAGCCGGCTGAGCTCCGTCAACGCGCGCGCCGGCACGATGATCTCCAACGTCTCCGCCGGCGATTCCGCGATGTCCATGTTGTACACCGCCAGCCGCAATCCATCGGATGCGGCGAAGGTGATCTGCCCATCCTCGATCTTCAGATCGACCCCCGTCAAAACCGGCCGGCTCTCGTCGGTGGCGGCGACCAACACTGTGTGCTCGATCGCCTCCCGTAGCGCACCAGGCTCCAAGCGGATCGTGTCGCCCTCGCTGATCGTCGGGATCGGCGGAAAATCGTCCGCGTCCATGCCGCTGATCGTGGCATCGTTCCGCGCCGCCACAATCTGGGCCTGCTTGGATCGAGGCGCCACCGTCAGAGACACCTCCACGTTGGGCAGTGATGAAATGAACTCCGAGAGCAACCGCGCCGGGATCGTGATCGCGCCCTCGTCTTCCACCGTGGCTGGAATCCAAGCCGTGATCGCGATTTCCAAGTTGGTGGCGGCCAGTTTCAGGCGGCCCTCATCCGTGGAGATATGGACATGCGAGGTCTGCGGCAGCGTGCCACGCGTGGCGACCGCTCGACCCACCGTATTCAGCCCACGCTGGAGCGCTTCCTGCTCGGTGGTGAGCTTCACGCGTGGCTCCTTAAACTGTTCATCTATCTACCCAGGTGCGCACCGAGTCTACCGGATCGTAAATGAATGCTCGCTACTCGATAGGTACGAGTCCGTGTCATGCGACAGAAGGCGGTGGAAAACCTGTGGAAAAGACGGATTACCGTCTCGTCAGGAGCTCTTTCGCAGTTCCTGGAAGGCCCCCTCGGCGGCGGCGACCGTGGCATCGATCACGGAATCGTCGTGGGCAGCGGACACAAACATCGCTTCGAACTGGGCCGGAGCCAGGTTCACACCCGCGTCAAGCATGGCGTGGAAGTAACGGGCATAGGCATCGGTGTCACTAGCCGCGGCGGAATCGTAGTCGGTGGGCGTCTGGTTGTGGAAGAAGCCCGTGAGGATCGAGCCAATCCGGGTGATCGTGCAATCCACCTCGGCCTGTCGCGCCGCTCGGGCCAATCCCTCGGCCAATCGGGCCGCCTGAGCGTCGAGCCGCTCATAGAAGCCGTCCTCGGCGATCGCATCCAGTGTCTCGATCCCCGCCGACATCGCGAGCGGATTTCCGGAAAGCGTACCAGCCTGGTAGACCGGACCGGTGGGGGCCAGGTAATCCATAATCTCGGCCGCGCCGCCCAGAGCCCCGACCGGCAGCCCGCCGCCGATGATCTTGCCGAGACAGGTCAGATCGGGCGTCACACCGAAGAGCGCCTGAGCGCCACCCCGGTGCACCCGAAAGCCGCTAATCACTTCGTCGAAAATGAGCACCACGCCCGACTCTTGCGTCAACGTGCGCAGCCCTTGCAGGTACCCCTCCGCCGGCAGCACAACGCCCATATTGGCTGCGATCGGCTCCACGATGATCGCCGCGAGATCGTCACCGTGCCGGTCGATCACGGCACGGACCGCCTCCAGATCGTTGAAGGCAACGACCAACGTCTCGGCGGCGTAAGCGGGCGGCACTCCGGCCGTATCGGGCAACGCCAACGTCGCGACTCCGGAGCCCGCCTTCGCCAGCAGGCCATCCGAATGCCCGTGGTAGCAGCCGGCGAACTTGAGCACCTTGTTGCGCCCCGTGTAGCCGCGCGCCAGACGAATCGCCGTCATCGTCGCCTCGGTCCCGGAGTTGACGAAGCGGACTTTCTCGATCGAAGGGACCGCGTCGATCACGCGCTCCGCCAGCGCCGTCTCCTGCTCCGTCGGCGCGCCGAACGCCGTGCCGCGGCGGGCGGCCTCCTCCAGCACACGCACGACCCGGGCGGGAGCGTGGCCCAGGATCAAGGGGCCATACGCACAGACATAGTCCATGTAGCGATTCCCATCCACATCCGTGAGATAGGCGCCCTCTGCGGAGGCGATCACCGGCGGCTCCCCACCCACGGCCTTGAACGCCCGCACCGGACTATCGACGCCACCCGGCAACACACGCTGGGCAGCGGCGAAGGCTTGCGCGGACTGTGGTCGGGTCGTCATGAATCTTCTCCCAATACAACCTCCACAAGGCCGCGAAGGTCTGCGTACGTCCAATGCGGCTCCGCTTTGAGGAGCTCCTTGTGGCTCTCGTGTTCGTAGCGGCACACCCAGTACGCGAGCATGCCCGCGTTGCGGGCGCCGGTCACGTCCGCGTAGGGATTGTCGCCGACATAGAGAATTTCGTGATTCTCCAGGCCCAGCCGGGCAACAACGGCATCGAAGAACGGGCGGCGCGGTTTATAGGACCGCAACCCCTCCGACGACATCACATGCGTCGCATCGATCCCTGTGCGCTCCAACGCGGGCTGCAGATGCACGTCGTCCGCATTGCTCGCCACGACGACAGGGATAGCGGCGCGTTGCAATGCCTGCAACACCTCGTGGACCTCCTGATACGGCTGCGCGTTCGCGAGCAGATCAAACAGGTGCCGGAAGGCGTCATGGGGGTGCGGCGTCTCAATGCCCGCTTCGCGGAAGGCGTGTTCAAAGAAGCGAGGCCACGTGTCAGCCATGGGGAAGAACGGAGGCTCGGGGCCGTCGAGGGGCTTTTCCGGGTCGCGCCCGTGCGAACGGCTGTGCTCCCGCGCCGCGTCGAGCCACCACTTCCAGACCGCGTCGCCATCGACGTGATCAATCCCGTGCTCCTCGAGGAAGGCGTGCACGGCGGGAGCGAACGCCCGCTCATCGAAGTCCAGCAAGGTGCCGTAGCAGTCGAAGGCGACGGCCTTGATCTGCGACGGATGGGGACGGACTAGTGGCTCGGAGTCTGCAACCACCGCGCCATCTCCTTCGCGTGATAGGTCAAGATGACGTCGGCGCCCGCGCGTTTGATTGAGAGCAGCGTCTCCTGAATGACGCGTTCCTCATCCAGCCACCCCTGTTGCGCGGCGGCCTTGATCATCGCGTACTCACCACTCACGTTGTACGCCGCGATCGGCAGGTCGAACCGTTCCCGCGCACGTTGCACGATGTCCAAATACGGCAGCGCGGGCTTCACCATCAGCATGTCCGCACCCTCCGCCAGGTCCAAGCTCATCTCCATCATCGCCTCCCGGCCATTGGCCGGATCCATCTGATAGCCGCGACGGTCACCCATCGCCGGAGCGGAGTCGGCGGCTTCGCGGAACGGCCCGTAGTAGGCCGAGGCAAACTTGGCGGCGTAGGCCAGAATCGCGATCTCGGTCATGCCGTTGCCGTCGAGGCCCGCACGAATCGCCCCGACGCGCCCGTCCATCATGTCGCTGGGCGCCACGATGTCGGCGCCGGCCTCCGCGTGCGAGAGCGACTGGCGGACAAGAAGTTCCACGGACGGATCATTGAGGACCTCGCCCTGGTCGTCCAAGACGCCGCAGTGGCCGTGATCGGTGTACTCGCAGAGGCAGACGTCCGTGATCACGAGGAGGTCGGGATCGGCGTCTTTCAAAGCCCGGACAGCCTTCTGGACGACGCCGTCTGCGGCATAGCCGGAAGACCCCACCGCATCCTTGGACCCGGGTAGCCCGAAGAGCAGAACGGCGGGCACACCCAGCGATCGGAGCTCTCCCGCTTCGACCGCCATCTGATCGACGGAGAGGTGGAACTGGCCCGGCATTGACGCGATGGGCTCCCGCACGTCCTGGCCCCTGACCACGAACATTGGATAGATAAAGTCGGCGGGCGAGAGATGCGTCTCCCGCACCATCCGGCGGATCGATTCCGATCGACGCAACCGGCGCATACGCCGGGGGAGGTGTAAGTCAGTTCCGCGCTCGACCTCAAGCATGTGCGGGCGCTCCTTCCCTCTGCGGTTCGTACTGCTCCCGCAGAGCTTCCATCACTCCATCGATCGTCTGAATCTCGCTCACCAGATCCACTCGCAGTCCCGCGTCGGTCGCGGTCTTGGCCGTAATCGGACCGATGCAGGCCACATAGACCTCTTTCATCAGGTCGAGGCGGCCTTCCAACATGTCGATGCAGCCGGTCACCGTGGACGAGGAGGAGAAGATCGCGATGTCCACGCTGCCTTCTTCCAGACGGCGTACGACCTCCGGATCGGGCTTGGCTGGCCGGCGCGAGATGTAGAGCGGCACGTCGTCCACCTCGGCCCTCTGCGCCCGCAACGAAGCGGGCAAGATATCGCGAGCCCCTTGAGCACGCGCGATAAGGAAGCGCGCGCCGTCGATGTCGTGCTCAGCGAGCGCCTCCAGCAGCGACTCCGCCACGAAGCGCTCCGGGATGACGTCGGGACGAAGCCCGTAGCGCGCCAGAGCTTTGGCGGTCTCGGCGCCGATCACGGCGATGTCCGCCCCCACGAAGGCTCGGGCATCCAGCGCTGCCGCATAGATCTGCCGGAAGAATTCCCGCACGCCGTTGGCGCTGGTGAAGATGACCCAGTCATAGGCGCCGTCCGCCAGCTTGCGGACGGCCTTCTCGACCGGATCGGTCGGCGTGCGCACGATTTCGATCGTAGGAAACTCCAGAGGCTCGGCGCCTTCGGCCCGCAGCCGCTCCACCAGAGCGCTGGACTGCTGCCGGGTTCGTGTCACCAGAACGGACTTACCGAAGAGGGGGCGGTTTTCAAACCACTCAAGCTGTCCGCGTTGTTCCACCACCTCGCCCACCACTGTCAGCACGGGAGATTCCAGCCCGGCGTCTTGCACCAGCTGCGGCAGCGTTCCCAGCGTTCCGGTCACGACGCGCTGTCGCCAAGTGGTTCCAGACTGAATGGATGCGGCGGGCGTGTCGGCAGACCGCCCCTCGGAGATCAAGCGGGCAGTGATCTCTGGCAACGCCTTCAGGCCCATCAAGATCACCAACGTGTCGGCTCCATGCGCGATGCGCGACCAGTCAATTGTCGACTCTTCCTTGGCATCGTCCTCATGTCCGGTGATCACGGCGAACGATGAGGCAACGCTGCGGTGCGTCACCGGGATGCCGGCGTAGGCCGGGACCGCGACCGCTGAAGTCACCCCAGGAATCACCTCGAAGGCGAGACCTGCTTCGGCCAAATCTTCCGCTTCCTCGCCCCCACGCCCGAAGACGAACGGGTCGCCGCCCTTCAAGCGCACGACGCGCTTCCCCGCCCGCGCCCTCGCCACCAGCAGTGCACCGATCTGGTCTTGCGGTACCGAATGCGCTCCAGATTCCTTGCCCACGTACAGCAACTCGGCACCGGAGGCGGCGCCGCGCAGGAGCTCCGGGCTGACCAAGCGGTCGTAAACGATCACGTCCGCGGCGGCGATTCGCGCTTGACCCGCCACCGTGATCAATCCAGGGTCACCGGGACCCGCGCCGACCAAACTGACGAGCGCGCTGGTTTGCGTCACGCCAGAACCTCCTGCAGCAACTCTGCCGCTCCTTGCATCATGAGCTCTTCACCCAACGCGTGGCCGAGGCCCTCAGGATCTGCGGCATCACCGCGGCGTTGCCGGGTCAGCGAACGTTCCCCGGCGTCGTCCAGCACGCGCGCGAGGAGCGTCAGCGCGTCAGCGGAGCGATGCGCCAGCGCGCCCACGGGCAACGTGCACCCTGCACCAAGCGCTTCCAACAGCGCCCGCTCGGCCCGGACGGCGACCTCGGTCGATTCGTGATTGATCGAGGCGGCTGCCGCCACTGTCGACGGATCGTCGGCGCGAGCCTGAAGCACGATGGCTCCTTGCCCCGGAGCCGGCAGCATCCGTTCGATCGTCAGGAACTCGCTGACTTCAGCGCCACGGCCCAGGCGGGTCATGCCCGCAGCGGCAAGAACGATGGCGTCGTAGCCTCCGTCGTGGAGCTTGCCAAGCCGGGTATCGACGTTGCCTCGCAGCTCCGCGATCTTCAGATCAGGCCGCAGGGCCTTGAGCTGCGCAATCCGGCGCCGGCTGGAACTCCCCACCGTGGCGCCTTCGGCGAGATCCTCAAGGCGTTCGCCGTGGCGAGAGATCAGCGCATCGCGGACATCAGCGCGAGGCAGGAACGCGCAGAGTCTCGTGCCGGATGCGAGCTCAGTCGGCACGTCCTTGGCGCTGTGCACCGCGATGTCGATCCGTTTCTCGCTGAGGGCGCTTTCCAGCTCATGGACGAAGACGCCCTGACCACCAATCGTCAGCAACGATGATTGCTGGTCCCGATCTCCCGTTGTCGTGATGATGACCAGTTCCGCCTCAAGTCCCTGAGCACGCAGCGCATCAGCCGTTTCATTGGCCTGGATGCGGGCCAGCTCGCTCCCGCGTGTGCCGAGACGGATGGCGGACATTAGTCGTCCTCAACGCCGAAGATGCGGCGTACGGTCGCGGAACTCTCTTCGCTGTCTTCCGCGCTGCGCAGGTAATCGATCGGCTCGTGCAGCAGCTTCTTGACGATGGCCGCGGTCATCCGATCGAGCTTCTCACCGTTCGCGGGGCTGAGGTCGAGTTCGCCGAGCGTGCGCTCAAGTTCGACGCGACGAATCTCGTCGGCGCGACGCACGATGGCTTTGATCGATGGCACCACGCGCCGCGCTTCCAGCCACTCTTCGAAGGAATCAGCGGCCTCATCGACAATGCGGAACACCTGCGCCGCGGCTTCCTCCCGCCGGCGAAGATTCGCCTCCGACATCGCTTGTAGGTCATCGATGTCCAGCAGGTTCACGTTGGGCAGGTTACCGATGGCCGGGTCGACATCGCGCGGCACGGCAACATCCATCACTGTCAGCGGGGCCCGGGTGCCATTCCGGCACCGGGTCAGGATTTCGGGCGTGATTAGGTACCCCGGCGCGCTGCTCGAGCTGATCACCAAATCGGCGCTGGCGATCGCTTCGCTCAATTGGCTGAACGAGACGACGGTGCCGTTCAGATAGGTTGCCAACTCTTCCGCCCGGTCCCTGGTCCGGCTGATAACCGTGATCTCGCGGACGCCCTGGTCGCGAAGCGCGCGGGCGGCCAGCTTGCCCGCCTCTCCAGCGCCGACCACGAGGGCCCGGCAGCTTTCGAAATCGGGCACGTACTCGCGGGCCAGACTGACGGCAGCGCTACTCACAGAGACGGCGTAGCGTCCAATATTGGTCTCATGGCGGGCGCGGCGTCCCGTGCGCAAGGCATCGTGCAGCAGACGGGACAGTGAGGCATCGAGCGAATGCGTGTCACGCGCCGCGCTCAGAGCTGTGCGGACCTGGCCGAGCACCTCGCTCTCGCCCAGAATCATGGAGTCGACACCTGCCGCCACGCGGAAGATGTGCTGTGGCACCTCGCGTCCGCGGAGAGCGTAGTGGCTGGGCAGACGCCCATTCGACAGACCCTTGAACCGTGCCAGCTCCGCGATCAAGTCCGAGGGCTCCACCTCGTCGTCGTGCGGGTTCACGTAGATCTCGGTGCGGTTGCACGTGGAAAGGATGGCGCTGTGTCCGAATAAGCTGTGGAAGTGGCGCATCGCGTCGGGCAGTTCGTCCCCACCGATAGCGAAGCGTTCCCGATCTTCCAAGGGCGCCGTCTGGTGGCTCAGCCCAGCCGCGATCAGCGTCATATCGCGGCCTCGGCTGGTTCCTGCTGAGCGGCGGGCCGTGTCAACGCACCTTCGGATGGCAAGACGTTGGGCCCAAGTCTTGAGTAGAGGCGGGCCTTCGCTTGCCCCCAGCGCCGTTGCGCAAGCAGGGCACGCAGCGGGCCGTCAATCGCGTCCTGCCACGTCTGTTGCGGGACGTAGCGCAGCACACCGCGTTGCTTCAATTCCCGGCGCACCTCCGCCAACAGCTCCGCCAGCGCTTCGAAGTCCTCCGTGAAGTAGTCGGTCAATTCTTCCCGCACCCGGCGGGCCATGGCGGGGCTTCCCCCGCCTGTGGAGATCGCGATCGTCATCGTCCCCTTGCGAACGACGGACGGAAGAATAAAGTCACAATTCGCCGGGTCGTCCGCCGCATTGACCCAGATCGCGCGACGGCGCCCCTCCTTCCGGATCGCTGCGTTGGCGGCTCCGTCGTCGGTGGCGATCATGATCCAGTCGTATCCCACCATGTCGCCGTCCTGGTACTCGCGGGCCAAGTGCTGAAGGCGCCCCTCGTCGCGCCACTGCTCAAGCTCCGGCCGCAGATCCGGGCTAATCACGGTGATCTGCGGCACGTCCGCGTTGACCAGACCGGTCGTCTTCTCCAAGCCAACGTTTCCGCCGCCGATGACGAGCACCTTCTTGTTGGTGGTGTCGAGGAAGACGGGGTAGTACGCCATCGCTAGCGCTCCTCCCCGGGTGGTACCCGAGCCGCATCGGCATCCTCTTCATACCCAGCTGTCAAAGCGACGAGCACACGGTCTTCGAGCGTCGCCGACTTCTCCCAGAGGGAGTCCTTCGCCTCGCCATCGATCCCCTGCTTGCGGGCGTACGCACGGAGGGCCTCATCCATGCCGCCACGGAAATAGGCGAACGCCGTCACCGCCTCCGTCAGGCTGACCTGGGCCCATTGGAGGAGCGTGGCATAGCGCCTTCCGATATCGCCGGCCTGTTGATCCAGGCCCGCGAGGTCCGACGCGCCGGGTGCCACGTAGGCCTCTAGGAGTTGCACCATCTGCCGCCCCAACTCTCCCAAATCACGCCGCGCACCCGGATCCAGTCGATCCAGCCAGTCCCGCTGCGTTTCGTCTCGGTTGAGGCGCTCACGGATGCTGGCGATTGCTTCATCATCAAGTTCCTGCGCGGGATCGACGCCCGCGCCCATGAGTCGGTCGAGATCGCTAGCAGAGAAGCGGCGATGCCCACCGGGCGTACGAAAGGTCCGCACCAGGTCCGCATCCGCCCACCGCCTCAGGGTTGAGGTGTTGACGCCCAGCGTTCGGCTCGCCTCTCCCAGGCTGAGCCACTCCGTGCGGTCTGTCCGTGGGCCTGTTTTTGGTGCCGACAAAATCTACCCAAATCTCCCAAAATCTGTTGAACTCTAGGCATGGTATGCCAACGGTCCAGATGGGACAACGGGACATCTGTCAGGGACTGGGCAGACTTGTCTCTATGTCTCTCGCACCGCGGTGAGGACGCGCGCGGTCTCGATCGCGGCATAGGCCGCATCCTCCCCTTTGTTCCCCGACTCGCCACCCGCCCGCGCCACGGCGAGCTCCGCCGTCGGCGTCGCAAGGACTTCGAAGATGCAGGGGATGCCGTACTCCAACGCAATGCTCGCGATGCCCCGCGCCGTTTCGTCGGCCACAAGGCGGTAGTGATCGGTCTCGCCCTGAATCACCGCGCCCAGGCAGATGATCGCGTCGTAGTGGCCACCGTGTGCCGCCCGTTTCGCGACGACCGGGATCTCGAAGGCTCCAGGCACCCAGTACACATCGATATCAGTGCTGGCCGCGCCGCGCTCCTCCAGGATGGCCAGGCATGCGGCGAGCATGGGCTTGGTAATGAAGTCGTTGAAACGCGCGACCACGATCGCGAAATACATTCCCGTCGCGTCGTCGCCGCCTTCATGTACGTGCGCCATCGTCTAGCCCGCCGTCCGTCCGTCGCGCTTGCCCTCTTGAGCGGTCCCGTCAGCCGTAGTCCTCCGCGCCACCTCCCGCACGACTTCTGCATCTTCCAGCAGATGCCCCATCTTCTCTTGCTTGGTCGCCAGGTAGCGGATGTTGTGGGGATTCGGCGCCGCTTCGATAGACACCCGCTCCACCACCTCCAAGCCGTACCCGGAAATCCCATGCCGTTTGGCTGGGTTGTTGGTCAGCAAGCGGATCCGCTGAATCCCCAGATCTCGCAGGATCTGCATCCCAATGCCGTAGTCACGGCGGTCCGCCGGGAAGCCCAATGCGAGATTCGCCTCGATCGTGTCCATTCCCGTGTCCTGCAGCGCGTAGGCCCGGATCTTGTTGTGCAAGCCGATGCCACGGCCTTCCTGCCGCATATAAACGAAGGCGCCGCGGCCCTCGGCCGCTATCCGTTCGAGCGCGATGTTCATTTGCTCGCCGCAGTCGCAGCGCAGAGAACCAAGCAAATCGCCCGTCAGGCACTGGGAATGCACGCGGACCAGGGCTGGCTCCTTGCCGGACACATCGCCCATGACCAGCGCAATGTGCTCCTCCAGCTCACCCCGCACCTTGTAGCCGATGATGCGGAACGTGCCGAACTTGGTGGGCATGTTGGCGTCCGCCACCCGCGTGATCAGCCGCTCGGTACGAAGCCGGTGCTGGATGAGTTGCTCGATGCTCAGCATCGGGATCTTGTGCCGGCGTGAGAAGCGTTTGAGGTCCGGCAACCGTGCCATCGTGCCGTCGGTCTTCATCACCTCGCAGATCACAGTTCCGGGCTGCAAACCGGCCAGCCTGCACAGATCCGCGCCCGCCTCCGGATGCCCGGCGCGGACCAAGACGCCTCCGTCGCGAGCGCGGAGCGGGAACATATGTCCGGGCTGCACGATGTCATCCGCGGTGGACTCCGGGTCCATCAGCACCTGCACGGTGCGTGCACGGTCCGCCGCCGAGATTCCGGTGCCCAAGCCAGAACGGGCCTCAACCGAGACGGTGAACGCCGCGCGCTGCGATGCGTTCTCGCTCTCATCCACCATCAACTTGATACCCAGCTTGTCGAGCCGGTCGCCGGGCATCGAGACGCAGATCAGACCACGGGCGTACGTCGCCATGAAGTTGATCCACTCGGGCGTCACGAACTGAGCGGGCAGACAGATATCGCCTTCGTTCTCGCGATCGTCACCGTCCGTAATCACGATCGGCTCGCCGCGGCGCAGTTGCTCCACCGCCTCGTCCACGGAGACGAAGGGAGCCGAAATCCCTGCGCTCTCAGCTTCCGCCTTGCGCGCACGGGATCGCTTCGCGGGAGCCCGCTTCTTGGTCACGGCCTTCTTGCTGGCGCTAGCTCGCTTGCGAGTGGCCATCCCGTGGTTCCCCCTCATGTGTGCGCGTCTGCGCTGCGATCTCGGCTACGAACGATCGGCCGCCCGTGCCGCCAACAACTCACCGACGTAGCGGGCGAGGATGTCAGTCTCGAGGTTGACCTCGTCCCCGACCGCCCACCCGTTGGTGTGCTCCTGAGTATATTGGACCAGCGAAACGGCGAACGTCGTCTCCGTCTTGTCGATGACGGTAAGGCTGGCCCCATCGAGGCAGACCGGCCCTTTCACCACGATGTAGCTCAGATACTCCGCCGGCGCCTCGAAACGGACGATCATCGCATCCGCCTCCAACTCCATCGAAACGACCTCGCACCGCGCCTCAATAACCCCGCGCACAATGTGACCGCTGAGGCGATCCGTCGGCCGTACCGATCGCTCCAAGTTGACGCGCGCGCCGGCGGCCAACTTCTCCAGGTTCGATCGCCGATACGTCTCCGGCATCACGTTGAAGGCCATGACGCCATCGGCCAGCTCCATGATCGTCAGGTCCACGCCGTTGATGGAGATGCTGTCTCCCAGCTTGCTGTCTTCGTCGATCTCCGAGACCTGGATCTTGAGCAAACCATCACGCGCTTCCAAGACCGTGCCGACCTCTTCGATGATTCCGGTAAACACACCTAGTCGCTTTCGCTCATGAGCCGCGCCGCTTGTAGCTCTGGATCCGGGGCCAGCGGCTTCATCCGCAGCGCAGTCCCGGCGAGCGTGCGCCGATAGTATCGAAAGCCACGGCTGCGCCAGTCGTCCGGTGTGAAGCCGGACGCATCCGTTTCCTGCCCCGCCTGGCCAATGACCTCCGCGGGCAACGCCGTCAGCGCTCCAAATCCCCGGCCCTCAGCCGCAGCCTCGACGGTCTCAATCAGCCGGTTTGCGAGCCCGTGCCCCCGCCATTCCGCGGCGACATGGAGTTGTTCCAGCCCCGCCCGATGGCGTCCATCGGCGCGTTCCGGCCACTCCCGATCCCGGAAACGAAGGACCACCCCACCCACAATCCGCGGCGCCGCGTCTGGCGGCGCGGGCGCCTGCACCGCAACCCAAACCTGCGCCTCTTCGCTGCTGCCCGCGATAGCGGCACGAATCCGTGCCTCCAGGGCGAGCCGTTCCCCGGGATCTTCCACGAGCTCGAGATATCCCTCGCTATCAGCGGTTCCGGCGAGACGGGTCGTCACGTTGGCGGACGGGGGAATTCCGATAGGGTAGCCCGTGACCAAGATGTCGTCGCCCAGCCGCGCAACGCTCATCTGGCGCAGCCGGACCACATCCTTCATCCGCTCCGCTCCCCGACCCACCACGGCGCTCGCCGCGTCCCCACCGATGATCATCGGCGCGATCACGGCATAGACCTTGTTGACCAGATGCTGATCGAAGAAGGAGCCATGGACACGCCCTCCCCCCTCCACCAACAACGAGACGATGCCTTGTTCGCCGAGGCGCTGCAGTAGTTCGAGAAGCGGCACGCGCTCCGCCTGCGGCTGGAAGACTTCCAGCCGCGCCCCAGCCGCCACGATCTCGTCGCGCCACGCTTGCGGACTCCGCATCGTTGTCGCCACGAGCGTCGCAGCCAATGCTTGGTTGCCAAGAACGTTCGCCGCAAGGGGCAGCCGGCCCCTGCTATCCAGAACAATGCGGAGCGGCTGGTGCGCTCCCTCCGAGGAACCGTCGGGGCGCGCCGTGAGTTGCGGGTTGTCGAGAACGATCGTATCCACGCCGACCAGAATCGCGTCGATCAGTGTTCGATTTCTGTGCGCCTCCGCGCGTGTCTCCGCACTGCTGACCCAGCGGGAGTCGCCAGATGTCGCTGCGATCTTTCCGTCGAGCGACGCAGCGTACTTCGCGGTGACGAACGGCCTGCCGGTCCGGCGATGATGGCTGTAGGCCTCGTAGTGAAGGGCGGCCGCGGCAGCGCCATCGCCGGTGCGGACTGTCACGTTGGCAGCGCGCAGAGTTCGCACGCCGTCACCATCCACGTTCCGATCGGCGTCGCCGTAGGCGACCACCACCTCTTCCACTCCGGCAGCGAGCACGGCGTCCGTACAGGGAGGAGTTCGGCCCTGCGTCGTACATGGCTCCAGCGTCACATAGAGCGTGGCGCCGCGCGCCCGGTCTCCGGCATCCCTCAGCGCAACGACCTCCGCATGCGGCCCACCGGGCGGCTGCGTCGCACCGCGCCCCACGATCCGTCCGTCGCGCACGACGACCGCCCCCACGGCGGGATTCGGGCTCGTCGTGCCAAGAACCGCCTGCGCTTCCTCCAGCGCCTCCCGCATAAACGGCGATGGCTCTCCGGCGGCCGCTCCTCCCTGCGTCACGATCCGGGATCCTCACTCTCGTCCCAGATGCGACTCCCCGAGGCCCGGTCCTGACCGCTGTATTTGTCTCCGCGTTTGCTGCCGTAGGGATGCTCCGCCGGCGAACTCAGCTCCTCAAAAGTGAATGCACAGACGCGCATCCCCGCGTACAGCGCCACCGGCATCACACCAAGATTGCCCAGCTCCATTGTCGCGTGCCCGTCCCAGCCCGCGTGAAAGAGGCTGGCCGTGCTGTGCACGATGATCCCCAGCCGCCCCAGCGACGACCGCCCCTCAAGGCGCGCCGCGATGTCGTCCGCGAGTTGGAGACGTTCCAACGTCGTCGCCAACACCAGTTCGTTGGGATGAATGATGAACGGCTCGTCCTCGCTCAGCTCGACGGTGCGAGCAATCCCCTCGGCGGTCTCCGCACGTCGCGCATCGATGAAGGGCTGCTTGCTGCGTTCAAACAGCAGGAAGGACGTCCCGAGGCGGAAATCGAGCGATTCAGGGCCAAGCCGATCTTCAAACCCGTCAGCCGGGTCAATCCGGATCCGGCCACTGGCAAGGGCGCGCTTGATGTCGCGATCCGAAAGAATCATCCGCGCACCTCCGAGAGAGCGTGGCGACCAGCCTGGTCTGCGGATTCTCGCACCTATCAGGGAGCACAAATGTCATGCATGCGACCCTGCATCAGGCGCACGTCGGGCCGGCGGCTAGGCGCGGCGACGTAGTGCGAAGAACAGGGTCACCACCGAGAGTCCGGCAGCGATACCAAAGACGATCTCAAGTACGCGGACCAACGTATTGTCGTCCGACCCCCCGGACGGAAGCAGCGTCGGCGCGGGCGCCGCGTCCGGTCGCGTCGGTTCCGCCTCTCGCGTGCTGGTGGGCCGAGCAGCGATCTCCGTCTCGACACCCGTAGTCGCGGCGCGGTCCGCCTCTGCGGGCGTCTCACGACCGCCGCCTGAGGAAGGCTCACCCTGCAAGGATTCTGGTTCCCTCTCGGCCTCGGGCACCCGCGTTGGCGCCTGGGCGTCCGTCTCGGTCCGCGGTCCCACCGCTGCTTCTTCCGCTTCCGGCACCACCAAGGCCGCCTCATCGGTCGCGGGGGCCGGCGAAGTCGTCGACTCCGCCCCATCGGTCGTCAGCGCGTTCTCAGATCCCTGCCGTTCAGCTTCTTCCACAACATCCACCAACGGCTCCGTAGTGAGGGAGTCTCCGACGGACTCCGCCGCCTCGTCCGCGACCTCGGCGCTCGCATCGAGTTCCGCCATCTCGGCATCCGCGATCGGCGCCTCTTCCGCAACGACCTCGCTTTCCGCGTCGGCAGGAGAAGGCTCCGAAATCGCCGAATCATCACTCGCCGCGTTCACGTCCGGATCTTCCGATACCGCGTCGTCCTCCGTGGTCTCATACGCCGTGTTCGCTTCCGCTTCCGCTTCAGCCGTGGCCGTCAAGGAGGTACCCCCCTCCTCCCCAGGCTCCTCCACCAGCGCCGCCGCGGCGCCCTCCTGGCTACCGTCCCGCTCGGCCTCCGCCGACGGAGGTTTCGTGGCACCTTCGTCCGCGGCGGCCAGATCGCCCGTCGGGGCGGCCACTTCCAAAGTCGCTTCGCCCCCGGCACGCAAGTCCTCTTGCTCGGATGGGAGTGCGCCAACTGCAGCCTGCGCCGCAACAACTTCGGTCGCGGCTTGATCGGCGGCTGGTGCTTCGCTGGCGAACGATTGCTCCGTCGTCGCGTCGGCGGCTTCCGCCGATCCCTCGGCCAATGCGGCGGTCCCCGACTGCGCTTGGGCGGTGTCGGTCAGGCTCTGCGCCTGTGGGGCGGCGGCGGCGAACTGAGGAACCGACGCACCTCCGCCATCATCCGCGACGTCGATCGCCACCACGGCGACCAGCGCCACGCTGGCGAACACTGAGAACGCCGCTGCGTTTCGCGCCAAAGCGGCGCCACCAAACCAGCCGCTTGGACCCTGCACCATCGCCTCACGTCGACGCATGGCGGGCGGAACATCCGCCGCCGCCTGCGCCACGGAGATCGTAAAGCTGCGGGGCACTTCCACTTCCGCCATGCTTGCCAGCAACTGCTTCGTGGCGCGGAGCTCATCCGCTTGCTCTTGGAGATCGGTCGACGCCGCCAGCGCGGTCTCGAACCCCGCCCGGCGATCGGACGCGAGCTCTCCATCAACGAAGGCCGAAGCATCGTCGAGGACATCGAACCTGCGCCTGAACCACCGCCACATCACAGATCTATCCTTTGCTCGCGCCCTGTTTCGGCGCGGAACCTGAGGCCGTCGTCTTTCCGCGGCGCCTGCCTGCGGCTTGGGGTCCAGCGAATCATTGGCTGGCTCCCATTCCGGACTGGGCAGGATCTGCCGTCTGTTCAGCTAGACGCGTGCGGCCGCCGGGGAGTTCCCCACGCTCTATCAAAAAATCACGCAACCGGGACCGCCCCCGGCTGATGCGTGACTTCACCGTCCCCACGGAGGTGTCCATCGCCGTCGCGATCTCGTCGTAGGGGAGCCCTTGCACATCGCAGAGCAGAATCGCCTGCTTCTGATCGTCGGGAAGTGTATTCAGTCCCGCCAGAATGACCCGGCCAGTCTCCGAGCCCAACGACAGGTCTTCCGGCCCTCGCGTCTTCGAGGGTCCCGCAGCCCCTTCCCCCTGATCTTCCATCATCGTGTCGAGTGAGTCTTGCGGACGCCGCTTCCGTTTACGCAGTTCATCACGACACTGGTTGCCCGCGATCCGCAGAATCCAGGCCTGAAAGGAACCACCCCGGTAGCCGGAGAGCCCTTTCCAGGCCGAAATCATGGTGTCCTGCGCCGCATCTTCCGCCGCCGCCGTGGACGAAAGCATACGCAGGCACAGCCCGTAGACCGGACGCTGGTATCGCTCCACAAGCAGATTGAACGCCGTCAGCTCCCCCGCCTGCGCCCGCTCAGCAAGTTCGTCGTCCGTGGGCTTCGCGTCGGCGGCCACTCTGGGCGGCATGTCGGATCGATCCTCGCTCAGCCCGCGCGGCGGGCACATCGCGGCGAGTGTACCAAGTGGCAAAGCGTCCACGGGCAGTTCTGTCAAAGCGAACGAGCCCCCCCCCGTGTTTACTTCCACCACATCTTCCTGCCGATGATCGACACACCGGGCGTCGGCTAGGCTGAAAAGGCCGGTCAAAAACGACCTCGCCGCCAACTCTCGGCCACGAAAGGCCCCATGTCCCACAACCTGCGCTCTGGCCCCTTGCGAGACGTCCTGGAGACCGTCATCCTCGCCCTGGTCGTCTTTTTGCTCGCCCGGGAAGCCGTCCAGAACTTCCAGGTGGAAGGCTCCAGCATGGAGCGCAGCCTGTCCGACAATCAGTTCGTCCTGGTCAACAAGATCGCCTACCGTGAAGTGAACTTGGGACCATTCGACTTCCTCATCCCCGGCAAGAGCAACGGAGATTTCCTCCTTGGCGGCCCCAGCCGTGGCGATGTCATCGTCTTTCGATCGCCGTTCGACAACACCCGCGACTTCGTTAAGCGCGTCATCGGGCTTCCCAGCGATGTCGTGCGGATCGAGGACGGGCTCGTCTTCATCAACGACATTCCCTTGGCCGAAGACGAATACATCACCGCACGGCCCACCTATCGCGCCCCTCCCATCACCGTGCCCCCGGAGCACTACTTCGTCCTGGGCGACAACCGCAATGCCAGTCAGGACTCTCACATCTTCGGCCCCATTCATCGCGGCCTCCTCGTCGGCAAGGTCATTTTCCGCTGGTTCCCAATTGGCGAGATTGGGGGAGCAGGCAGCCGTGATCTCGTCAGCACAGATGGAGTCGTCGTGCCATGACCAATCCCGATCCCATGCAGTCCCCCCCTGATCCGATGGCAACATTGCGCGCTGCCGGCGCGGTGCTCGAAGGGCACTTCCAGTACGCCTCGGGCCGGCATGGGCCGCTTTACATGGAAAAGTTCCGACTGTTGGAAGATCCCGTCGCCACCACCCACCTCTGCGCCCAGATCCGGAGCCACTTTGCCCCTGCCCAGATGGAATCCAGTGAAGGCGTGGAAGTCGTCGTGGGTCCAACGACCGGCGGCATCATCCTGGCCTTCGAAGTGGCGCGTCAGATCGGCGTTCCCAACTTCTTCGCCGAGCGGCAGGAGAGTGGCAACGGGCGGGAGTTCGCCCGGGGTTTCCAGTTTCGCCCGGGCCAGCGCACCTTGGTCGTCGACGACGTGCTGACGACGGGGGGCTCGATTCGAGACACTCTCAACGCCGTGCGCGACGCCGGCGGCGATCCGATCGGCGTCGGCGTCGTCGTCGACCGCAGCGGCGGCCGCACGGACTTCGGCCTGCCGCTCTTCGCCTGCATGACGCTGGACGTGGAGTCGTTCGCCGCCGAAGATTGCCCTCAATGCGCCGATCCCAATGCTCCTGAATTGACGATCACATGAGCCGCGCTGACGACGAACGCGATACTCCAGCCAGCCAGGCAGCCGACGGGATGGCCGACGAGATGGCCGACGAGATGGCCGACGAGAT
>Ga0114996_10001047_pt1 | contig 37805 bp, 29 predicted proteins | sample ArcticOcean_MG_C_4_FD_87039 | JGI IMG/M metagenome (GOLD analysis project Ga0114996, IMG submission 87039) | Marine microbial communities from western Arctic Ocean - ArcticOcean_MG_CB4_134 | ecosystem: Environmental > Aquatic > Marine > Oceanic | place: Arctic Ocean: Canada Basin | collected... | reverse complement strand
AAGGTTTTTTCTATACTTGATGTTATCTCATTGTATATAAACATCCGAGATTTGCAGCTGTGAGTTGAGTGAATTAAGAAACGCCTAATTTTGTGAAGTGGAAACCTAACTTGGTTTTTAGAATTCAAATCATGAGCCTTGAGTAGACGAAAATTAATAGGGAAAGGGCTAACTCTATGTTGGTTGGAGTATAATTTGAGATTATGTTTAATTTGGACCTTATCTAGCGCTAATTCGATGAAGGCATTGACTGAACAAAGGTTAGATTTTTTATTGTGGAAAATTGAAACGGTTGAGGATAAAGAGTTCAAAAATTCTTCATTAAAATCACAAGGATAGTTTGGTAACTTTACTTTAACCCTCCCAATGGAGTTATTTTTTAAAATATCATTGATATTGCTAACTTTTTTTAACAAAACTATCTACAACTTTTTTTGTTCCAGCTTTTTCAAATGTTATCTCAAGTTTGTTTCCATCGATTATATTTATATTCCCGTACCCAAACTTTTGATGAAAAATTCTGTCTCCAACATTAAATTCATTGGCAGAATTTTGGTTACTCTGGTTTTCAAAGCCGTGTTTGTTGAAGGTTATGTTTTCAGAAAAACTCAATCCTCTTCTTCTGAAAGAATTAAAATTATGAGAATTAGGTTGGGGGATCTTGTTGAGGCCTGGGTTTTCTTCATGATCAACACTTTCTTTTGGCAACTCATAAATAAAACGAGAGGGATAAGATGTCTGCCACTTTCCATAAATTCTTCGATTTGCTGCATACAGAACTTTAGCTTGCTTTCGAGCTCGAGTGATCCCAACATATGCGAGACGTCGCTCTTCTTCCAATCCTCCTGACCTTGAATCATCTAAACTTCTTTGGTGTGGGAAAAGCCCATCTTCCCAGCCTGGTAAAAATACATTATTAAATTCTAATCCTTTTGCACCATGGAGTGTAATCATGGTGACTTTTTCTTCCTCAATAGTTTCTTCATTTTCCATGATTAGACTTATATGTTCAATGAAACTAGCAAGATTCTCGAAATCCTCCAGTGCAACTAATAGTTCTTTTAAGTTTTCTAACCTTCCAGGAGCATCCGTAGCTTTATTTTGTTGCCACATTTCAGTATAACCTGATTCATCAAGGATGATCCCTGCTAGTTCTCGAAGTTCAGTTACTTCCACTAAAGATCCCCACCTTGAAAAATCAGCCATTAAATCAGTAAGTGTTTTCCTTACTTTTGGCTTAAACTCATCTGTTTCCAATAAATTTAAAAGGGCGCGTCTTAGTGATAATCCATTGATACGAGCGAATTGGTGGATAGTTTGCATAGTCGCGTTTCCTATCCCCCGTCTAGGTAAATTAATGATGCGTTCTAGAGCGAGATCATCATCTGGTTGAGCTGTGACACGAAAATATGCTATCGCATCGCGAATTTCTTGTCGTTCATAGAAGCGAGCACCACCAATAATCCGGTAAGGTATGCCAAGAGTAATCATCCGTTCTTCAAATTCTCGTGTTTGGAAACTGGCTCTAACTAAAATAGCAATTTGGTTTAGTGACTCTCCTGTGTGATGAAGATTTTCTATATCCTCTCCAACGATACGTGCCTCCTCTATTCCATCCCACACTCCTCTTACTTTTATTCGATCACCTTGATTGTTTTCTGTCCATAGAGTCTTCCCAAGGCGGTCCTCATTATGGGCAATTAGCCCAGATGCTGCTGCTAATATATGTGGGGTTGATCGATAGTTTTGTTCTAAACGAATGATTGTCGCACCAGGGAAGTCATTCTCAAAACGGAGTATATTGGCAACTTCTGCGCCTCTCCATGAATATATTGATTGGTCATCATCACCTACACAGCAAATATTTTTGTGACCTTGGGCAAGAAGACGTAACCAAAGATATTGAGCAGTGTTAGTGTCTTGATATTCGTCAACGAGAATAAATTGGAATTGACGTTGTAGTTTCTTTAGAATTTCAGGGTAATTTTGAAAAAGTTCAAGACACAGCAAAAGTAAATCCCCAAAGTCTACAGAATTAAGAATTTTTAATCGTTTTTGATAATCCTTATAAAGATTTAATACTCTTCCTTCTACTAAATCTGAGCCTTCTGCCGTTGTAACTTTGTCTGGGGTCAATCCACGATCTTTCCAGCGTTGAATTACTCCAGCCAAGGTTCGGGGTGGCCAACGCTTTTCATCAATCTCGTGAATAGATAGGAGTTGTTTTATAAGTCTGATTTGATCGTCGGTATCAAGGATTGTAAAATTTTTCTTCAACCCTGCAGGTTCTGAGTGGGCTCGTAGAATTCTAACACCAATAGAATGGAAAGTTCCAATCCACCAGCCTTCTACTGATTGCCTGATTAATGTTGAAACTCTCTCTTTCATTTCGCGAGCAGCTTTATTTGTAAAAGTTACAGCTAAAATTTCCCAAGGCATTGCTTTCCCTTGAATTAGGATATGTCCCATCTTTGTTGTTAGGACTCTAGTTTTTCCAGTGCCCGCACCAGCTAATATTAAAGAAGGTCCATTGACGATTTTAACTGCTTGCAATTGGGTTTCATTAAGGACTGAGAGGTATGTTTCTGAGTTAGTTTTATATGAGTCAGACATAATTGATAATATAACACATAATTTGGGAGCATCTACAATAGGATTTAAAACCTACCCATTATGGTAAATAATTTTTTAATTTTAGTTTTAAATAGAAAAAGGTAATAGTATAAATTGAAGTTTTTAATTTATTCAAAAATTAAACTGACGGCAGCTTTTTTGATATGTTAGCTAAAGTGGATAGCTTATTCTCCATGTTCTTCGTGACGGGTTTTCAATAATGCTTGATTATAAGCTGCCATAAGATCACGTTGATGAACACACCCTTTAAATAACAAAGAATTACATCCTTCAATCACAGCGATGTGCTCTTCTCCAGTATTATTCATTAACGCCAAGGCAGATTCTAAGTTGTCTTGAAGTGTTAGAGTTGGAGGGTTTAAGCGTGATACATCTCCAGCATTTACCAAGTCGTCAACGGTGTGATCAAAAGCTGACTCTCGGAGGTCTGCAAGAGTGACGGTTCCGTGCAATTCCCCATTTAAGTTTAACACAAATAACTCCCCCACAACAGAGTGTTGAAGGTGTGTTCTTAAGTCTTGAATTGGTGCTGATATATTGATGGTATCAGCATCTAAGGCTAATACTTCAGATATAGTTTTTGATCTCATGATTTCGGATTCAAATCCTTCTTTGACATCGATGCCGCGCCGCTTTAACTGAGCACTAAAAAATGAACGACTAAAAAAATTGTAAGTAATTTCTGTTGAAATAACTACTGCTAGCATTACAGCCATGGTTAGAGCATAATTTTTCGTCATTTCAAAAATAATTAATGTTGTTGAAATTGGTGCTCCTAAAACTGAGGCTGCGACTGCTCCCATCCCAACGATTGTGTATGCAGCTGGGCCCGATGAGTGTTCTGGGAAAATCATGGTAGCAATAATTCCAAAGGAGCTTCCAACCATTGCGCCTATGATAAGGGCTGGGCTGAAGACGCCACCACTAAAGCCAAACCCAATACTCACTGCAGTCGCTAAAATTTTTAGCAATCCTATAGTAATTAGAAGTGTAAGAGATAGTTTTGTTAAAAGAGCCGCTTCTGTGATGCCGTAGCCAACACCTAAAATTTGAGGGAAGAATATTGCAATTATGCCAATTATTAAACCTCCAAATGCTGGAAGAAGCCATTGTGGCAATGGTAATTTGGCAACTAAACCTTCTATGATAAATGTGAATCTCATAAAAATAATCGCAGCGACCCCAGCACAAATTCCAAGTATGACGAAGGCAGGAAATTCCCAAAATGAGGCTAAAATATTAGCATCAAATACAAAAGCTGGGAAATCTCCAAAGTGGCTCCGTGAGATTGCTGTGCCAGCAACACTAGCGATAACAATAGGAGCAAAGGATTTTAAAGCATAATGGCCAACTACTACTTCGCTTGCAAATAAAACCCCTGCTATTGGTGCGTTAAATGATGCTGCAACTGCTGCTCCAACCCCACATCCAAGTATGGTTCGTGTAAGTGAGCGTGATAGGTGAAGACGGCCTGCAATCAATGAACTTAGGGTTGCCCCTAAATGAACAGCAGGGCCTTCTCGTCCAACGGAGGCACCAACCCCTATCGATATTATGCTTGATAAAGCTGATATTAAGCCTGTTCTAGCTGGCATCTTACCTTCTTTAAGGGCGTTAGCTTCAATTACATCGGCCACCCCTTGTGAATGTTTGTTAGGCATAAAGTTGTAGGTCAATACACCAACTATTAATCCCCCAAAGGATGGGATCGCTAGAATCTGCCACCAGGGCAAGTTTGCAGCAAAATTATATGTAAGGTCAGATTCCGCTCTAAAGAATTGTTCATCCACGAAGTGAATGGCCTCTCTAAATATAACAGCAAGCGTCCCCGTACCACACCCAACTATCAACCCAAGCACGGATAGGACGAGGTGTTCATTCTTTAAAATACGTCGCAGCCGTGAAAGTATTTTGATATAAGTTAATCTTGATTTGGTCATATTTTTTCCAGATACAAAGGCTAACTTTAAAAAGTAAAAAAACTCTTTATAAATTTATTATTAGTGATTTTATTGAAAATTATTTGTTTTGTGGGAAAAAATAATTACAAACTTGGATGATTAAATTTAATACTTCCTGGATACCTGTCATGGTAATAATTTGAGTAAGTTTGCTATCTGGAAAAACAATTTGGATTGATTATGAATTCAGACACAAATAGTATATCGAAGTATTCTTCGCTATTTCCCCAAATTACAGTAGTTGTTCCCGTAAAAGATGAAGAGGATAGCATTCAATTGTTAATACTAGAAATATGTAATGTTCTTCGGGGTGTTGAGGCGTTTGAAATAATTTATATTGATGATGGAAGTGTTGATGGAACGCATGATAAGTTAAAAGAATTAATGGGAGAAGTTCCTGAGTTAATATCTTTTCGCCATAGAGTGTCCTGTGGACAAAGTTCTGCAATTGTTACCGGAGTAAAAAATGCGAGAGGATCCATTATAGTGACCCTTGATGGAGATGGTCAAAATGATCCAAAAGATATCATAACCCTACTTTCGCGCTATTCTAAAGCCAAGAAGCCTGAAGAGGTTCTGATTATTGGTCATAGAGTAAAGCGGATGGATACCTTGCTAAAAAGGTGGTCTTCTCATTTTGCTAATAGTATTAGAAGAGGGCTATTAGGGGATAAAATTCCAGATACTGGCTGTGGTTTAAAAGTGTTTTCAAAAAGTATGTTTTTAGAATTCCCAGTTTTTGATCACATGCACCGTTTTATGCCCGCACTGACAGATAGGTTTGGAGGGAATGTTATCTCAGTTCCTGTTAATCATCGTTCTCGCAAAAGTGGTAATTCAAAATATGGGACATGGTATCGTTTATTAGCTGGAATAATTGATATTTTAGGAGTTATTTGGTTGAAAAAGAGGGGTTCATTGCCTCAAGTACTTTTAATTAAAGATGAACTTTTATGAATGGACTTTCACTTTTAAAAGGTTTGGGCGTTCTGGCTTTATTAGTTTTATTTGGATTTTTTATTCGCTTTATGAATATTGATGCAGTTTTTAATGAAGTTTGGGTAGATACAGACATTAAGGGAAACGGAATCACAGGAGAGATCATTTTTGTGTTTTTGTGTGGAATGGCCATGGCTATAGGCTTGCCGCGGCAGATTGCAGCTTTTTTGGGGGGGTATGCTTTTGGGTTTGTTTGGGGTGCCAGTCTTGCATTATTAGCAACGATTATTGGCTGCGTAGCGACATTTAGTTTTGCTAGGTTATTTGGGCAAGGGTTTTTTAAAATACGACTTAAAAAAAGATTAAAGAGTTTGGATCAATTTCTCAGTGAAAACCCATTTACTATGACGCTGTTGATTAGGTTTCTTCCGGCTGGAAGTAATTTGCTTACTAGCTTAACTGCTGGTTTGTCAAGTGTCTCAGGATTCTCGTTTTTAGCTGGGTCGGCTATTGGATTTATTCCGCAAACAGCCATATTTGCTCTAGCAGGTTCTGGAGTGACAGTAGATCATTTTTATTCTTTAGCTTTAAGTGTGATATTATTTATTATCTCAGCTTTACTTGGTTTTTATCTTTATCGAAGATTTCGCTGTGATAAGTAAAAAAAGTAAGCCAATTAAATGAGAGCATTTCCTGCAAATTTAATAATCATCTTCTGGTTTTTAGTTACTGGTGTAGCTTTAATCACTCGTTCACCATTGCCAGTTGATGAAACACGTTATCTCGCAGTTGCGTGGGATATGTGGATTAATAATAATTATCTTGTGCCTCATCTGAATGGAGAACTTTATAGTCATAAACCGCCACTATTATTCTGGCTTATAACGCTAGGTTGGGCAATTTTTGGTGTTAGTGATTGGTGGCCTCGATTAATCGGCCCACTTTTTGGACTTGGTTGTATTTATCTAGTTTTTATATTTTCTAAAATAGTTTGGCCAGAAAATATACGTATTCAGCGTTTAGCCCCTTTAATTTTATTTGGGTGTGGTTTTTGGACTTTGTTTTCGACTTTAATAATGTTCGACACGGTCCTTTCTTTTTTTACTTTGTTAGCACATCTGGGAATAGTTTTGGCATGGAGAGAGAGAGGAATTATAGGGTTTCTTATTTTAGCATTGGCAATCGGTTTGGGCGGGTTAACTAAAGGGCCAGTCATCTTAGTGCACGTATTGCCCGTTGTATTAACTGTGCCATTATGGGGGAAAAGAATTTTAGGAATCAATGTTAATTCTGACGGTTATACATTACGATGGCATGGATTAGTTTTGGTCACTTTAGCTTTAGGAATTAGTATAACTCTTTTTTGGGCTATTCTGGCTGGTCTGAAGGGAGGACAAGAATATCGTGATGCTATTTTTTGGGGGCAGACTATTGGTCGAATGTCAAAATCATTTGCTCACCAAAGAGACTGGTGGTGGTATGTTCCGCTTCTCCCTTTATTAATTTTCCCGTGGATTATTTGGCCTCCAGTTTTAAGAGGACTCTTAACATTGAAACTCAAAAAAAGCTGGGATGGGGGGGCTCTTTTGTGCATCATTTGGTTTTCTTCAGCTTTTATTTTTTTTTCTTTTGTCAGTGGAAAACAACTTCACTATCTTTTGCCAGAGGTTCCCGCTTTAGTATTATTAATTGCAAAGGCTTTGACTAATTTAGACGACGTTGATACGAGACATGCATCCCTCTGGTTGATAGGAATATGTATAGTATTGACAGGGTTTTTTGTGATTTTCTCGCCTCTCCTTTTAAGTTTATTTAGTTCTATAACATGGTTAAATGAAGTTAACTATGGTTGGGGGGGGCTAATTATTTTAATTGGGATTTTTTTGCAAATTAAGATCGATGGAGATCTAGAGAAAAATACTCAAAAGTTAGTTATTTCAATGATGAGTTTAATAATTATCGTTCACTTGGTTTTAAGCTCAGTTTTATATGAGAGGTATGATTTATCTGACTTTTCGAAGCAATTAAAAATTTGGCAAGATAAGGGGTATGCGTTAGCTAATTTTGGGAAATACCATGGTCAATATCAATTTTTAGGGAGGTTATTGAGTCCTATTTCGGAGATAGGAGTGCTTGCTGTACAAAAGGAGATTTTTCTTAAAAAATATCCTAAAGGTCGAATTATAGCTTATTACAAAAAAGTTCCTTCCTCAGCAAAACCAATTATTAGCGTTCCATTTCGAACCAAAACAATTGTTGTTTGGGAGGTAGATGATTTTATTAAAAACCCTAAATTAGGCGATAGGCTTGTGAATAACTAAGATTACTTTGATTTAGGAGTAATTCTCTATTAAATTAGTTAAAAGTAAGGAAGGGCTCTCCTAGAAAATTAGTTTAAAAAAAAATAAAAACAAAAATAGAAGCTACTTGCCCTTGACACTCGCTGATAAGCTAACTAAATCCTTGGCACTCAGTCATTGAGACTGCTAATAGATTGGTGGCTGAGTGTATTTTATAAAGAACCATGGAGTATAACCGATGAAATTTAGACCCCTTCATGACCGCGTTTTAGTCAAACGTGTAGATCAGGAAGAAAAAACAGCAGGGGGAATCATTCTCCCCGACACAGCTCAAGAAAAGCCAATGGAAGGCAAAGTGATTTCGGCTGGTGCTGGACTAAAAGCTGATGATGGTAAAATTACACCATTAGACGTTAAGAAAGGTGATCGTATTCTTTTTGGAAAGTGGTCAGGTACGGAAGTTAAGGTTGACGGTGAAGAGCTGTTGATCATGAAAGAATCTGATATTCTTGGTATTATTGAGTAATAAGGAAATAAAATCATGGCTTCAAAAGAAGTAAAATTCGGAGCTGACGCGCGCGCGCGAATGCTCGCTGGTGTCGACATTCTGGCCAATGCTGTAAAAGTAACATTGGGACCTAAAGGACGTAACGTTGTTCTTGATAAATCATTTGGATCACCTCGAATCACTAAAGATGGTGTGACAGTGGCAAAAGACATTGATTTAGCTGATAAATTTGAAAATATGGGTGCGCAGATGGTTCGCGAAGTTGCATCAAAGACAGCAGATGAAGCTGGTGATGGGACAACGACAGCAACTGTTTTAGCTCAATCTATTGTAAGAGAAGGATCAAAGGCTGTTGCCGCTGGAATGAACCCTATGGATCTTAAAAGGGGAATTGAGAAGGCGGTTATCAATGTTGTAGAGAAACTCCATAAAGTATCTAAAAAAGTATCAACTAGCGAGGAGATAGCTCAAGTTGGTACTATTTCCGCAAATGGTGATGAAGAAATTGGGAATATGATTGCAAAAGCAATGGAGCGTGTTGGCAATGAGGGTGTAATCACGGTTGAAGAAGCTAAAGGGTTGCATACTGAATTGGATGTGGTTGAAGGTATGCAATTTGATCGTGGTTATACATCACCATATTTTGTAACGAATGCTGAAAAGATGACTTGTGAAATGGAGAATCCATATATCTTAATTCACGAGAAAAAACTTTCTGGATTGCAACCAATGTTACCAGTGTTAGAGCAAATTGTCCAGTCAAGTAGACCTTTGTTAATTATTGCTGAGGATATTGAAGGTGAAGCTTTAGCAACTTTGGTCGTTAATAAGCTTCGTGGCGGAATGAAAGTTGCGGCAGTAAAGGCTCCAGGCTTTGGTGATCGACGTAAAGCGATGCTTGAAGATCTTGCTATATTGACGAATGGGCAAGTGGTTTCTGAAGATTTAGGGATTAAGCTAGAAAACGTCACTATAGATATGATGGGGACAGCAAAAAAGATCTCTATTACTAAGGAAGAGACGACAATCGTTGAAGGTGCCGGTAAAAAGAAAGATATTTTAGGTCGGTGTAACCAAATTCGAGCTCAGGTTGAAGAAACTACTTCAGATTATGACCGAGAAAAATTGCAGGAAAGACTAGCTAAATTAGCAGGTGGTGTAGCTGTAATTCGTGTTGGTGGTGCATCTGAAATGGAAGTTAAAGAGAGGAAGGATCGTGTCGACGATGCTCTTCATGCAACACGAGCAGCAGTTGAAGAAGGTGTGGTTGCTGGTGGTGGTGCTGCTCTTTTATATACAGGTAGAGACCTTGATAAAATTGAAACTGTGAATGATGATCAGCGTGTAGGTGCTGAAATTGTTCGTAAGGCATTGCAAACGCCAGTTCGTCAAATTGCTGAAAATGCGGGCCATGATGGAGCTGTTATTGCTGGAAAAATGCTTGAGCAGAAAGATAAAAGTTATGGTTTTGATGCACAGCTTGGCAAATATACTGATTTGATTAAGGCTGGTATTATCGATCCTACGAAGGTTGTACGCACAGCACTTCAAGACGCTGCATCTGTAGCAGCTCTTCTGGTTACTACAGAGGCTATGGTAGCTGAAAGACCTGAACCAAAATCTGCTGCGCCTGCAATGCCAGGTGGTGGTGGTGATATGGGTGGAATGGGTGGAATGGGTGGAATGGGATTTTAATCAACTTCCTTCTGTCTATAGATTTAAGGGGCCGTGCATTGCATGGCCCTTTTTTTATCAATTACTGATTTTCTCTAAAAAAAATTTCAATGATTGAAATAGCACTAGCTAGTTTAACTCGTTCAATATTAACACCCTCAGGAAAGCCTGACATTAATCGTGAGGGAAGACCTTTATCTAACATAATAAAAATCCCCTTATCTGTTGCTTTGCGTATTAATCGACCATATGCCTGTTTTAATTTTAGTCGAGTTAGAGTTTCATCATAGCTCATTCCTCCAAAGTGGCCCCGTCGTGATTTATGAAGTATTGATGCTCTAGGCCATGGCACACGATCAAAGACGATCAATCTGAGTGATTGCCCTGGAACATTAACCCCGTCGCGAACTGCATCGGTACCTAATAGGCAGGAGTTTTTCTCTGATCGAAAGATATTAACTAAAGTACCTGTATTCATTGTACTGACGTGTTGTGCTAATACTGAAAGACCAGCTAGGCCAAGTGGCTTGGAGATTTGATGAAAAACACTTCGCAAACGTGTAATTGCGGTAAATAAGCCAAGGGCACCGCCCTTTGAGGCTAAAAATAGTTTTTGGTAAGCGCTTGCAACATCAGTCAGATTATATCGGTTAACATCTGTTATGATGATGATTTTTGTATTTTTGGCATAATTAAAAGGGGAGAGTTGAGAGTTGTAGACTGGCGCTGAATTTAGATATTCGGTGCCAAGTCGATTCATAGAGTTTTTACTACTATTTGTATCATCAATTAAAGTTGCAGATGTAATTAAAATACCATGAGCTGGTTTGATAACGGTATTAACAAAAGGTTCCATAGGGTTAACCCAATTTCTATGGAACCCCACATCATAATCATGCCCAGAAAATCTTTTTACAGAAAACCAATCGATGAATTTTTCAGAAGAGCTAGTTTCTAAATCGCTAAGCATTGATTGCCAATTATTAATCTGATTTATTCCATTTTGATTGATGTGTCGAATCAGAGCCTCAATTCTGGTGCGGTTTTGACTATCAACCTCTGTTTTTAATTTTTTTGTTAACGATTGTGTTAATTGGAGCAAAAGTTGGGAAAGCTTCTCAAGTGTGATTTGTAATTTATAAGAGGTATTTAAGAGTTCAGGAGTGAGTTGTGAAGTATGAGCTTCAAGGTCGTATTCAAAACTTTTGTCTGGATTCTGAAAATATGTATGTTGGAAGACTTGGGCGAGGAAACTTTCTGTGATGCCTAAAGGTCTCTTTTCGGAAACTCTTTGATGCCAGCTGCTACTTGGCAGTTGACGTGCCACTGTCAATATATCTCTTAATATATATTTGTCCTTCTCATTATCAGTTATTAGTCCTTCTAAACGTTTCTTTAATCCACGTGATCGGGGTATAGCAGTGTGATTAACACCTATCAGCCACTCGCGTAATTCGTTAGCGACCCTGCCGGTTAAATTATAACAAAATGTGGAGTCAGCAACATCAAAAAGATGATGGCCTTCATCAAAAATATAGCGGGTTGATTTTTCATTTTTTTCTTTTTGAAATTCAGCATGGGCCATTACAAGGGCGTGATTAGCAATCACAATATCAGCTTTTTTACTGCGCTTTACTGAACGTTCAATAAAGCATTTTTTGTAATGGTTGCATTTTGAATAAATACATTCGCCTCTTCTATCAGTCAAATCTGAAACTAATTTGTGCCCTATTAAATCATGTAACCAGGATGGGAAATCACCGCCGATAATATCGCCATCGTTAGTCTTAGAAACCCACCTAGCAATTATACCAAGTGATGAAGCCTTATTTGTTTTCGTTGTAGTTATAGTTTTAATTGCTTCCTCAAAGTTCAAAAGACATATATAATTCTCACGCCCTTTACGAGTAACAATACGTTCATTTTTTTTCTCATCAATTGGGTGGAGGAAATCAAGTTCAGTATTTAGTTGGGCTTGGAGGTTCCGGGTAAACGTGCTGATCCAAACACTTTTTTTATTTTTTTCTGCCCATACGCTTGCTGGGGCTATATAACCCAACGTTTTGCCTATACCAGTTCCAGCTTCAGCAAAAATGACAGTTGGTTCATATTTTTTTTTCTGCGGTAAGAATGCCTTGGTGCAAAATTTTGTATATTCACGTTGTTGGAAGCGTGAGTTATTTCCTACCCCTACCATTTCGCTAAGGCGGATCAAAGCTTCTTTTTTAGAGACTGGATAATCTTCTGGACGTGACTTTGAGGATGGTTCCTGCCAATCATTTAATTTTTTCCATGTTTGAAAACTATTTATTGGGCTTTCCCATTTTAGTTTTGGAGTTTTTTTAAAATTTGTAAGTGCTATCTCAGCCCAAAGCCATCCCCCATCTCTCATAACAACTAACATTTGAAGTAGTGATGAATTAATCTCTTTTTCTAATCTTTTTAAAAGCAAATGTGTGGCGTGAAGTATTGTTTCGGACTGTCTTTCTATTGAGTTGGGCTGGGCCAATCGCAGGCCTTCAGCTACACCTCTAATGGTGGGCAGTATGAAACTTGTAGGATACACGAAGGCAAAAAGTTCTAATATGTCTAGGCACCTGAAAGGGTCTATCCCCAATTTTTGGGCGATCTCTGGTCCATTGCAAAGAATTGGAACTAAACCTTTTTTTAATCGATTATGTAGCTCCTTTAGGGTAGGTTGTTCTATTTCCCCATCTTGAGAAACAATAATTATTCCTTCATATTCAGCAGCAAGTGCAAGGAATTCAGTATTCTTTTTTTTACTAGTGGGTAATTTTTCCAAAATAATCCAAATTAGTTTTTTAAGCTGAAGTGAAGGTGAAAAAATAAGTTATCGGATTAGGGGTTTATACTTAATTCGGCGAGGTTGAGATTCATCGTCTCCAAGGCGCCGTTTTTTATCAGCTTCATAATCTGCATAGTTTCCTTCAAACCAAGTTACTTGGCTGTTCCCTTCGAATGCAAGGATGTGAGTTGCTATGCGGTTAAGGAACCATCTATCGTGGCTAATACAGACGACACATCCAGCAAAAGCATTAATAGCATCCTCTAGGGCTCTCAATGTTTCCACATCTAAATCATTGGTGGGTTCATCTAGTAGCAATACATTAGCTTCAGATTTTAAAATTTTTGCAAGGTGGACTCGATTTCGTTCTCCCCCTGATAGTTGGCCCACTTTCTTTTGCTGATCTGCGCCCTTAAAATTAAATTGAGCAACATAAGCTCTGCTTTGCATTTTACGTTTACCCAAGTTGATTTCATCTAGGCCATTAGAGATTTCTTCCCATACATTCTTATCAGGATCAAGAGTGTCACGAGACTGGTCAACATAACCTAGTTGAACGGTTTCTCCAATCGTGATTGTTCCAGAGTCGGGCGTATCTTGTTCTGTGATTATTCTAAATAAGGTTGTTTTCCCAGCTCCATTCGGACCAATTATCCCAACAATACCCCCTGGGGGAAGTCGGAAATTTAACTTCTCAATTAATAATTTTTGATCAAATCCCTTTTGTAGATCATGAGCCTCAATGACTAAATTTCCTAACCGTGGGGCTGGCGGGATTATTATTTGGGCGCTTCCAGGGATAATTTCTTGTGACTGACGCAAAAGCTGCTCATAAGCTGTAATACGAGCTTTTGATTTGGCTTGCCTGGCTCGAGGTGATTGCTGTATCCATTCTAATTCATTTTTTAAGACTCTTTTGCGAGCCGCCTCTTCCTTACCTTCCTGACCTAAACGCTTTTCCTTCTGCAATAACCATGCTGAGTAGTTTCCTTCGTATGGGATGCCTTTCCCTCGATCAATCTCGAGAATCCACCCGGTGACGTTATCGAGAAAGTACCGATCATGTGTTACCATTAATACTGTCCCTGAATAATTATATAGATGGTGCTCAAGCCAAGCAACTGATTCAGCATCTAAATGATTAGTTGGTTCATCAAGCAGCAACACTTCTGGTTTTTGTAAAAGTAAGCGGCATAAAGCAATACGGCGGCGTTCTCCACCAGAGAGTGTGTCAATTGGCATTTCTCCTGATGGGCATCTAAGGGCATCCATAGCTATTTTGATTGTTCGCTCTAATTCCCATCCATCAACAGCATCTATTTTTTCTTGAAGTTCCCCCTGCTCTTCTATAAGTGTATTCATTTTATCATCAGATACTGGCTCCGAAAATTCATCTGTAATTTGATTAAATCTATCAAGTAGTGCTTTAACTTCCCCAAGACCCATCATTACATTTTCTTTAATAGTTTTGCTTTCATCTAATTCTGGTTCTTGCTCTAAGTAGCCAATTTTTATGCCATCAGCTGCCCAAATCTCGCCATGAAAATCTAAATCTCTTTCAGCCATAATTTTAAGTAGTGTAGATTTTCCAGCGCCATTGACACCTAAAACCCCAATTTTAGCATCAGGAAGAAAAGATAGAGTAATATTTTTTAAAATTTCGCGCCCACCGGGGAGCGTTTTACTTAAGTTTTTCATTGAATAAGAGTATTGATAGCTAGACATTTTCATTTCCCCAGATTTTAATCTTTAACTTTATTGTCGGCGACGGAGCCAACTATGATCTTTTAGCCAATAGAACTTCTATGGGCAATAGAGAGAATTCTTGATATTGAATTGGATAATAAAGCTAGCAACTTAATTCTGACTTTTTTTCTTTCTTATAATGATATAAATGTTGATCTCGTATAATTCTATTAAGTCAAAACTCTAATAATCAGTAAGGAAAGAGATCTATTCATGATATTGTTGAGATCGCCGATAATTGAAGGGTGGTATTAATTATCGTAGTATAGCTCGCGATACTGCAGAGAGTATGCATTGGGGTTAAATGGTATTATTCGAGGAAAAACTAAATTGGGACTGTATCTTATTGAAGATAATATTGTGCATTTAAAAGAGTGATTAAAGTAAGCTTCTTAAGCTACTATTCTATTTATAGTTTTGCAATTTGTTAATTGGAGTACTTGATGAAGGCATTTGTTTTGGCAATAGATCAAGGGACAACCTCCTCAAGGGCAATTTTGTATGATCAGAATTATAGGGTAAAAGCATCCGCACAAGAAGAGCTTAATCAACATTTTCCTCAACCCGGATGGGTCGAGCATAATCCAGAAGAAATATGGCGAACAGTTCTTTCCGTATGCAGAACAGTATTTTTAGCAGCTAAAATTGATGCAAGTGATATTGTTTCTATTGGAATTGCGAACCAAAGAGAGACGAGTATTATTTGGGATCGAGAGACAGGGGTCCCAATTTATAATGCAATTGTTTGGCAAGATCGTCGCACAGCTGAAATATGTGAGCGCTATAAAAAATCTGGCGAAGAGCCTGAAGTTAGGGAAAAAACAGGTCTACTACTTGATTCATATTTTTCTGCTACAAAAATTACTTGGATACTCGACAATGTGAACGGAGCAAGGAAGAGGGCAGAGAGAGGTGAATTAGTATTCGGAACGGTTGATACTTTTTTGTTATGGCGTTTTACAGGTGGTAAGGTTCATGCAACTGATGCCACAAATGCATCACGAACCATGCTTTGCAATATCGAAACTGGAAATTGGGACTATCAATTATTAGACTTGTTTCGGATACCCAGGTCTATTTTACCTCAAATAATGAATAGTGCTGATGATTTCGGGTTGGTAGATGATGTTTTTTTTGGGCACGAGATCCCTATTAGGAGTATTGCTGGAGACCAGCAGGCCGCGACTATTGGGCAAGCTTGTTTTTCCCCTGGTATGATTAAGTCAACTTTTGGTACAGGGAGCTTTGTATTATTAAATACCGGGGAAGAAAAAGTGCTTTCAAATAACCGAATGTTGACAACAATAGCTTATCAACTTGAAGGTAAGAAAACTTATGCCTTAGAGGGCTCGGTTTTCGTTGCTGGGGCAGCTATACATTGGTTGCGTGATCAATTGAAAATAATAGAAAGTGCAGATCAATCAAGTCAAATGGCAGAGGCAAGTGATAGTGCACAGAATATTATTATGATCCCTGCTTTTACTGGCCTTGGGGCCCCTTATTGGGACCCTAATGCTCGAGGTTCTATATTTGGATTGACGCGATCAACTGGACCGAATGAAATAGTTCGTGCTGCATTAGAGGCTGTTTGCTTTCAGACTAGAGATTTATTGGAGGCTATGTATTCTGACTGGTCGCCACAGTCCCAAAGTTGGGCAGCGCTCCGAGCTGATGGGGGAATGGCAGCAAATGGTTGGTGTATGCAATTTTTATCAAATATTTTAGGTGTCCCTGTAGATTGTCCTTTGATTACAGAATCAACAGCACTCGGGGTGGCTTATTTGGCTGGAATGAAGGTAGGGTTTTTCCCAGAGCCCAGTGTTTTTGCTGAGGCTTGGAAGTGTGATCGTTATTTTAAACCCAAAATGAAAAGGGATATTAGTGAGAAAAGGTATTCCGATTGGAAGGATGCGGTTAAGCGAACTCTCACTTAAGCGGAGATTGAATATTTCACAGATGTTTTAGCTAGATTTTTTTGTATCATTGAGTTCAGTGATTTGGTAATATTTTTTAGAGATCCTTTTTGGTTGCGATTTCATATCTGAACTTCATCGATTAAATTTTGAACTCGCATAAGGCTCATGTTAAAAGAAACTAGTCAAAAATCTGCTTTTATATCTCATTATCTTTTGGTTAGCGCACTAACGCTTTTTTGGGGCCTAAATTGGCCAGCAATGAAAATTATCCTTTTTGAGGTTCCTGTCTGGTGGTTTCGAGCCATCTGCTTGATTGGAGGAGGAGTTGGTTTGATGACTATTGCTATAGTCACTAATCAGAAAATAGTTGTGCCAAAAAAAGAATGGAAGCCCCTTTTTTGTTGTTGGGTTTTTTTAATTATTGGTTGGCATTTATTTACTGGTTATGGAGTTTCTCAAATGCCAGCTGGCCGAGCAGTTATAATAGCATTCACTATGCCTCTTTGGGCCACGATTTTGAGTGGTCCTTTATTAAGTGAGGTTATTACAAAACAAAAGATAATGGCTTTAATTATTGGGATGATAGGCCTAGCGGTGTTGATTGGGCCTCACTTGATTGTTCTTAAAGTCGCTCCGATAGGATCTTTTTTAATGATGGGAGGCGCTTTTTCATGGGCTGTTGGGACAGTTTTATTTAAAAGAGTTATTTGGTCTGCTTCGACTATTGGTGTTGCAGGTTGGCTTCTGCTAGTTGGCTCTATTCCATTGACAGTTGGCGCGATACTAATTGGCCCAATCCCTGATTTAGATGAACTTAGTTTGAGGGCAGTTATTTCCATGATTTATGTTCTTATATTTCCAATGACATTTTGTCAGTGGAGCTATCTTAAAGTTGTGAGATTCTTTCCAGCGAATGTTGCCGCAATTAGTACGCTTGCTATACCTTTAGTAGGTGTTTTTTCAAGTGCCCTCCTCCTTGAGGAACATATAGGAATCCAAGAAATTATCGCACTCATTTTAATCAGTATGGCTTTGGGATATGTCTTGTTTAAGCCCAATGGCTAACATTTCATGGTAAGGCTAAATAATTCAACTAATTACACGGTTAGTTAGTGGCGTATATTTTAAGTTTGTGGATTGATATGATTAAATCTGACTAAGGAGAACACAATGTCTGACAAAACAGTTTTAACAAAAATTGACTCTTTTGGGGTGGGAACGGTTATTCTAAATCGCCCTAGGGTAAACAATGCTTATAATAGCCAAATGATAAAAGGTCTTCTCGATGCATTTGGCTCTATGTTATCTAACGAAGCTGTCAGAGTAATTGTCTTGCGAGGGAATGGCAATCACTTTCAGGCAGGAGCTGATTTGAAGTGGATCGCAAAAGTTGCGTCCTATTCTATAGAAGAAAATATTGAGATTTCTAGAGAGACAACTGATGCTATTCGCATCTTAAATAAAAGTCTAAAACCAACTATTGCTTTGGTTCATGGAGGCTGCTTTGGCGGAGGGACTGGTTTAGTTGCTGCGTGTGATATTGTGATTGCATCTTTGGAGGCTGTTTTTTCTATTTCAGAAGTTAGGTGGGGGTTGCATGCTGGGCCAATTTTACCTCAACTTGTAGCCAAAATTGGATCAACGAATCTTAGGCGGTTTGCTTTGACAGGAGAGCGTTTTAGCGCAGAGAAGGCTAAATCCATGGGATTGGTTGATGAAGTCTGTGAGGAGGGGGGGCTGGCTGATGCAATGAATCCTATAATTAATTCCATAATGCAGAATGGCCCTCAGGCTATTAGTGACACGAAACGCCTAATTCTTGAGGCATCTAGATTAACTATTGATGATAATTTTGCAGAGCATTTGGCAGTTGAACACGCTCTTAAGCGGCGTTCTCAAGAAGCTAGCGAGGGGCTTCTTAGCTTTTTGGAAAAGCGCGAAGCACTTTGGTTTAAAGGGAAGTAGAGGAAAAAGTTGAAAAATATATAAAAAAGGTGAGCTAAAGCGGATTAATTCCGCGAAAAGCTTTGTAGGAAACAAAGAGATTAATTAATTTGTAGAAAAAAATAGTTGTTCTGTCCGGTGGTTTCTGTTGTGATGCTTTCTTTAAATGTAACTATAACCTGCATTTGCCTATTTTGATGCAGAAAACAAGGGTAGGATAATATGAAATTACAAAAAACTTTGGCTTTGGCGACAGGTATTGTAGTCGCTATGGCGGCAGGCTCAGTGTTAGCGGGAAGCAAAACACTTGATACTGTAAAAGCGGCTGGAAAAGTCCAGTGTGTTGTTAATCCTGGGCTGACTGGTTTTGCTTCACCGGACGATAAAGGTGTTTGGAAAGGGTTTGATATTGATCTTTGCAGAGCTTTTGCTGCTGCAATTTTTGATGATCCTAGTAAAACAGCGTATAAACCGGGTACAGGGAAAACTCGTTTCACAATTCTTCGTTCTGGTGAGGCGGATGTGATTACCCGAAATAGTACGTGGACATTTGTGCGTGACGTTGACCTTGGTTTTGATTTCGTAGGTGTAAACTACTACGATGGGCAAGGTTTCATGGTTAGCAAGGATTTAGGTATAAAATCTGCAAAACAACTTGATGGAGCTACTGTTTGTATCCAAACAGGCACTACGACCGAGTTAAATCTTGCTGATTATTTTCGAACAAATAAAATGACTTTTCAACCTGTCCCAACAGAAGATTCTGCGGAAAGCCGTGTGAACTTTGAAAAAGGTGCTTGTGATGTGTATACGACTGATGCATCCCAGTTAGCTGCGCAACGTTCAGCTCTTCAAAAGCCTGGGAATTATGTTATTTTGCCAGAGATCATTTCAAAAGAGCCTTTAGGCCCGGTAGTTCGCCATGGCGATAATGTCTGGGGTGATATTATAAGATGGTCTCTGAATGCAATGATAGTCGCTGAAGAGTTAGGTGTGACTCAGGCAAATGTTGAAAAGATGAAATCTTCTGCGAATCCAGAAGTGAGAAGACTTCTTGGTGTTGAGGGAGGCCTTGGAAAAATGCTGGGGCTTTCTAATGACTTTGCTTATCGTATTATTAAGCATATTGGAAATTATGGGGAAGTCTTTGAGAAGCATATAGGGGTTAATACTCCTATTGGACTTGATAGAGGCCTCAACAATCTTTGGAATAGAAAAAATAGCGATGGTTCAAACGGCATCCTTTATGCCGCACCATTTCGGTAAGACACTGCTTATACGGGACCTGTTAGACCATAATAGGTCCCGTATTCTCTTCAATCTATCTTTAATTTTCAATGAAATTGGGCTTTACCATGAACGAGATGTTTAGTTTTTGGTATAAAGGAAAGTTTAGGCGCATTTTCTTTCAAGCGCTGGCTATCGTTATTTTTGCAGGTTTTGGGTTTTTTCTTTATTACAATACCTCAACCAATCTTGCACGGCTTAATATTGCTCCTGGATTTGAGTTCATGGATGAAATTGCCGGATTTATGCCAACTACAACCGGCATGAATTTGACAGGATTTGATCTTAATAAAAGTACCCATGGCGATGTTTTCGTTGTTGGAATGTTTAATACCCTAATAGTAGCAATAATGGGTGTTATCTTTGCGACTATTTTAGGCTTTGTTATGGGAATTTTGAGGCTTTCAAAAAATCTTATTTTATCTTTTGTGGCTAGTGCATATGTTGAAGGTATGCGAAATATTCCATTACTTTTATGGATCCTGATTTGGTATTTTGGAATAATCTTAGCCGGACCTTCAGTCAGGGGGTCCGTAAGTTTTTTTGATATTATTTTTATTAATAAGCGTTATGTGGCGCTACCACAACCTTTGCTCACTGAAGCTATCTGGATGATTTTGGGTGGAATCATCGCTGCAATTGTTTTTATTTTCTTTTTAAAAAAATGGGCGGATCAGCGTCGCGATCAAACAGGGCGTAATTTCCCAGTTTTTTGGGTATCGATTGGAGTGATCTTTTTCATTCCGTTAATACTTTTGAATGTTGCAGGGCTCTCAGTTTCTTGGGAATATCCGATTTTGAAAGGTTTTAATTACATTAAAGGAATTCAGTTGCCAGGTAGCTATATGGCTATGGTATTAGCGTTGAGTTTTTATACTGGTGCGTACATTGCTGAAATTGTGAGGGCTGGAATATTGGCTGTAACATCGGGTCAAATAGACGCCGCTCGTTCTATTGGTTTACGTCCTGGACAAATAAGTCGGTTCGTTGTGATTCCCCAGGCCCTGCGGGTTATAGTGCCGCCTTTGACAAGTCAGTATCTGAGCTTGACTAAAAATTCATCGCTAGCAGTAGCTATAGGCTATACTGATTTAGTTAATGTGTTTACAGGTATTTCTATGATGCAAACAGGTAATGCGCTTGAGATCATAATGCTGACGATGTTATTCTACGCCTCAGTTTCTCTATTTATTTCGTTATTTATGAACTGGTTTAATAGACGTGTCGCAATTGTGGAACGGTAATGAGTACAGATAGACACCACGAAAAAGATCAAAAGACTTTCCCGCCTGGATCCCATCCATCGATGCTGCCTCCAGTTAGTGAGCGCGGTGTTATTAGGTGGGTTCGTGAGAGTCTCTTTAACAATTGGTATAATTCTATTGCGACTCTATTTGGGCTTTATATACTTTGGCTAGTAATTCCACCAGCCTGGGACTGGTTGATAGGGTCAGCTACATGGGAAGCTCAGTCAAATAAAGATTGTCGAGCGGGAGCCGGAGGTGCTTGCTGGGGGTTTATTAAAGCTAGGTTCATTTTATTTATGTATGGCTTTTATGATAATGAAAGCCTTTGGCGTCCAAACTTAGCAGGAATTTTACTAGTCCTTTTTTCATTGCCGATTGTTGTTCCTAAATTAAAAGGCACACGGTACTGCGCGATTTTTATGATTTTTGCTTATCCTTGGATTGCTGTTGGATTGTTAGGAGGGCCGGTAAAATTTTTTATAATGGGAACATCTATAGGAGTCTTAATTGCTATAGCTATTGGCTTAATTGCGTTTTGGTTTGGGGTGTCAGGACATAAAAAGAATGATGCTTTGGGCAAAAGTGTTGGTTTTGGTGTTGCTTACATCATTGTCGTTATGTTCTTTCTAAATTGGGGACTAGGGTTGCCCGCGATTGAAACGTCAAAGTTTGGTGGGCTTCTTCTTACTTTGGTCCTTGCAATTACGTCTATTGCAGTTTCCTTGCCTTTGAGCATTTTATTAGCTTTGGGGCGGCGTGCAAATGGACTCCCAGTAGTAATGTATTTTTGTATAATGATTATTGAACTATTTAGGGCGGTTCCTTTAATTACGGTTTTGTTTATGGCACAGTATATGATTCCACTATTTTTGCCGCAAGGATATAGCTTTGACGATGTTATTATGGCACTCATAGGAATGATCATATTTTTTGCAGCTTACATGGCGGAAGTGGTTAGAGGGGGGCTCCAAGCTATCCCAAAAGGTCAGTATGAGGCGGCAGATTCGATGGGATTAAATTACTTTAAGTCGATGAGATTAATAGTCTTACCTCAAGCTCTTAAAATTGTTATCCCAGGAATTGTAAGCACATTTATTGCTATTACAAAAGACACATCATTAGTTATGATTATTGGTCTATTTGATCTTCTAAGTATTACGAAGTCTTCAATTACTGATGCGAAATGGTTGGGGCTTGAATGGGAGGGGTACACGTTTGTTGCTCTTGTGTTCTGGATATTGTGTTTTAGCATGTCACGTTATAGTCAGTGGCTAGAAAAACGTTTGGATACTGGCCATAGAAGTTAATCAATGAGTTTTGTTAGTTGGAGAAGAGAAAATGGCAGTTGCCTCTAAAGGAAAAATAGAAAAAAAGAACATTGATGATCCTTCAATCAAATCTGCGATAGATGTGTCTGAGCAGGTAATAAAAATTGAGAGCATGCATAAGTGGTTTGGTGATTTTCATGTGCTAAAAAATATTAACTTACAAGTTTCCAAAGGTGAGAGAATTGTGATTTGTGGACCTTCAGGATCAGGTAAGTCTACTTTAATACGTTGTATTAATCGCCTTGAAGAACATCAAAGAGGTGCTATTATTGTTGATAATGTTGAGTTGACTGATGATTTGAAACACATTGAGATTGTCCGGTCAGAAGTTGGCATGGTTTTTCAGCATTTTAATCTCTTTCCTCACTTATCTTGTTTGGATAACTGCACACTTGGGCCAATTTGGGTTAGAAAAATGCCAAAAGAAGAGGCTGAAATTCTAGCTATGAATTATTTAGAGAGAGTCAAGATTCCAGAGCAAGCCTTAAAATTTCCAGGTCAGTTATCAGGAGGTCAGCAGCAAAGAGTTGCAATAGCCAGGTCCCTTTGCATGCAGCCAAAGATCATGCTTTTTGATGAAGTTACTTCTGCTTTAGATCCAGAAATGATTAAGGAAGTCCTTGATGTAATGATAGAGCTTGCTGAAGAAGGAATGACTATGTTAGTCGTCACTCATGAAATGGGTTTTGCTAATAAGGTAGCAGATAGGGTTATTTTTATGGATGAGGGTGAGATAATTGAAGAGAAACCTCCAAAGCAGTTTTTTACCAATCCTGACAATGATCGAACAAAATTATTTTTGAGTCAAATCTTAGAGCACTAGAAATCTACTTTTGGCTTGTTAATGCATCAATTTTTTCCAATAGGGCTGAATTTATATCGCGTGGTCTTTTTGACTCTCGATTCCTGTGGCGTCTTTGTCCGGGCATTCTAACGCCTTTCATATTAGTCATTTGGTTAAAAAATATGTCACAATGTTTGCTCCAGTCATTCCCAGCGATTATCGCAGGAGACAAAGCCATTATGAACTGCCCCCCTTGAGGAGGACCACCATCTCCATTGTCATTTTCCTTTGCTTCAAATGAAAAATTTTCTCCGATTAGGCCCGCTGCCAACAACTCAACCATCATGGCAATAGCAGACCCTTTGTAACCGCCAAAGGGAAGCAAAACACCACCGTTAGTAATGTCTGATGGGTTAGTCGTATCATTTCCATTTGAATCAAGACCAGTACCTGGGGGCACGTTTTTTCCATCTCTTGCGGCGATTTGAACTTCACCCATCGCCATTGCAGCTGTTGCCATGTCAAACACTACGGGCGTCATTCCTGGTCGAGGCCATGCAAATGAAATTGGATTTGTTCCAAATAAAGGCTTGAATCCTCCGGCAGGAGCCACTGAGGGCATATAGGCTGTACAAGCAAAGCCAACAAGGTTTTTTTCTGCCAGAGCTTCAACTTCAGGCCATAATGCAGCCATATGATGCACACGATGAATCGCAAGAATACCAACGCCAGTTGATTTTGTTATCTTGATTAATTCGGGTAGCCCAGTTTTGTGCGCTAACGGAGCATAACCATTATTTGCATCAAGTTTGATTACGCTATTGGTCAATGAGTTAATTCTGGGCCTTGCCGTTCCATTAACTTTCCCTGATTTTAATGAAGCAACGTATGCGGGCAATCTAAATAACCCGTGAGAATGTGAACCATCTCGTTCGGCACACATCATTGTATTCGCAAGGGCTGAAGCATTTAATTCATCGGCATGATTATTGATCAAACAATTTTTGGCGAGGTTATAAATTTGTTCCAAAGTCAGGCTTTTTTTTGATGGCATGTTGTATCCTTTTATGATTTATATTTTGTTTTTCGGTAACATAAATGTGTTTCTTAAAAAAATAGGAATAGCTTCAGTTATCCTATACCTTAAGGTAGCTATTATTCTTTTTTTTAAAGTAATTCAGACCCTAAGTTTTGTAGGATAGAAATAAAAAGTAAACAAGATTAGTGACCTGAATATTAAAAAAAAATCACATCATGAAGTGCAAATGTGTTTATATTTTAGTCTAACGTGCTTTGAAAAAAAAATAATGAATAAAATTATTGCATGATAGAACTAAACGTCTCATTATCATCTGAACATTTATGTTAACCAGGATAAGTAGAATGGCAGGGACAAAAGCATCAGGCCACTTCAGTCTCGAACTTCCAGAAAAGCCAAATTATGAGCATATTGAGGTGCATCCAAAGACATTGGCTTTAGGGGCTGAAATTCGAGGCGTTGACCTTTCAAAAGTTACATCTAATAAAATATATTCTGAGATTGCGGATGCATTGTGGCGCTATCATGTTATTTTTTTTGAAGATCAGGACTTAACAAGCGAAGCCCATTTATCGTTAGCAAGGTCCCTGGGGAAACCCGAAATACATGAAATTTTTAAGGCTGATGAAGAGTTTCCAGAGATTTCTATTCTTGAAAATGATGAAACTCGTCCACCAGAAATTAACACTTGGCACACGGACACAACCTTTCGTGATAGACCTTCAGCTTGTTCAATTCTGTATTGTCAGATTAGTAATGATGGCGGTGATACAATGTGGCTGAACCAAAACCTTGCTTTTAATCAGCTGTCTCTTCCAATTAAGGTAATGCTTTTAGATATGGAAGCTGAGCATGATATCTTGAATTATTATTCTGGTACGAAGATGCTTGAAGGTGCAGGAGGAGAGGAAAAAGCTAAAAAACTTCGAGAGAGCCATCCAATAGTTCGCCATCCTGTTATAGTTAAACATCCTAGAAGCGACTTACCTTGCTTAATGGTCAACCCTACGCATACGAAATGTCTTGTTGGAGTGCAAAAGTTGGAGAGTGATAGATTGTTGAGTCTACTTTATGAACATCTTCAAAGCCCAGAGTTTTCAGTAAGGTACAAATGGAATCCTGGATCGGTAGCAATTTGGGATAACCTTGCAACTCAACACTACGCCCTGGCAGATTATTTCCCACAAAGGAGAAAAATGCGGCGTATTACAGTTGAGGGGGAACATATTCTTCCATACCAAGAATAGCAGTCGTTCCATCGACATAATTTTAGGTTAATGTTCGGCCACCATCAACAAAGATAGTTTGTCCAGTGATATAGCTTCCCCCATTACTTAAAAGCAAGAGGATGACGCCAAACAAATCCTGTGATGTAGAAAATCTGCCAATAGGAATTGAAGATAGGGCTTGTTTTTCAAATTGTGGATCTTTTATAAATTTTTCGCTCATAGAATTTTTCGCCATTGCAGGCCCAATAGCATTTACTAATATTTTATTTTCAGCCCATTCTCTTCCTAAGACTTTAACTAACTGAGACAAGGCAGCTTTTGAGCTCGAATAGGCGGCATATTTAGTATTTGTAACTTTGCTTGATACGGAGGCTAAATGAATAATTCGTCCACCGGTTTCCCCCATAGCCTTTGCTGCTACTTGGGAAAAAAGTAGAGCACCAGATACATTTATATCCATAAATTTCTTAAATGAAAAAATTTTTATATCGATTGAAGGCTCGGTGGAGAAAATACCTGCAGCATTTATAGCTCCATCTAAGGGAAGAAACTGCTTTTTTATTGATTCTAATAAGGTAGCCATATGGGCCTCATTACAAATGTCTAATGGCAAGCAAATAGATCCAGGCAAACTATCATTAAGTAGTTTTAATTTTTTTTTATTAGTATCGACTAAAAAAAGAGAAGCGCCACACTCATGTAAAAAATTAGAAATGTCTAAACCAAACCCCCCACACGCCCCCACAACAATTATTTTTTTCCCATTTATATTGAAGAGCTCCTCTTGTCTTGAGGGCATGATGTAGTTCCCTATTAGTAAACAATTTTTTTTATGTGTTAAATTTAATATTTATTTTAATAAACAAAAAAATTGACCCAATGTCCAGTTAGCAATACCATCTGTCTCATAAGATTGATATATTAATGATAAAAATTTCCTAGGTTTGCACTAATTTTGTTGCTGTAAACTGAGATTTTATATTTGGGAGTAATTGCGATGACAAAAATTACTATGATATTGAAAAAATTGACACTAAGCACTGTTCTGCTATTAGGCCTTTTTGCCTCTTTTACGGAGGTGAAGGCTCAGAGTATTGTTGCTATACTGACATGTCCAATGGGGTGTGGGGTGATGGAGGGGAATACAGTTTTTGGTACAATGATGGCAAAGGCTGATGAAAAGTTAATCGTAGCAGCTCAGGAAACGCCTGGTTATATGTATAATGTTAGGGCAATGGCTGAGAAAAGGCGATGGAAAAAGCAGGTGTTTGGTACCGAGGATGTGATTATTCAACTTGCGCTCCAAGGTGGGACGCCTGAATTAAAACAATTTCTTCCGAAGCCTATTCCAATTAAGTTTAAGTTGTTGCACGGGGAAGGATACTGGGCACAGGGAAAATTTTTTGTAACAACTGACCCAGACATAAAAACCATTGCAGACATGAAGGGGAAAAAAATATCCATTGGGCTTGTTGGTCAGAGTGATTGGGGCGTTTTCCCATATCTTTTTCTTAAATATGCCTATGGAATTGATGAGTCTAATTCCGATATTAGGCGCTTAAACCCGGGTGGCTTAACTCAGCAATTGATTGATGGAACCACGGATGTAACGGTTACAGGATATGGAACTGATCCTGATCAAAAATTTGGATTATTGACAGGCCCCTTGAGAAAACTTCAAGCTTCAGGGAAAAAATTATATTATATACCTATGGATAAATGGGCGATAGATAAAATAAATAAGAAATTTAGCACCACTTTTGTTGGTCTGAATTTAAAAGCAGGAACTCTTCCAGGACAAACGAAAGATTTTATTTCTGGGTTTAATCGAGGATATAAAGCTGCACACCCTGATTTTCCCGAAGATTTGGCTTATCAATTTGTTATGGGAATGCATAAACATGGACCCCATATGAGGAAAGTGAGTAAGCTTTTTGCTATGCAGACTGACAACATGATGGTTGATGGGTTGACTGAGGAAAATGCACATCCAGGGGCAATCCGAGCCTTTAAAGAATTAGGGTTATGGGAAAATCGAAAAAAATACATTCCAGTAACATATCCTAAGTAATCTCAAAACCTAAACGGCTTACCTTTTGTTTCTGTGATAGGTGAGCCGTTTAGTTCTCTAAATGCTACCGTAATAAAAATGTTTGATAGAAAGAATTTATGGCAACCAAATTTTCATTAGAGAAATGGGTGAAATTGGCCTTTGTCATTTCAGGGTCGCTCCTCACGATTTATATTGGTTTTAGCACTCTTGGGTTAGTTAGTAATTCGAAGGTTCATTATGCAAATTTTGCAGTTGGTATAATGCTGCTTAGCTCGATTTATGGGGTTCAAACGCTCATTGAGCAGCGTGAAAAGTGTCAGTCAGAGAGAATATTTTGGTTGCGGGGAGGGTTGTTATTAGTCGGTTCATTATTAGCTATTTGGGGCTCCATTTTTGTTCGAATTAATGCCATTCGGTTAGACGAAATACACCCCTTCTTTGAAGATTTTGATTTTTACATGGGGTTAGTCCTTGTTTCCGGAGTTCTTTTGCTTACGTGGTTTCATTGGGGTTGGATTCTATCAGGATTGATAGCATGTACGATCATATATTTCTTTTTTGGACATTTGGTGCCAATACCACTTTTGATGCTTCCGGAATATGACCCTAAATTTGTTATGCACTATTTAGGGCTTGGTGTAAGTGAGGGTATGTTTTGGTTTGCTCGGGTTGCTGCAGATAATATTTATTTTTTGATAATCTACGCGTCTCTTCTTCTTGGGTTAGGAATGCTAAAGTTGGTAATTGAAATTGGGAAAATTGCAGGCAATAGAGTACGAGGTGGTGCTGCGTACCCAGCTATTATTGGAAGTGGGATTGTTGCTTCTGTTATGGGCCAAGCAGTTGCAAATGTTGTTCTGACTGGAAAGTTGACAATCCCGATGATGAAATCACGTGGTTTTCGCCCAAACATGGCAGGGGCAATTGAGGCAGTTGCCTCTACATCAGGACAAATTATGCCTCCCATTCTTGGTCTGGCCGGATTTATTATTGCCGTATTTCTTAATATTCCTTATATGGATGTTGCACTCGCAGGGCTAATTCCAGCATTATTATTTTTGACGGGGGTTTCATGTGGTGTCATGGTCAACTCATATAATGAAGGGTTACCAAAATTAAATGAAGAAGTTGACTTAGGGGCCATAATAAAGTTGTTACCATCCTTTTTAATTTCATTTAGTGTAGTTCTCTTCATGCTATTGAGTTATTATTCCCCGTCATTTGCAGGTCTTCTAGGTATAGTTGTCGCCCTTATTTTATGCCCACTTCAAGGAAAATATAAGCCAACAAAAGAATCTCTTTTTGAGGCTTTTTCGGAGGGTCTGGCTTTAATCACATTGCTTTCATTACTTTTAATTGCAGTTGGGCCTCTTGCCCAGACCTTTCAAACAACAAATTTGGCGCAAAGGCTTGGAGCATTATTAGCGCAAATTGTCCCTGATAGTAAGTTTTTGATGTTAGTTGGAGCTATGGTAGTGTCTCTTTTTTTAGGTATGGGCTTGCCAACTCCAGTAGCCTATCTCGTTGTTGCCTTAAGTCTTGTTCCATTCATAATGGTTACAGGAGTGGAACCGATTGTAGCACATTTCTTTGTTTTTTATTTTGCTGTATTTTCGACTCTTACACCCCCTGTTGCCGTTAGTGCTTTAGCAGCTGCTAAACTATCTGGTGGGTCATTTTTGGGAACGACAGTAGACTCGATGAAATTGATGTTAACCACCTTTATAATTCCTTTTGCCTTTGCGTATCATCCGGAATTATTACAATTCCCAAATATTGGATGGGATGTAATACCCCCATTGCTTCTCATTATTACCTTACAATTTACTACTTCTGTGGCGTGTTATGGTTATTTTTTTGTTCGTTTATCATTTCTAGACAGATTACTTTTCACTGTGCTTACGTTAGTTGGATTGTTTTTATTGATCGGTTGGAGCGAGCGAGAGGCTCTGTTTGCGGCTGTTTCGGCGCTAGTTGCATTGTGGCGCATAATGGCTATTAGAAAGCAAGCTAAGCTTAAGGGAGAGGGTGATGAGGTATAAAGAATTAGATGTAGACTATGGGTTAGAAAAAAGAAAAATTAAAGTTCCTGAGAGTTCATTCGTAGCAGAGTTTTCGGAACCTGAACCTCTCAAATATCCTGAACATGAATTAGAAGAGGCTTTAAAATCACCATATGGCTCTGTTCCATTTGAAACGTTGTTAAAGCCTAATATGACAGTCACAATCGGATTTGATGACCCTACTCGACCTCCTGCTCCATGGCAGCTAATACTCCCAAATATAATTGCAAAGTTGATCAAAAATGGGATACAAAAAAAAAATATTTTGCTCATTTGTGCAAATGGAAATCATAAAAAATGGACAGAGGATGAATTACGCCATTTTGTAGGAGATCAGGTATTCAATGAATTTTGGAGTTGTGGACAACTAGTGAATCATGATTGTACGCGCGAAGAAGAACTAATTTATTTGGGGAAGACAGGTAGTGGTTGTGTAGTTGAGCATAATAAAAATTTTTTAGAGTCGGATCTCATGATTTATGTGGGGCAAGTCATGGTAAATTCATGGGGTGGCTATACAGGAACAGGAGCTGTTGTAGGCTTAGCATCGACGCGGAGTATTTTATCTCATCATAATCACAAAATCGTAAGTGACCCAGAAACGACACTGGGTGATCATAAGCGAATGCATTTTAGAAAATTAAAGGCGGAGATAAACAAAACAATTGAAAGTGAGACAAAAAAGAGAATTTTTTATATAAATTATGTAGGTGGAACTGGAGGAAATATCTCTAGAATTTTTGCAGGATATTCACCAGAAATGGATGAGGCGTCATGGGAAGCGGCAGATAATTTTAGCATAGTTGATGTACCTCAAGCAGATATTTTTGTGATAGGTTTAACAGAGAGCTATGCATATGGAAGTGCAAACAACCCTTTAATTGCAACAATTGGAATGGCCTATCCAACACGGGTTTGGCTTGGGGACCATCTTCTTAAGGAAGGCGGAGTAGTCATTGGTTTGACACCATCTACTGGAGAAATTGATTATGGCACATATCCATCTTATCAAGAGGTCCTTGATTTAGCAGATAGGCATGAAACCATTCACGAACTTACTCAATATCAAGATAGTATTTCAGCTAATCATGAATATTTGAGACTTTATAAAAAAGGGGGTGCATATCACCCTATTCACCCATTTTGGTTATTATATGCATCTGATTATGCTATTTCAAGAGCAGAAAAGGTGATTGTTTGTGGATCAAGCGCCCAGGATCAATTTAGAAAGATTGGAATTCAGTGTGTTGATGATTTTGACGACGCTTTAATGAAAGCAAGAGGTGTTGTCAGGAAAAACCCAACTATTGTAGTCGCACCTTCTTATTGGAGCCGGAGGACTTTTAAATTTAATGTAAAATAAGGGAAAGTATTTTGGAAGAAGGTTAATCAGGTTTGATCCTAAATAAAGGTTGGTTAAATTCTACTAGTGTACCGTCTGTTATTAAGATTGATTCGATGGTTCCAGCGGTTGTAGATTCGACGGTAGTATAAAGCTTCATCACTTCAATTAAACATAATGGATCGCCTTTTTTGATTTTGCATCCCTTTTCAACAAAAGGAGGCTCTTCTGGGGATGGCGATTGATAAAATGTTCCAACCATAGGGGATCGAACAATAGTGTCATCATGCTCTTCGATTGTGATTTTAGCTTGAGGTCTCATTTGTTCTGATTTATCTTTTTTAACACTTGGGGTTATGCTTGGAGCAATAGATGGAGATTTATCTGGGGGGGTGTTTAGATTTAATTGTTCTGACAAGCTATCCCCTCGTCTAACAACTAGCCGCGTTCCTTCTAATTCAAGTAGCACTTCTTCACAATTCGAAGAGTCTATTATTTTAAGAATTTCTGAAACTTCTTTGTAAGTTAGGGGCATGTTTCTACTCTATTGGTTTATAGGTGCTATTTGAGTCATAGGTTACAGCAATCTCTTCGGCTGCTTTCTTCATTCTTGGAGTAAAACCTAGGATTTCATTTAGGGTCATCCTAGCTTCTGGCGCTGAAATAGCTATCCCTCCAAGGCATTGGTTAGTTTTGCTTAAAATAGGAACAGCAACGCACACAACACCGTACATAAACTCTTGATTATCAGTTCCTATTCCATCTCTCCGGAGCTCTTGAATTTTATCAAAAAGCAGTGCTGCATCTGTTATCGTATTGTTTGTGTAAGAGGTTAAATTTAATGTATTTATTATCCCTTCTAAGTTTGTATCCGAAAGTTTCCCAAGAAGAAGCTTGCCAATTGATGTGCAATGGGCTGGAACTCTGCTTCCTGCGTCAAACCGCAACCCAAGTGGCCATTTTGCTTCAACACGGTCCAAATACACTACTTCTCCACCACTTAAAACGCCATAATTACAGGTTTCTCCAATCTCATCAGATAGGCGCTGTAAAATAGAATTTCTAATAGAGCGAGGAGCAGCTGCTGCAAGCGTTTGATGTGCTAAGTTGACTAGGTTTCTCCCTTCTATTAGCCCAAGGCCCGAGGCATCACGTTCAACAAAACCTATCTCTGCCAGAAGGTTTACAACTCGATGTGCAGTTGGTTTTGTTAGGCCTGTCTCTCTAATGATTTCTGAAATTGGGGTTGGTTTTGGACTGCTTACTACTGTTTCCAAAATAGATAGAGCTTTACCGGTTACTCCTAACCCTGCCAATTGCTCATGACGTTTAATGTAAGCTTGTCCAAGCGGAATATCCTCTGTTTGACTATTTATAATTGATAATTGATATTCTTTTTGTTTCATCGTTTACTTGACTGTAATTTGATTAGATTAGTATTATGCATATCATTAAAATGAAATCAATTGTCTTATTAAACGAGACGGTAATAATTCTTTTAGCATATCGATAACACTTATGACTGATAATTCAAGATTAAATAAAGTTTTAATAGCTAATCGTGGGGAAATTGCACTCCGGGCTATTCGTGTGGCCCAATCATTAGGAATTTCAACCGTTGCAGTTTATTCTTCTGCAGACCGTAACTCTGCCCATGTTTTGGCGGCAGATGAATCAGTATGTATTGGTCCTCCTGCAGCTAGTAAGAGCTATCTCCTGTCTGAAGGATTGCTCCACGTAGCGAAGCAAAAAAAATGTGATTCAATTTACCCAGGTTATGGTTTCTTATCAGAAAGTTCTCTTTTTGCTAATCGATGCGAAAAATATAAAATTAAGTTTATTGGTCCCTCATCTTCAATAATTGAGAATATGGGAAATAAGGATAAAGCTCGAGAAATAGCGGCAAGTTTCGGAGTTCCGATTGTTCCAGGCTCAGATAGAGCCTTTACTGATTGCAGTGAAGCCTTAATTTCAACAAAAGAAATAGGATTTCCTTTGCTTTTAAAAGCGAGGTCAGGTGGTGGTGGGCGTGGGATGAGAATCGTATTTAAAAGGGGAGAGTTTAAACATTCTTTTGGAGAGGCGATGAGTGAGGCTGCCGGAGCTTTTGGAGATGGTGCTCTTTATATTGAGAAGTTTTTTCCAAAAGTTAGACATATTGAGATTCAAGTTTTGGGTGATGGCTTTGGTAAAGCTATAGTATTTGATGAAAGAGACTGCAGTGTTCAGAGGCGGCATCAAAAATTAATAGAAGAATCTCCATCACCAATGATTGGTAGCGATGTGCGAAGGAGGTTGAAGGCTGCGGCTATTAAATTAGCACGAGGAATTAAATATGAAGGGGCAGGAACAATTGAATTTGTGTTAGATACAATGAATAAAGAATTCTTTTTTATCGAAATGAATACTAGAATACAGGTTGAACATCCAGTCACTGAAATGCGTAATGATGTAGATTTAGTAAAAGAGCAGTTTAAAATAGGATTAAGGGATCAATTTCCAGATGAGACTAAGTTTAAAAAATCTAATGGACATTCTATTGAGTTTCGGATCAATGCAGAAGATCCAGAAAATAATTTTTCTCCTAGTCCTGGTTTATTGAAAAGTTGGTATCCACCTAATGGAGAAGGAATTAGGGTAGATTCCTCAGTTACTTCAGGGAGTAATGTTTCACCTTATTATGACTCAATGATTGCCAAGTTGATTGTCCATGATACTGACAGGAGTGCCGCAATTAAGAAAGCAAGAGATGCCTTATCTAGATTTTATTATAGCGGGGTGAAGACAACAATTCCTTTCTATAAAAAGCTTCTTCATCATGATGGATTTTTAAAGAATAAAATCCATACCCGCTGGATTGAAGAAGAGTTAATGAATGAAGACATGGGAAAGTAAAGTAGTATGAATAGAGAAGTTCGTTTAATAGATGTAACGATTAGAGATGCCCATCAATGCTTGTGGGCAACTCGTATGACAACAGCAATGATGAAAGAAATAGCACCAAAGCTTGATAACGCTGGGTTTGAAGCTATTGACTTGGTTGGGGGTGCTGTATTTGATGTGTGTGTCCGGTATTTAAAGGAAGATCCGTGGGAACGAATGCGGATTTTAAACAGTTGGGTCACGAAAACTCCTTTGATTATCCATACTCGTGGGCAAAGTCTTTTTACTTTTGAATTTTTTTCAGATGATATAGTGAAACTTTCTGCTGAGCGATTTGCTGCTAATGGTATGAAGTATCATACGGTTTATGATGCTTTGAATGATATGCGGAATTTAGAAATCCCAATTGTTGCAGCACGAAGTCATGGTATATATACGGTGCCAGGGCTGGTATACACAGATAGTCCTGTTCACACAGATGAGTATTATGCAAAAAAGGCTGAGGAACTTGTCCAAATAGGGATTGACGCTTTATTTATTAAAGATGCGAGTGGTCTTCTTATTCCAGAAAGGATTGCTACCTTAGTCCCTGCGATAAAAACTGTTATTGGAGATATACCTCTTCAGCTGCATACTCACTGCCTCTCTGGGTTGGCCCCTTATGTTGCCTTGCAATCAATTCAGTATGGAGTAGATGTCGTTCACACGGCCACATCAACATTATCAAACTCCGCCTCACACCCACCAACCGAACTATTTGTCAGAAATTGCCGGAGAAGAGGTTACACAGTTGATTTTAATCTTTCGCCAATTGTCGATGTAGCAGAAAAGTTAAGTTATATAGCAGAACAAGAAGGGAAGCCTATCGGGCAACCACTTGAATATAATGAGTTCCATTTTCATCACCAAGTGGCAGGAGGAATGATTTCAAACCTTAGATATCAGCTTGAAACAGTTGGCTTAGAAGATCGAATGGATGAAATTCTTGAAGAGGCTGGTCAAGTTAGAGCAGATTTAGGTTACCCGATTGTGGTTAGTCCATTTGCGCAATATATTGTGACACAGTCTGTTTTGAATGTTATGGCTCTTGATCAAGGACGCGATAGATTTGACTCTGTTCCCGATGAAGTGCGTCTTTATGTCCGGGGTGGATATGGAGAAATACCAGGAAGTATAGAGCCTAATCTTTATGACAAGATTACAGGAGGGAAAGAGCCAATCAAGGAAAGACCTGGTGTTCTATTAGCCCCTGCAATTAAAAATCTAAAAAAATTGCGTGGTCCCTTTACTTCAGATGATGACTTGTTATTAGCTGCTTTCTATGATGAAAGTCTTTTTGGTGAATTAAAGAAGGCAGGTCCAATTAATACAGACTATCCACTGATGGAGACCCCATTACTAACTCTTGTAAAAGAAATTTCGGCACGGGCATCTATAAAAAGCTTCCACTTTGTCAAAAACAATAATTCATAAGAATAAGGAGACTTATATGTCAGAACCATGTATAATTACAGTCGCAATCACTGGAGCCTTGCCGAAAAAAGTAGATACCCCAGCTGTTCCAGTCACTCCAAATGAGCAAATTGAATCTACTCAGGAGGCCTATGAGGCTGGAGCTTCATTAGTACACATCCATGTGCGTGAAGAAGATCAGTCGCCGAGTTCAGATCCAGAAAAATATGCTGCAGTACAAGAGGGGGTTCGTAAATTTTGCCCTGGTATGATTATCCAATTTTCCACTGGAGGTAGAGGGCGTGACCAGGATAAAAGAGGGGCTATGTTATCGTATCAACCAGATATGGCTTCTCTTGCAACTGGATCAGTAAATTTTCCAAATGGTATATATGAAAATCCTCCTGATTTTATTGATGGCCTAGCCTCTAAGATGCTTGAAAAAAACATAAAACCAGAAATAGAAATTTTTGATGTAGCGATGCTCTACAATGCTGCACGTTTGGTTAATCGTGGATTACTTAAATCACCCGTTCACGTCCAGTTTGTGATGGGTATTCCAAATGCTTTGCCAGCAAGGAGATCTTTGCTTGAGTTTTTAATTTCTGAATTGAAGGAAGTTTTGCCAGGAGCCACTTGGGCTGCAGCTGGGATTGCACGGCACCAATTTGAGGTTAATAAATGGTGCCTAGAGTTGGGTGGGCATTGCCGCACAGGTCTTGAGGATAATATTAAGTTTGATAAGGATCGACTTGCTAAAAGTAACGCTGAATTGGTAGATAAAATCGTTGGAATTGCTGATAACTTTTCTCGGCATCCTGCAACGCCAATTGAGGCGCGCCAGTTATTGGGACTATAGAATACTTTCAAGACAAAAATTATCAGAAAGGCCACTTAAAATTTAGCTTATCATTTTATCTTCTTAGTTCGAATTAAGTTTCTTTGAATTTAATGAAGAAAAAGTAGAAATGGTATTAGATGTTTACTGTGATCTTTAGATTACATTAAATTTATGTCTTAAAAACTATTGCGATTGGACATTTGATAATGGGAATAATTAATTTAACAGAACAGTTTTTGCGTGGGGATACTGTGATAGCTCCTGGTATTTTTGATGCATTTAGTGCCATGAATGCTGAAAAAGCAGGTTTTAGTACAGCATACTTATCAGGTGCAAGCATAGCTTATTGTCGGTTCGGGAAACCTGATATTGGATTGGTGAGCATGAGTGAAGTTTCTGATACTCTTTCAGATATTAGGGAACGCGTTGATATACCTTTGATCGTAGATGCTGATACTGGCTTTGGAAATGCGATTAATCTCCAGAGAACGGTCAAATTATTTGAACGTAATGGCGCTAATTGTCTTCAGATAGAAGATCAAACTATGCCAAAGAGGTGCGGTCATCTAAAAGGGAAAAAACTTGTTGATGTTGGTGAAGCTGAGGGGAAAATAAAGGCTGCTGTGGATGCTCGTAAGTCTGAAAGTACCTTAATTATGGCTAGGACAGATGCTATTGTAATTGAAGGGATTGAAGCTGCCTTGGACCGGTCAGAACGTTATCTAGAAGCTGGAGCTGATATTCTTTTTGTAGAAGCACCCAGAACTGAAGATGAAATGCGGATTATAACTAGTCGCTTTATGGGTCGTGTTCCTTTGGTGGCAAATATGGTAGAGGGTGGCTCAACCCCTATGTTTGACGCTAATAAACTAAGAGAAATTGGTTTTAGGGTAGTAATTTTTCCTGGAGGCCTGGTTAGAGCTCGTGCGCTGATGGAGCAGGAGTATTTTTCAAGCCTAATTGTTAATGGGTGGAATCAACCATTTCAAGAACGGATGCTAAATTTTAATGAGTTTAATAAAGTTTTGGGAACAGCTGAGATTTTAGAAGCAGCTAGTCAATATGACTTTGAGTAAATATAATTGGTCTTAAGGAATTATTGTTCTTTAAGAGAAGTGAGGTGCGAATTTTTGGTTATCATATATAGTTTTCTTCATAACAAATTTGATGTTTTTTTGGAAATAGTCTCTGCAACGGCAAGGATTTGAAGGCACACACGAGGTTTTTTTAAAAAAATAAATAGGGAAATTATTTTACCGAATGGGAAATTAAGTTGTCTATGCTATGCACCCATAAAAGTGATAGTGCTTTTTTGACATGGAAATATTGATCCATACATTTTTTCAAGAATACAGCGAAGTGGATTAGTGATTTCATATTGTTTTGCGGTTAGCAAAACGACTTTGCAGATCTTGATAAGTAGAGCGATGGAGTGCAAAAAAACCGACATTGGACAAGGCTTCTGGTGGTCAACCAGAACCTAGGTTGCTCTTTGATTTTCCGCATGTTACGAAGCTCAGTGCCTCCATCGAAGGCCCAAACCAGCTCGAGAAATTCATCAGGCCTAACGGTCATTTTATCGCATCAATATGCCTGTCACATGGCAGTACCCGACTCGAGGCAGATAATCATTGTCTAACACTAACGCCTATGAAACAAACTATCTTGATTGCATAAGAGAGAGTTTCTTTTGGTTTCAAAGTAAGCGAGGACTTAGCTGAAATATGATAGGGCCTTGTTTCGTTCCTATAATTAACCGTAAATAGTGATCTCACTGATCAGGCAGATGCTAACTCATGACAAAATTCCAATTTATTAGGCATTATTTT